>Ga0123352_10014165_pt1 | contig 12687 bp, 15 predicted proteins | sample TergutLab28metaG_FD_89700 | JGI IMG/M metagenome (GOLD analysis project Ga0123352, IMG submission 89700) | Labiotermes labralis P1 segment gut microbial communities from Petit-Saut dam, French Guiana - Lab288 P1 | ecosystem: Host-associated > Arthropoda: Insects > Digestive system > Gut ... | reverse complement strand
GGCCTTTTTTTTTGTCAGTGGTATTCTTTCTGGAAAATGTCTTTCAAGAAGTCGCGGCACATTTTTGTCTGTGGAATGATGGCTTTGAAATTTCCTGACACTTTCACTTCCATGTTCAATAATTAGTGCCTGTACCAGTTCTACTGTGAATTTAAAATGGTCTATTTTGGTCTGTCCTGATTTTGCATGGCATATTACTATACAATTTAGAACTGTAATATTGAGTAATCTCCTAAACAGTTTTATGTACCATTTGGTCTTTTAGATCAACTACACCCATGTTTTTGTTGTAATCTACAACTGATACAGGCTTTTGCTTTTCCTGTCAACATTTCGTTAGCTTCAGTCTTGTTTCCTGTCCATGGTAAGTTGAAATCATTGTTACTTCTTTTTTGTCTTTCCACTTCAGAACGGACACCAGTTCTGAATGTTGAGCTACCAATTCTCCTTTCTTTAGCTTCTTCTCTTTCACTCTTTGTGGAACATCTTTCCTACTAAGACGCAGGGTTCCAACACAGTCAGTTTCGAAGGACTTTAGCATTTGAGCCAGAGCTGGTGTGTTATAAGAATTGTCCATCCACAACGTGCGGCCCTTTTTCAGCAATGGCTCCACAAGTGACAACACAGTTGTTGCTGTTTTGTTTGTGTCACCTGAAATGAATGCTGTCTGGAACACAGTATCTGTGTTCCCTTTGCCCTACGTAATTCGTCATATCCTCCCACGTAAATGTAGCACTCAAAGCAGTAGGCGCACTGGATGCAGTAGCACATTGCACATCATCATTTTCATTATCACTACATTCCAAACCAATTAACCCCAACTACAGTCAAATCATCGGTCCCACTTGAGTCATCATCGTCACTACAACTACTCTGAACAGAAGCTGTAAGTTCCTCTAGCAAACTTAGTTCAATCTCATCCTCCAACACACCCTTCCTATTTGATGCCATCGTTGCAACAGACTGCATTTTCCAAGAAAATCCAAACCCGAAAACAGCGGTGAAGAAACAAACAGTCTGTTCATATGAAGGTGATGTCATACACCATTTCAAAGCTACATAACTCAGTTACTTGAGGATAACGATAACAGTCATTTCACTGTTAGAGGGACGCATAAAACCGTCAGTGAAATCAGGGACTGCAAAAAGAAAACCCAAACTTCGAGAGCAGAGAAAAAATTAAGAAATAATTTCTAGCAACTGTCTCCCACACCATAAGAGAGCCAGCTCCTTCATGAACAAGCATGAAGCAGCCCAATTACATTTGCTCCCTATGTTGTCGAGATATAGATGAATGAGTGAGAGCGTGCAGCATGACGAGCAGTGCTCGTCACTCCACGCTGAAGGGTTAAAGGAATTACATCAAGTTAAGAATATTGATGTAAGCAAGGTTCCTGGTAAGCATTCTGAGTAACATTTCATTTTACTAGCACATTGTTTGGGTATTTCATAGACAAACTTACATGACAAACTGGTGGTTTATGCAAATGAAAATTAATGTTTTAAGAAGTGCTGTGTCCATGTGGCTAGAGTTTTTCACTAGTATAGTACAGAAATGAATGTTATATGCAGTTATTAATTATCTTGTAGCAGATGAATTTAGGGGTTTTATGGATTAATTCTGAGAGTGTATTGTGTAGACCAGTATTCCATTCTGTGTATCATTACTTGTATGAGATGCACTGTAAAATTTATGAGTAGAGGTGCAAAGTTCCTATTAATTTGGTATAATACTGGAATGATTACAAATTCTTGGCAAACTTAAAGTATATTGATAGTGGTTATGAATTCTACTACAGCTAGCTTTTTTATATTGCAAAATATAACACTTTGATTTCCTCACATGGAAATAACTTTTTTTGTAGTAAGCATTCTTTTTAATTCAAATCTTATTGTATTTTGGAGCCAGAGTAGTATAGTGACTACACTATGGACTGGATGATCAGGAGTTCGAATTGCAGTAGGGGCAAGGAGATTTTACTCTTCTCCAAAATGTCAAGACTGGCCAAGGGGCCCACCTAGTCTCCTATTCAGTGAGCATTGGAGTTCTTTCCCAGCGATAAAGTTGCTGGTGCCCTAAGTTAACTGCTCAACTTTGTCTTGTGCCAAGGTTAAAAATGAGTGGAGCCATGCCTCTGTTTCCGGTATATGCCTTCATGGCATGAATGGGGAGAACTTTACTTATTTCTACCTACTTGTATTTTATCATTGCATCACCCATTGGCTGCAGGATATGGTCACAGTGATATCGTACTTTACTTATGTGAGTAAATGAATTTTTACCTGTAATTGCCATCCTGTATGACTGATGTGGGTGTAATTTGCTATAGAAGGTCTCAAACCTAATGCCATTGAGCATTTACAAATTCTGTGGAAATCCTCATTGTGAAAGCCATGCATTACTTAAGAGTTTGAATGAAATTGTGCCCTTTATTTTCTACAGTTTTCTTGCATTAAAAAAAAAATATTGATGCAGGTGCTGCCCGCAAAATCTTATAATGCCTGAGTTTCGTGAAAATGGAAGCCCTACTTTACTTGTGTATGAATGAATTTTTGTGGTTACTTTCCACATTTATTGTCTGGTGTTTGTGAAATTTTATGTAAGAAATCTGCATGTAATGCTTTTGAGCATTATGAATTTCATTAAAATGAGGACAAGGAAGGCCACAGTTTTCTTGTGGACATAAAATCAAGTTAAATTTACATGTGCAACATGAAACTATGATATTTTGTGTGTGAGAGAGTGCCTTGGTAAAATCTGTGTACTGTGTTGTGGAGCGCACCTTTTGCAGTATTATTGTATTGTACCAGGGCATGAAACCATCAACAGCAGAATACTGGTTACTGAAGGAGGTGTCACACTTGGACAGTTTTGGTGAAGAACTGTTTCACAGCAAGCCAAGTAGTGAGAGTGGTATAGGTGCCTGGCTAGGAGTTGGCCCCCATGGCATATCCCTGTATCATGGTGAAGATCTGTCAGAAAAGCTCAGGTACACTTTTGATGTTTGTAAGTTGGCAAGATATGTTATGAGATTGTACATAATAGTAACTGCACATGTGAGCATAATAATAACAAGCATATTTTGTGATTTTAATGAAATTTTGGTAAATAGTAGTGAATATTAAATACTGGTATAGTGTATAATTTTAATGTAACTGGAGTGTGGTTTGCTTGGTGATTTTGTGCTTGCATGTGCTTATATGTTGCAGACCTAAGAAGAAATACCCACATTTCCCTTTGTAAAGAACTCAGCTTCATCACTAGCACTACTGTGTTTTCTGCTTATATGATATATGCATACTAAATTTTAGTCATAAAATATCAAGAGAAAGGACCACTTCTGATATACAGGTGTAGAGGGAACATAATATAAAAATGTGGGGCATGGGGATGTGAATTGAATTCATCTGGTTTAGACGTGGCCCATTTTGGGCTCTTGTAAACACATTAGTGAATCTTAAGGTCCCTTTCAGATGGGGAATTTCTTGACCAGCTGACTGGGTATCAAATTGTCAAGCAAGTCTTTGCTTAATGGTTGTATTAAATGGAATAATGGTTATTGGTTGTGAACGTTTGTGCTGAACAAAGGTTTTACACTGAGCATAGTACATGTCTTGTAAATCAGGACCATGTGACCCTTTTAGATGATGGGGATAAGACAAGTAAGTGAGTGTGGATTCACATTGTCACTTGTCCTAAATGTTGCATGCTTATGCTTATGCTTATGCTTACCAGTACATTAGACTGAAGCATATATTAACAGTTTCTTTTAATGTGGATGTAGTGTTGTTTTGGAAGAATCATTGTTTTGATGCAGTGTCATTGTTTCTGTTTGAAGATTTGTAGTTTTCTGACAGATGTTTCTCATTAAGCATTCCAGAAACTTAAAGGGGCTTGGTTTTGTAATTTATCTCCATTTGATGCTGTTGTTAACACAACAAATTTTACCTCTGCATCCCCTCTACACCTTTGTGGGTATGGAGCTTCAGTCCTTTCTCTTGTCCTCTCCTACCTGCCACAATCTGTTTTAAATACTCTCAAACCAGTTCACTGCACAAAGTAGACTGCAATTTAAGAAGTTATTACTCAGCTATGTAGATTTCATCATTAAACATGAAGATTCATTGCCATGATCACAAGAGCCTCCTACTGGACAGGTGCAATTGATGTCTTACTGTACTTTGCAAAGAATTTTTTCCAGTCCTTAAGGTGTTGTGTAACAGTTTACAAGACTTGGATTTTTACAGCAAGCTGGAAGTCATACTGTGGCATGGTGATAGTATATTTTGTATTTCATGTTGGAATTTTTTTTACTGTATGCAGTTTGATTTTTCTGTACATTTTTATATGGTCTGGAAGTAAGGAAACTATATGCAGATTTATTTGTTTTATTCCACCTGTACACTTTCCAAAGACTTACATGAAATTGGAGGCCTGCGATTTTCATCATTATCATCATGTTCCTGAAGGGCTAGGCGTGTTTCCTGTTCCTTGATCCTCAAGATGAAGTTGGTCCCTCCATCTCTTCCTCAGTCATCCTATGTCGCTTCGTCCTTTTGGTTTATATTGTAGTGCTTGTTTTGGTAGTCTGTTTGTGTCCATCCTCTGTACATGTTGTAGCCACTTTTTCTGGTACTGCGATTTTCAAATAGCTTTAATTTTTTTGTCTACAAATTTTAGACCATAGACATATCTGATTAAACTAACTCTCGCAACAGAACCTGAAGGTTTAGCAATGCTAGTATCAAAGTCTGCTATGAAATACTCCAATTTTTAATTTATTGTTTAATGAGAATACAGATTACTTTAAGGTGGCACACCCTGTTTGCTTTATTAAACACCATTGAATGTGGGAATTAGCCAACACACTTTTCTATTCAGTAACAAGACAGCTGCATGTTTCGGCTAAAAATGATTAGCCATCATCAGACCTAATTACAAGAATACTAGAGGGGGGGTTACATTTTGTATATTTTTTAATATTTTATTTTTATAAAATATACACCCTTTTGACTGTGGGCTGGAGTGTGCTCAACAAAGCCTTATTAACAAGTAAGTTGAAAGCTGCATTTCAAGTTTAGAATTGTGTGTAAATGAATCTGACTTGTGTGAGATACACATTTGTTTGTTTCCACTTGACTGTGTGAAAGGTAAAGGAGGGAGAAGAAATTGTGAGAACGCGTTCGTCATGCAGCATGTCAGTATTAAACATTTGCATCTCATTGACTTCCTTCATGCCTCCACCCGTCTCATTTAATTCTGTCATATGATGCCTATTTGAATTAAGTGACATTAACCTTTTGACGCCTGATGTCAACTATAGTGGTCATACCACACCGCTAACCTCTAAAGTTGCATTTTATATATTTATTCAACAAATATAAGTACTGAATATTTTAAACATGGTTTATACTCTCCGTTTTTTTCTCTTCAAAATGCAGTTTGTTTCATAATTCTAACATGTTTGGTTCGTGTATTATTCACATTTTATATACAGGTGTGCCAAAATTAAAAAAAATAATTCCTGCGCCAAAAGGTTAACTTGAATCTTTGGCAACACCACTGTGAGAACCTAAGAGCTTGCATTTGTGAAATTAACAAGTGCAAGTACATTTTTGTCATCATATTAATAGTTGATATTTTTCTTCACATTATTATAACATTTGATTCCTAATTTATGTGTTACGTAAGGGCCATTACTGTAGCAGCAGCAGATTTTTATGGACCAGCTGCAAAAACAACACGTCTTTTGCAGTATGGTTTGCCCTTCATTACTTGGTAACCTGTCCTCAGACAGGAATACCTTGTTTACCTGCATGTAAAATGAATGCATATAAGATGATTCTTCTTCACAGTCTTCAATTTTCTAGAAAATACCTGTACAGAATATGTTTAACTTCATGTGCAGTTATAAGGTGGCCTTCAGTTACCAGATGAACTAGGCAAAAATTTCCTTATTATATTCAGGTGGATGTGGTTTGTGTGTTGGTTGACATTTTGAATATAGTTTTCTTACTCATACCAAGTACTCTCAGATGTTCATGAGAAGTTAAGGAATCTTGACATTCCTGGGTGGTGGAGAGAGGCAAGGTATCTGAAACATTGAATTGTAACTTCAAATTGATGCAGCTGCTTCTTGAGGAAGTTTTTTTTATCACAGCTAAGGAGTTTCAGCCAAATTGATTCCACCAATTTTTTAAATGTATTTTTAGAATTCATATTTGTTCATAAGACTGTCGTTATGCATCTAGCCATACACAGAATACCACCATTGACATACAGTACTACATGCTTTCTAGAAATATCCAATTACCCACTCCAGGATTTTAATGATTGGGTGGATTATGCTTTGCTGACTCATGAATTTCATTATATCTAAAGTAATCCAGACTACAGTTCTCATGGCTTTGTAATCAAAGGCAGGTCATACATATTCATTCCCTCTAAGATGTCTGTATGTTTTATGAAGGTGGGGTTCTTGTTACAAGGGTATGACATTTTTATCGGATTATTTATGCATATCTTTATTTTTGTGCATTTTATTCACAAAATGCCTGCATGTATACTGGAGGTTATGTCCATCCATTTACATGTTCAAAAAGTATGAAATGGATTTCAATGAAATTTGTTATTTAGGGCTGACACTTAAAGTTTTCAGGAACCAGAGTATTTAATATAGCAACTTGGCAACAAACTGGACAGTCTGGGGTTCGAATTCTGGTAGGGGTAAAAGCTTTTCTCTTTTCCAAAACATCAGACTACCTGTGGGGCCAACTCAGCCTCCTCTCCAGTGGGTACTGTGGCTCTTTCCTGGCATTAAGTGTCTGGTGTGAAGGTTAACCTTTAACAGCTGACTGGGAAAATACTGTCCCATTAATTTAAATGTCCTCCTAGCATGTAAGGGACAACGGTATTCCACAATACCTTGCATTTTTTAAATTTTCTGCATCTGTAAGTACAAGTCTCTTTTTTCACAGTATGTGTATTTTTTAGGTATAAAGATTGTCCGAAATTTAATTCTTGTTAAAATTGTCAGTGATGGGGGGTGGGGGTGGGGTGGTTTTTCTTATTGGAACCCTTATGATTATTGCAGCAGTCATGAATTATTTACAGACACCCCCAGGCAATAAATTTGTATAAAGCATTTTTTTATATGAATAATGAAATGCAGCATGCAGTGTCATGATGTTTGCAGTGTGATCAGGTTTGCAACAATACATTTATTATGGCTCTGGGCCCACACAACCTCCTATTCACTGAGTACCAGGGGTTATTTCCTTGGGGTAAAGTAGCTGGATCATGAAGACTTTCCTCCATCTGGAGCTAAGGTTAAGAATGATTGGACCTGTAGCTGTACCCCCTATATGCCTCCATAGCATGCACAGGAACATCTTTACCACTTGCAGTGGGTTTATATTTGCAGTTAATGATTGTTAAGACAAGTGAGATATTTGAAACGTGATCACATTTGCAAGACATGTTTTCTGATTTTGAATCTGCATTTCGACTCTGGTGACATTATGCTTGATGATTCCAGTTTTCTGGGATATGATGCTATGTTAGTAGGTAATCAAAACTAAGTGTTCTAAAGTAGTGTATTGTCCTCATTTTCAAGTATCATTAAAACGATGCTACATTACCTTCAAACACTGGGCAGCGTCATATCCCAGAAGAACAGAAGCTGCAGCTGTACCACAGTGTAATCTCAAAACTTGACATATACTTACAATGAGGTATATTTTCAGCATTCCATACACAGCAATCCAGACTGCGGTGTCGCAGCGTCGGTTATTTCATTTGACCTATGCTGACATAGATGGTCATGAGGCATCCCTGCAGATCAAGTTGGAATCCTCACAGGCAGCCAGTGGTGTCTATAGAGCAATTACTGAAAAACATGCATTTTACAGCTGTGAGACAGTGCGGAGTGCTGTGACTGCACAATTCATAAGAGATCTCAAGGTAAATTTATTTGTGGTCTCAGGTTTGAAAGCGTTCCAGATTTATACCTCCTATTCTTCTGTGGCCATGAGATATTGTAATGAAGCATATGCATGGTTCAGCTATCCATGTGTTACTTTTTGGCCTATTTCCTTCCTTAAAACTAAAATGTATAGGCTTACAAGGTCACCATGCTATGTGTGTGTGTGTGTATGTATGTTTTATTTCCCCCATTACAACTTAACAAGCATTTGACTGTTGGTGGGAATGTTTTGCCATTGGAGTAACCCCAGCACTGCGAGTTTCATTGTCCTACACACATGATAACAACCTGGCAGGCATACAAAATTAAAAGAGGCAGGAGCAGCATGTGCCATTTACTTTAGGGTCCAGAAATGATGTATTTGAATGGATCTGTAAACATTGCAACTTTGTACATTTTATTGGATCTGCAGACATTGCAACTTTTTAAGAGGTAATGTTTTTGTAGACTGTAAAATAACATAGCCATTGGTTGAAAAATTTCTGTATTCTAATGGTGATAAGTGATGCTTCATTGGAGCTAGAGATGTTAAATTCGGTGTTGAAGTATATCGTAAAGATGCCTGCACATTGTGTATGAAGTAGTCTGTAAATAAAAAATAAAAATAAAAAAAAACATGGCAGTGGTGTAGAAGTGTGGTGTTATATGCAACAAACACAGTTTATACAGAATCAGTATAGAGTTCTTCCCAAAAGTAAAATAATGATAGATGTGTTAGACTAATAGTCTGTGCTACAGGAAAGCCAGTGGTATAAGGTTTGTTCCGGTTCTCCATTTTGTGTGTCTGAATTTTGTTTTCACCTACAGCAGGAACTAGACTGTGGGCTTGACAACAAAGGAATTTGATTTCAGTTCCCACATGTGCAAGAAAACATTTCGTTCTTCACAATGCATAGAGTGGTTGTGGGACCACCCATCCTCTTATCCAATGGATACTGGGGGCTATTGCTGCATGGCTGAACTAGCCAGGGCATGAAGGTGACCATTCACCTCCATCTAGTGCTGAGATTAACCTTTTGGTGCCGGAATTATATTTTTAATTTTAGCACACCCTGTGTATAAAATGTGAATAATACAGGAACCAAATACATTAGAATTATGAAACAAACTGCATTTTGAAGGGAAAAAACAGAGAGTATACACCATATTTAAAATATTCGGTACCTATATTTGTTGAATGAATATATAACATGCAACTTTGGGGGTTAGCGTTGCGGTATGTCAACTATAGTTGATATTAGGCGTCTAAAGGTTAAGAATGCCTGCATGGCTTGGTCATTGATTAAGCCCAGGGGCAAATTTATCTTGTACATGCAATGTTTAACATACAAACACGTAGTGTATGAAGAGTGTTTGATACAGTGAAGCTAAATATTGCTCTAAAGGGCTTAACAGCAAAATTAATTTTAGGGTAATGTGTTTCATGAGCAGGGGATAGTCTTGTCAACACATTTTAATAAAATAAACATCATAGAATGTATTTGTAGTGTTTTGATACAGGAATTTGAAAAGGAAGGTAACAGTTTCTGTCATTTGCTCAGATATGTACTCCTACGAGAACTTGCCTTGTAGTCAGTGAACCCTTTGACACCATGTCCCATGTTATCTGATAGAGGTGGCCTCCAAGTACATGCAAAAGCAGTCACAGGTAGTTGACAAATAGGGTATCCTCCAACATTGGGGTTGGATGAAGGTTGGCTGGAGGTTAACAGCCCCTGAGTAGGGAAACCTCATGAGTTGAGACATGGCCTCAGACTTGGATAGAATCTTTGGCATGACCTGGCTAGTGAAGAGGATGAAAATCCTACAAATAATCAGATTTATAATCTGGAGCTTTCATGGTGATAGAATGCAATAAAACGTTTGGGCTACCAGTCACGTTAGGTGATTGAACAGCGAGTAAACCACCTAATGTGACTGGTAGTCCAAGAGAGTTTTGTTGAATAATCTGATTGTTTTGTACACAACTTTCCTTGCTAAAGGAAAGAAAGTAGACTGATGAGAGGGTCAGTTGCTTACAGTCAATAAAGGCATGGTGCATGTATAGACCAGAGGTGTAAGTGGAACTACCATCTCGTAATGTATGGTCATGAAGCGCTTTGTAGTAATAGATTGTGGAAAAATATGCCACTTTTGTCCATGCAATTTTTTGCAGTGTAAAAAAAAAACTGTATATTTCACTTGTGAAAATGTTCTTTAACTGTCATTTTGTTAGAACAATGATCTATCAGAGGCAGGTATGTGAAATTGGATATAGAGGTAGAAGACATCATACACATTGTGTATGAAATGTTGCTTGTAATAAATGGCAACAAGCATGGTGACCATATGGAACTTGGGTAATATCTGACAAGTTTAACATGGAACATTATATCTGACAAGTTTACTGTGGAACTGTATGAAATTCTATATTAGAATAAAGTAATAGTAAACTGTAACAATAGATCTATAGCACTAGTACCTTAACAGGAGGGAAACATCTTTTTGTGGTCTGCTTTTAAGTCCTTGTAGCTATGAATTGTGTTTTTTTAACTACAGAAAACACCTCCCCATTTCCTGAAAATGACAGTCATCAGCAAAACTGCAACTGGAAAGGCCAAGAATTTACAGAAAATTAGTAGTTAAGGAAATGAACTATAGTGCAGTATTTACTTGAGTATAAGTCAAGAATTTTTTTGCTTCATCATCTGGAGTATGGAGGGTCACCTTGTAATTGTGAACAGAATTAAATGTGTAATTGGTAGGTACATTCCTGAGAAATGCAGATCATACAGGGCTTGCCTTATATTCAGATAAATACATGAATAATGTATTCCATGTTGTTAATAAGAATTTAAATGCTCTAAAAGTAATAAACATGAAACATACTTATCTTCTCATTGTTGCTTATCAGTCTTAATTGCTTATTCCTTCACTAAACACAGCAAATGTGTGGACTTACTAGTATGTTCAAAATAACACATGTTTTGTTAACATTCCAGTAATAAGCAAACTATAAGTTTCATTACTTTCTGTTAATATGTTAGATGACAGTGAGGCTTACTGTGCCTGTTCACTTTTTGTGCCACTGGTTTGTTCCATATGTACACAAGTTTAAAAGCCATGGACATGCGAAACCAAATACAATTAATAGCAGAAGTATATATGAATATAAAACTTTGGGTATTTGAAGTCCATTGTTTACTTGCAATGCTATGGTTGGTAGGATGTTATATTCACTTATATGTCATTTGAATGCAGTTAATATAGTTGTTTCTTCCATGCACTGCAGGGTACAATTGTGTCCATCTTCAATGAAGATACATCACTGGGTAAGAAATATGTATTTGATATCCGACGTACATGCCGTGAAGTATATGACAATGCAAGGCGTGCTTTGTATCAGAATTCTGGAGATGGTGGAGTTTCTCAGGTTTCACTGTCATCATGTGAGAGTAATTCTGTCTACCTGTCTTCTGGAGGAAAAAGTCAGCATGAGAGTGCCGAAGACAGCAGCAGTAATATCTGTCTGAGTCAACAATGCAAGGTATCTTTCTGAAGTATGAAATGGAATTGTTGCTTTTTATTTTAAGTGTGTAATTTAGTGATGATCTCAGTTGTTAAGATTTGTGGAATGAAACTGATGGGAAAGTCAGAGTACTTGGTAAAAATCCTGTCCCATTACCACTTTGTCCATCACAAATGCCACATGGACTAGCCTTGGATTGAATCTGGGCCTCCATGATGAGAGGTTGGTGACAAATCACCAGGGCCATGGTAGAGCCTTAGAATGGTTATATATTAACTAAATCCAAGGGGTAGAGTCTTTCATCGGATACTAATGGCTGGTTGGCTTGTCAAATTTCTGCCTTTATGCAACATTAAGGTTCATTATGATATTCTGTGATTCTGAGCCAGATGAATCCACTCCACACCCTATCAGAAGGTGAGATGCAGCTTCTGCTGTTTTTGTTTAGCTGGATCTCAGTGCCACAAATTTTGTAGGATTGTCCTCATAAACAAGTACAAATTTGTACTTAGCATCAGAAGTGAAGTAACTAATTAGCGTTATGAACTTCCCATGAATTTTGAAATGACTAAATATTTCATGAAATAAAAGATTTCACGTTTAATACTAAACATCATTTCACTAATTTCACACATTAACTATTTAAACTGAAGGATCATTAAAACATTCTATGCACTAACTAGGGTAATTTCAATCAGTTGAATTACTAGTTAGTGTTGAATGGTCCCTCATTACAGTAAATCCTTGTTAATTCAATATCAGTTAATTCCGAACGCCGGTTCATTCAAAACAAACGCCTTTACCCAACTGGAAGTGTAATGTTTTCATTGTAATTTAAACTGGTTCATTTTAAGTATGGTTAATTCTGCGTTCAGTGTGGGTTTCCAGCCCAACAGTGACTAAAATTTGGATTATTTGAAATGAACTTGGCATAAACTCATGCTGCTTAAACAGAAATCTTGATAGTACATACTTTGTACTTACTTACTTCATGGTGCAGAGTCCTTCTTGAGAAGCTAACTGGTTTGCAGTTAGTCAAGAAATTCCCCGCATTTCACAGAACCCGAAGGTGCATTACCGCACTCACATGCGGCCGCCACCTATCTCTATCATGGGCCCGCCCAATCCAGTCCATATACCCACATCCTACCTCTTGGAGATCCATCCTAATATTATCCACCCATCTACGCCTAT
>Ga0123352_10014163_pt1 | contig 12688 bp, 8 predicted proteins | sample TergutLab28metaG_FD_89700 | JGI IMG/M metagenome (GOLD analysis project Ga0123352, IMG submission 89700) | Labiotermes labralis P1 segment gut microbial communities from Petit-Saut dam, French Guiana - Lab288 P1 | ecosystem: Host-associated > Arthropoda: Insects > Digestive system > Gut ... | reverse complement strand
TTATCATGCTTAGTACTCGCCTGTCTGTAATTCATACCATTTGTTTACACTTCCATTTCTTAGTAAGCAGACCAGGCATGGGAGGAACATAATTTCCTTCAATTTCTTTTTGTTTTTAAGTGGTCACACTAAGTGTTTATCGTGCAAGCAACGTGTGTGGATTGATGCATGTAACGGTAGCTGCCTTGTGCTCCAGTTGCAGTCTGTTGTGTATCTCAAACAGTGACTAAGCAACAGAAAATGAAGCTGGACGGTCAGTGAGTGTTAACGGTAATGAAGAGCCTGCTGGCGAGATCTGCCACCAAAACAGTTCAGTTGTAATTGCAGTTATTCCCTAATTACACACAATAAAACTCCAGTACATTCTACTTGGGGATTATTGAGAGTGTGCGTCCTGCCCGACTCCCCGTCTTAACCTGAGTTCCGAGCTCCATCCCTCTGGGAACAACATCCAAGATACGTTCCTCATTGGGTCCACAATGGATACAACAAAGCAACCAGTACTCCTACATATCTGTCAAGTTGGAATATGTAGAAACTACAGTGACTATGCCACATGCTCAAATCCTAGTGGGTGCAAGAGAAAAATTTCCTCTCCAAAACTTCCAGACCGGCTCTGCAACCAACCCAGCCTCCTGTTCAAAGGGCACACAGACTCCTTCCCCAGGACATAAAGTTGGCTATTCACCTTCCATACAGTGCTCCTTCTACAAGCCTTTAGGCATCGACTGGGACAATCCCACAACGAATTTATATTTTCTTTCAAGGATGGCAAGAGGCAGTTGCATACAGTAACCCATAATAGCAGACACACATTAAAGACAGAGAATCAATTTAATCAACACACTTAACAAAATTCTCTACTTCTAATATGTGACCAATGGCAAAATACACTTCCAAGATATATATCACATGCTAAAAATATCACCATACTTTTCAAAATATTGGTAACTATATGGCACTTACCCCCATTTCATGAGCTGACAGTCATCCACCACTTTGCACTATTTATGGTATAATTTACTCTGTACCCCTCCCATGGAAGTAAAAAAAATTAAGAATTACAGACATTTCTGCACAGCCCTACAGAAATCTCCCTGTACGCATTAGTTTTCTATTTTCATTTCCAAAACAAATGAAAAGCTTTTACAAACGCACATATTACACCATCCAAAAAATAACCCCGACAATGGTAAGCATATATAATGAATTTAATTCATGCACAATACTATGGAAAGGAGACCAATAACAGAGTTGTTTCTCATTGTGCCCATCACTTTTATTGCCAAACATGTAGCACACAACCAATCAAAACAACATTTTCTCCAGAGAATCGCACAGTTACATCAAGACACAATTTTTTATAGGCAGTAATACAGAGTATGTTCAGGAGCTCAAACAAGACGTTCTGACAAATTATGGAATGTTCTGTCACGTATGTGTCCTTTCGTTTCACTACATTTCCTGGATACTAAGCATTCCCATGCAACAAATTACATTTTTTATGTATCATCAAAACTCCTACAGTAATAATGTTAAATTATCCTGCCTATAAAACACTCTAGTAAAAAGATTTCTCACTTACAAAGTTAATGTCCTCAGACCTCTATACAAACATTTTACATTTAATTCATTTAAAGGCTTCACAACCACCCCTCTTCTCTTGATGGTCGAACTGCATCACAGTTGACTATGAGAGTGCAGACCATTTCATTGCTTTTCTGTGACCTACCGCCTGACTTTGTTTCCAGTTTTATGGTTTTTTGTTATTAATTTTTACTGGGGCACATCACAGAGACATTGTAGCAAGGTGTGAAGTATATGTATAGTACGAAAGACTTTGTTGTGAAAAGTCAAAAATGTGCTATGACTTAACAGGCACTGAAAAACAGTGTAGTGAGGTGAACAGCACATGTAAGGAAAATGAAGAACAACTCTGCCAACAATAAACAAATTCAAACTCATTTTTAGGTGGTCCATTATTGCGTGCGTTTCATGAATTTTTCTTCTGCACAAACACAGATGTACCGCCACAGTCATGACAGTATGCCACTTGTGAACTTTATATAAAATGGCTGGGATCAAAATATTCAGTCAAACCAAAACATTAAACTAATTTTTACACTTCCCTTAGAATAATTTCCCTCTTAAGAAGACCTTTTTTTACTGGTCTGTTGGCAAACTTCTCATGAGGGAAACCCCGTACCTCAAAAACTGCAACACATATATGTTTACTGTGAGTTTAGCTTTCTCTACAATACTATTCAACCACATTTTCACTCTGATAAATCTGCAACCCTGGAACACAAATAACCAATAGCTAATGTTACTTAACTAAAACAATGGCTGTTCTCATTCCAGAGTACAGAAATATTCAAGAGAGTTATGTCAACTGCAGCGCACAGAACCACATTTACTTCATGGAAGTATCAGTGGTACCCGTTTTAATCAAAACTGAATTTCCATCAATACAAAATTCTGTAAATAAATCCAGTGGTTCTCAAGCTGTTATGTGCCAACAGGCACATCTTCTTAACACTTTCTTGTGCATGCAAAGAATAAATAAATATATATACAGATAAATTAAATAAATAAATAACGAGTAAAGAACAATGAGTGGTGAAAGCAGCGGAATGCACACAGCTCTGTGCCTTGTATGAATGCCTACACAAGCAATGTGTATGTAACTCACACTATTTTGTCACAGCCTAAAAATTAATAACTACCTGGAAATGATGTGGTCATCACCCAACCTGAGGCAGATGTATTTTCTCAAGGCAGTGACAAATACCACAAATTCATCAGCATGATAGCTGCGTCACAGACTAAGATATGAACCCAGGACCTCCCAAATACATACCTGTCATACTACACTTTTGACTGCAGTTTGCAGTCCATTACTGTACTTTTATAGAGAATTACAGTATTCCTGCAATTCAATGTACATAAAAACACTTCAGGTATCAGAGGATCTGATTACATTTTTAATGGTATGAAATAAAAATATTAATCAGCTGTTTCAACCTGAAGTCACCCAAACTGGATTTCATCTCTTACTAAAAGAAATGATTTAACAGACTTTCCAAACCAATACACAGCCCATGATAGAATGCAATCGTGAAGTGAAGACCCATTCCTTGTGAAGGAGGGCCAGGTGGATGTTGCTAAGCTGAACACAAGTGGTTATTGGTTTTGTTTGGCATTGAAGCACACCTTTCTTCTGGATTAACTGGGATCCCTAATTCACCAGTGCGTAGCTTTCTGCTGATCTCTTCAATCTGCAGCTGAACTGAAATATAATGGGTTAGAAAAGGGCACAAAGCCCAAAAATTAGATACCAATCATGGAAACACAAGATGGGCTTTTGTTACATAAGTTCAGTTTATACAGGAAACAAAACAGACCTTCAGATGCAAACATAACAACTTCATTGTTACAAATCCTGGAATATCCATGAATATATTAATATGCCTTGTAACAGAAAATAAAAAGCTGGGAATGGTCAAACTCAGGCACGACTTCAAGGTTCCCATAATCCAGTAAGTTCTTCAAATATAAAAATGTCAATAGATTAATGGCCAGTCCTGGCAGCAAACATAATTAACAAAACACATAAAAACTGCAGTAACTGAAGATACAAGTATTATTAAATGTTTACACTGAAATGGCAATAAAAAGAACCACATGCCCTATCTTGGTGTCTACACCATAAGCTACACTCTTATAATGTATTAACAACAGGTATACATATAATTAATACACTGCAAGATATATAAATGATTCACCATTTCTTAAATAAAACTACCAGAATTTCAACAAAGTTACACATGGATCACTGAAACAAAGATCATAAACTTTGCATTATATCACACACTCACATAAAATTCACAGTGCCCTGCACCAGTTTGAAAGCAAGTATGTAGTAAAGTAATGAATAGGCCAAATAAAGCTGCCTTACCTAAATATGCCTCTTCTTGTTGTTTACTTAGATTAGTTGGCAAGACAGTTGGCATACCAGGAATAAATGTCTTTTCTTTTTCATCTCCACCCCAACGTGATCTTCTTTTCTTAGCCCTTCTCTCTTCCCTTTCAGCTGAAATTGTACAATGAATTTCAACAATCTGTATCATCGAAAGACATAGGCAACAAGAGAGGCAATGTACATATAACATAACAATGAAGTGCATTCATGTAACCAATGGTGCAGTGGAAAAGCAATAAGCATTACAAGGTCTCTGTGTGCGTAGCCTCAAGTATCCAGCATGAAATGCGTATGTGCCATACTGTCAACGGTGGCCTGCCCAGCTCTGCAGTAATTTTCCATTCTCATAAATGGCACAATTTTAAAAAGAAAAACTACTGAACATAAAATGTGTGTTTGGTTTTCTCTACAACTTTTGTCTGAAACATTTATCATTCAAAGAAAAACTGAGCAAGATATGATAAAAATTTGTAAATTGGTTTTGATGTGACAGTACCCCTTATTTTGGTCAGATTTTAATGAAACCTGAATTTTCGAAACAGATTTTTGAAAAATCTTCAAATATCAACTTTCATGAAAATCCACAAAGTGGGATCCAAAATCTTCCATGCAGACGGATGCACGGATAAGAAGAAGGTAATAGCAGCTTTTCGCAATTTTGCAAATGCACCTAAAAACAGAGTACTAAAATTAAACAGAGACTTTACTCATTAACTCTTCAAAGGCTAAGAGGAAAATGAAATACTGAAAGATTCAGGTCACACAGCACAGCAGATAATCTCCCCCTGGGTAATGAGAGCTAATCAGCTGATGTTATCCAAAATACCATTTGTTCACTGTGAGCAGGACGTACCATATGTGAATGTTGAATGAGACTGTACATAAAGTAGCCACCTGGCTTTAAAAGGTTAATCCTATTTGCTACATTATCATAATGGCAGATGCACAGTCCTGCAAGCTGACAACTAACAACATAAGCACTTTTTAAATACTAGCAGCATTACTACTAAATTACATTATGACCATCAGCCCCACAGTACTCAAACATTTAAACATTAATAGTACGTACTATGGCCAAGTTACCGTTTGACCATCAGACCCATAATACACAAGACATTTAAAACCCCATATCCCCAGTTAATAAAGTTCCATAATTTCTTTGTCCTTTGGGGAACAATTACCAGTTTCACTATTCACCCTGTGTTCCCAACACCTACCATTCTAACAAATGATTTCTAACCACTACAAAACACTGCAGTGCATTCACGACTTCTAGCTCATGTGTCTAAATCATGTTCATTTGCAGACTGTGATACAGTCACTGATCAATCACAGTGACTCATGCTCATGACAACCAATTATAGAACAGTGCCTATAAACATCTATAAATACCCAATATAACTGACAACAGTATCATTAATGGCCACGTAGTATAGATGGCTCTACCAAAAACTGTAACAGACGTCTGGATTCAAAACAAGTCAAACATTTCATGATGTGCACAGCAACTAACAGCTTCTCAAGATGGACTCTACCCCATATAGTAAATTAGTTAGTTATGTATCTACCATTATATTTATTAAAGCTGTTTTCTGAATCTCTCTAAATGGATACTTTTACACATAATGAAAATGATATGTGACTACCTGATGCTCAATTCATGGTATTGTGAATCCATACAATCACAGACTGTAACTGTATAGCACTCTTCAACACCAAACTCTTCTTATTATGGATAAATAAGCTCTGTGTTATGCTATACTGAGCTAAGGTAATTTTTAAGTAATAAACACTAATGCTGTGCACTACTGCCACCATAGCCCAACATTAAGTTCACAAGAAGTGGCATCAGACTTAACTGAATACTCAGTAACAATGTTAAATGTTTATCACATGTTTTTCGGTGTTCTTACAATATTCACGGGCATTTTTAAAAAGTTACTCCTGTACTTGAACATACAATCATGGCAAGTTACGTTGACATCTGTAGCAGTTCAACTTCAGGGGTGGAAAAATATTGGATAAACCCTAATCTTTGTACCCTACCATTAGATCCAACATGTTGTGATGTTTGAAAACCCACTGTATTACTAATATAACATTTCTGTATCGGCAAACTTCTACACACTCGTCAAAATCTAGGAAAGCGAATTCAAGATGTAAAGTACGGTCAACACGGGGTTGGTACCCCAGCACAAATCTCGTGGGAATTCGCGCGAGATTCGTATTTGCAAACGGTTAAAACACGTTAAACGGGTCTATGTCACGGTGAACTGCAAACAATACATAAAGCGTCGGTGGCGACATATAAGCTACATGGCTTCTTTTCCATGCAGGGTAAGCAAAACAAAAAATTCAGTCAGCACAGACACTGCCCTTACTAGCGCAAATAGGCAGTTTCAAATGAAACCAGTAATCGAAAGAATACTCATGAAAATGTCACCATATTAAAGCACTTACCATCCGTTTCCCTTTTATGCGATTCTTTACCATTCGAGGACTGCAAGTAACTGGGATTCAGCAATGAAGTAAAGTTTCTTGTGCTTCCTTGCGACCCAAACAACGAATCATTAGATCCGTTAGAACTCATTTTTCATACAACTGTGAGAATAGAATTATCAAGTATAAATGAAACAAGCAAATATATTATTCTACACACAAACAGGAAACGAAAAACAATCAAACACCACACTCTCAACTACCTTCCTCCACGCTCACAAAATGGCGACAAAGTCTACCACACAGATTACTACCGCAACTGCACGGCTTCACAGTAAATGTCAATTCGATCACAGATGGCACCACGGATTATCTAGTAACACCATTGTGTTGTTTCGAAGGTTACATGTCCCGCGTAGCGGCAAGGTTATTACACTGCCAGCTATCCTAGAAGCAATCTTCAACACTGCGCAATTACCGTAAAGGCGCGTAGTATAATTCGTTAATAGTTCATTCCTGTTACTTATAGTGCAACCTACCTGGTATGTGCCCAACCCTTCACCCCCCATTCCCAACATAGCAATGTGGCGGGCATCAAAATAAAGACTAAAATTAAGTTTAAAGTGTCCATACAATATTTATTGCAAAATATGAAGATTATTACATGTGTTGAAAATGGCCTTTTTTAATTCCAAAATTCACTTTTTCAGCATTCTGTATTACACAGATGAATCATTATGATATCCTGGTATTTCAGAGGAACTTGTTTAACCTGTCTCACTTCATTCACACGAATTATGAGTAACAGACTGAGCACATGGAATACAGAACTCAGATGTGTTACAGAATTACAGAACGCATATGCAATTGTCTGAGAGTCTTCACAAAAAATCTGCTGTTCTTCATCTTAACATTAGTGTCCTATATATTCCAGATTATAGGCTATATTTTCTTAGAAAACAGCATACAAATCTACACACATTCTAGAGTTGCAAGATGTAGTAGATGCTTTTCTTTTCCTCCCAAGTTCTGGGCATATCATACACTCTACAGCTTCTGATTGTTAAAAAAAATTTGTTCCTGATTGAGAAATGCATGCAGACTGCCTACAGATGAGGAAGAGAGGGGCAACATTTTAGCAATGAAGGGTGTACAGTAAGGCCATTAAGAAGCTCTTACATGAAGATTAAAGACTTACAGGATGTTACACTATATCAGTTAGTAAGGTTATTGAGCTTCTGAAGGAGTGTAATGTCTCTTTGAAGGACTTAAACCTTCAACCACACTACTGTGAGAACCTAAAATCTCACAAGCCATAAGTGTTATAATAAAAGTGTATCAGATGTGTGGCATCAGTGATGCAACTGTTTCCAGTGAGGTGCTGACCTTGCTATTTAAACAAGTCACAGGTAACTTAAAAACACCAATTGTCTTAAGTACATAGACATTTTCTATAATTATTTAAGAAGACAGTAATTTTATACCAATAAAAAATATAGATCTTAGAAAATCTAATAATAAATTAGTAGTAAACAAAATGGAGGTTACTAAACAGGGAAAATGTTCTTTGACAGAGTCTTTTTTAGCCAGTTTCTGAGCCACAGTTATATCCCCATCTAAAATGCAGAAAATATTGCTTTATACTGCTATCTATCAGTAATCACAGAATTCGTTTTCTTAATAAAGACTTGTGGGTACATCGATTATCAACACAATCTGCCAATGTAGTTATAAGCAAATTCAATGCAATGTGATGAACATATTGAAATCCATTTCTGTGAGATATTTTACATCAAGACATTAGATATTACCTCACCCCTAATAATTATTATTATTATAAAATCCAACAGGTGTCCCATGTGCAGGACCCATTAGTGAGATAGAATAAGTGAAATGGTGTCTACTTAATGCAGAGGGTATTGTAAAGCCAAACCACCCACTTAACACATTGCCGTCGGGCTGGTCTTTTAATTAAATACCCCCTGGTGACCGGACGTTTTAAACACTTTTAATGTTCATTCCCATAACATTTTGCAGGCTTATCGTTCTAAAATAAGGTTCAAGAGTGGTCTATCTGCTTGTAACTTGAGATCCAAACATCCTGCATGTAGCTGATGATGACCTTGAAGCATTCAGTGTGTCAGACCAGCCCGAAAACGCGCGTGTTGGACGTTGTGTAAGAAAACGCAGAAATGCGGGGCCCGTCAACAACACATGGGTGAGCAATCACGCATTTCTGCGTGAGCCAACGGCAATGTGTTAAGAACTAAACAACACTGTCCAATCGAGTGTAATACCTGTATCCTGACACAGTATCCCATGTTACTGTGTAATATAGCATAGCAAGTATGATGAGTCAGATATGACACACAGCAATATCCAAAGCTATCACAGTAATATAAACATTTTATTACAGTTCTTTTACTTCGAGTGCAAGTATTTGTAATCTATAACATATTAGCCCATTCGTTCAAGCAACCAGACAGGCAATGTACATATAACGTACCATTGATGCACGTTCATAAAATCACTGTTGCAGTGGAAGTTCAAAAAGCATTACACATACAAAGCATGTGTTTATAGCTTTAGTCATCTAAGATGCATTGTGCATGAGCATACTGTCATCTGTGGCCTGTCCAGCTCTACAGTATGTTTCTAAATTATCTCACAAATGGCAAGATTTAAAAAAAAAAAAGTTCTTGAACATAACGCATGTGTTTTTTCCCTACAACTTTTGTCTGAAACATTCCTCATGCTAAGAAGAAATGCACGAGACATGATCATAAATGTACATTGGTCTTCATGTAAAGTACTTGTTATTCTTATCAGATCGTAAAGAACCTTAAATTTTTTGGACAGATTTTGGAAAAATACTCAAATATCATATTTCATGAAAACCCAGTTAATGGCAGCCAAGATGTTCCATGCTGAAGGACAGACATGATGAAGCTACTAGTCACTTTTCAAAATTTTATGAACACACTTAGCTCAAATTTCTAACCTTTATCTTTTGTATCTATTACCTCCCCCCTCCCCCACTATGAGATATACTATGTTCATAAATTTGTGCTAGAACACTGGAAGTTTATACACAGATACAGGAAAGCATGAAATGACGTCAGAATCCAATTGGATTTTGTTCAGAAATGTATTTGATATTGACAAGTGACATGATCTTGCGGCATACAGTAAAGCTTACTTTTGATATGCACAGAACAAATTACATTTCATGTTGAGTTAATACTGCTTCACACACTTGTTTAAATAAGCTGCAGCTGTGTTTCACTAGTTTTTCAAGTTTCTACGGAAGTTGCAGTCTTCCAGATTTTGACAGCAGGTAGTGTAGATTATTCTTTTATTAACCAGCAAATACACGATATATTATTTTAGCACTTTTATCTTCCTTATTACACCGCAAAAGAATAAATGGATCACCTTTACATACTATAGCTCTCTTACACGAAATGTCTCTAACTTATTCAACTAATTTGCACATAGCATTTTGGGCTAACAACACATTATATAACAATTTACATAACAAAGAACCACAAGACATGGACAATACCAGTGGCATATATAAAATGAAGTGTAAAACATATAATAATTCTATATTGGCCAGACTGGCATATTTCCCATTGTCAGATGTCGGGAACATGTAACAAACATCACAACTAACAACCCAAATTCTGCATATGCATTATATAACCTGAACAATAGATATGAATAGGGAAGCATGGAGGACACTATGATATTACTGAAAACATGCACAAAGGGATCGAAAATAAATTGCTTTTATACAAACCTACCAGCAATGGGGCTAAATGAGTGAAGAGAATAAGGTCAATGACTTCAGTCCCATTTATGCATTGGCTAAAGTTACAGGGCCATACCAAGATGATAATACAATCCATATATTCTATTTCTGCTTGTTCCCAGCAAGACTTCAAGAAGCTTCACAGCCAGGGTAAGCCTAAGGCCTTGCTCCACATTTTCGCTATTACAGTATTATACATCCTACTGAATTTCTGCGATCATTTACAAGATTGTGTCATCATAGGACATGAATCCAAATGATCATTTGAAATGCCACTAAACATACCAATGGCATATATTGCACACTGATAGCAACTACGACAAACTTTAAGAATTGTTACCAGCTTGCTGTATGATACTATGTGAAGTTTTAACTTTTAATCTAATTGTGACATCTGTACATAAGTCAATTTCAACTTAAGAGACTTAGTAACTTCAGTATACAATGAAACTCCCTGATGATGATGATGCATACACATTGCAACATGTAGGGGTGTAATAAGAAGAAAAGTGTTAATATAAAGTATTTTGCATTTTTGGTGGTTAATAAAAGAAGAATCTATTAAAATTCAAGGTACAAACTATTTCAAAGTAGTGTAGATTTTGACATTTCAGAGGAACATGCTGTCCCCATCTTCAAGGTTGGTTTCTAAACTTTACCATTTCATAGTTTCTACTGGCCTGGCCTCTTTCCCCTCTCCCTTCCTGTCACTATGATTGGCCACATTCTTTGCAACCCACTTATATATCTCAACACAACCTCAGCCTCATCACTTCAGTTTCAACTTCGACCCATTTGCTTCCACTCAGACAATGAAGGCAGTATATTTTTCTGAAATGTATCAACCTACAACACTAAACAGCATCAACACAGAAGACTACAATTTGTGCAGTTATAGTTATATACTACACAAAATACAGTCAGCTGTACTGCAACAGGGCTATCAGATATGACAGTAGAAAATGTATGAACACTGAATAATATATTATGTTAACAATGCTCTAAATTTTGTCCAATAATTCAATATTTTTGCAACGTTTTCAGGAACAGTAATCATTTTGAATTTCAACACCCAGAACTTTCTGACAAATCATAAACCCAAGTTCTAATATTTATCTTCTAATATGGAAAGATTTTTTTTTATTATATCTCTTTCACAATCTGAAAATTTAAGTTTGTTCTATATTACATTTTGTAGAACTACTTCAGCAAAGTGCAGTGTTTAAGCATTCAAAAACAAATCAAAAGAAATAAATCTCATTAACATGTCTAACAAGTGACAGCACAGTTTGGCTTCTTCTCACACAAGACAGACAGCAACGGTTTGGATTACAGGCTTTGAAGTACAAAATCATACCAGCATAAAATGTAAAAGTGTGGCTGTTTCATCAAATATTACTGAAAAAACAAAATGCTTTAAGGTTTAATTTGGTATTCAATTCCGGTGTTTGGACAAGAAGAAATTTGACAATGTGTTCTGTTAAAAAAAATGACAGGAAGTCATTTATTGTACTGTCTGAACTAAGTAAATTTCAAACTAGAGTTAGGTTCATTTGTGTCATATTATTGGTGATGGCTACATACACATTTCATACTTTATTCACATCTGCTGCACAAAGGCCATGTTACACCTCATCCACTCTATTCTCTTGAAAGCTTAAATTTATCTAAATAATTTACATGAACTGTCCCCACTTCATAGAAAACACAATGAAACTCTACTGTAGGCACCAAACTATGTTCTTTACGAAAATAATTCCTAGTTACTCTATGGATAATGTAAAACACACATTAAAATGGTGTAAGGGCTCAGGGCAGAGATGCTGCAGTATTATTGCGGGTGGTACATACAGTTACCACCAAGCATTAAATGGTTTGCAAAAATATGCCATAACAGTACCCAACAAAAAATACACCCACACAACTACCACTCACAACTATTTTAACATAAAAATTTTGTTGTAAAATGGATTAAAGAGAGCTGACAAAACTGTAGAAAGTGCTAATTTACTCTCAAAACCTAATTCATTGGTTCTATTAGAAGGCATAGCAAGGGAGAAAATATGAGGCACAATTTAAACGTTAACAAGATTTATTACAGTATACAGGAAATATTCTATGTCTGAAGTACAGTGTCTTCGTGAACTCCCTCTACACTTACTGAAATAATAATTCCTTTTCTGCAACACACAACTGATGATGAGCATACCAGAATGTTGTGACCACACAATTGCTCTCAATCAAAGCAAGAAATCATAAAAATAAGACCTGAATTAAAAATATTAACACATGGAACACCCTGCATATAACACCGTATTTAATACACTCCAAGCAGTCTTCAAACATAGCACATCAGAAGTATGAATTGTACAAATTATTAATTCTGGAATATTTGAGTTTTAAGTACATGTGTAAAAACACTACTCTTTTATAACAATTATTCCATTTTAATA
>Ga0123352_10014162_pt1 | contig 12688 bp, 5 predicted proteins | sample TergutLab28metaG_FD_89700 | JGI IMG/M metagenome (GOLD analysis project Ga0123352, IMG submission 89700) | Labiotermes labralis P1 segment gut microbial communities from Petit-Saut dam, French Guiana - Lab288 P1 | ecosystem: Host-associated > Arthropoda: Insects > Digestive system > Gut ... | reverse complement strand
TACAGTCAAACCTCGGTTCACGAACGCCTCGGATCATGAACAATTCGGTTTACGAACAAATTTTCCGAACACAAAGCGTCTCGGATGACGTACTGTGTCTCGAGTTACGAACACTGTGCCTTCGCTGTGCCTTCTCTTTAAATAGGACACCATGGGGCCAAAGAAAGGCAATGATAGCAGCAAAGTGAAAAGAAAAAATACCAATATTCCAAACAATAACATTTCACTTCCTTACCACCTTCCACTTACGCCGTCAACTCTCCTCCTCACCACCTTCCACTTACGCCTCAACTCTTCTCCATACAGGTAAGGTAAAACTAAATTAAGTTTTCGTCTATATTTGATCTGCTTAGTGTTGTGTTTGTTATTTTTTTGTGATAGATTTAATGGTTTCCATTGATTTTGTGTTAAGAACTTGTGCACAAAATACTGTTGTAAAAGTTTAAATAAGCAGTCATCTGGGGTCCAGGAACGGATTAATCCATTTTACATTAATTCTTATGGGGAAAATATTTTCGGTTTACGAATGACCTTCAGGGACGAATTAAGTTCGTGAACCGAGGTTTGACTGTAATCATTTGTTTACTAATCGCATTGAAAGTTGAGGATGTTTCATTCGTTACTGAGGTTGGATGTGCAGTTAGGATGTAAATATTGTAAGTAGACAACTATAGTCTCTTCCAAGGTACCGTCTAGACTTTCACAGGCATCTAAGATAACAGAAATATAAGGCAGAATTATCAATTCTACTTGCGGCCGAAACGAACAACTTCCGAAACCTAGTAATGGGAGTTGAGTGAAATATGGTCATCGGTTTCTCTCGGATACCCCAGATATCACCCAAATGTAATACAACACTACATATGATATGTTTATTAGGTTAGTCACAAGGATAGGAAAATGATCTTAACACTTCTTTTCTATGTTTCTTTAGTTGCCAAGTCACTGTTGTTCACAATGCCAATTAAAATAAAACAGCCTGGAGATTGCCACAGCTCAATCCGAAAGCCTCTAATTCAAAGTGTAAGGGTTCTAGGCACAACACAACATTTTTCTCACGAGTTCTGGAACAGCATTTACCAAGATTTAAGGTGCAAGCCTTGGACCGGGAGAAAGAAGATGTTTCCTACCTGCTTATTAGTCTGTCTCAGACTTGACACTAATGGTGACGTCACAGCCATATCTTGACAGAAGTCTTGCTGGCAGCTCACGTGTGGGAGGGTCAACATGCCTTTGATCTCTACCGCTGGAATTACTGTTGGGCCTGTCAAGAAGAAAACTTGAGAGTTTATGTATTTACGTACACACACGTCAGACTAGATTCATAGTAATATCGCGCTGGAAAGGAATCAAATTATTTTAAGGAGTTTCATGTACTGCCAGTTAACATAAACCACATGTATGTACACAGAGTATTTCGGGGCTATTTCTTCGTCTGTCCAGAATACTGGATTTTAAAATTAATTCGAAGTGCTTTCTTTAAGAACTCCGTGCAAGAGAAGTGACTACGGTCTACTGATTCTGAGAAGTACGTCTGGCTGTCTGTCTGAGCAAACAATTATGACTCTGTGAATTTTGGCGAAGTTTACTGCCGAAGATGCGTATTCAAATACACACTTGGAAAAATTATTTTGAGCCACATCCGTCAAACTAGATCTACTTTCCTTTTAACTGGAAAATTTACCTCACTCTAAAGAAAATCAATTAAATGGATACCTGAATTCGAGAAAATCGGAATTAAAGCCGTATAGACTACGGTATGTTTTACAAATAGACTTTTGTGTGCCCTGCCTGCAGTCTATTGTACTATAGGCGTAAGAAGGTCAACAAATGTTTTTAATAAGCTGACCGTATTTAAGTCTTTCATACAGCACGGTTCAGGTTGTAATAAGAATCTTTTCACAGACTTTTAATCATGGACAGTCATGTTTTTTGCAGCTGCGATAATTCGTTGCTGAAATGTCAGTCATGGCAGCTATAAATAAAGTTATTCGTTTGGGAGTAGCCATGTTAGAACTTGCTGCTTTCATGGCCTGCAAAGACAGGTGCATAAATCTGATTTCTAATTCCCTGAATCTAATTTCAACACAGGATTCTACACTTGGCACAGTCTACAGATTGGAATTCTAGAATGTATTTTTAGTTCAAGCTGCCATTTCCTTCCATCTTTTTTTTTTTTTTGTGCCATGTACAAATTTCGGCAGCATACGACCTCTGTCGGTGAATACAGAACTTCTTATGAACAGCCGACGATCTACAACGGATAGTTGCACATGTTCTCGGTAGATGGCAGAGGTTATCCTGAACACGAATGGCATGTTTCCCATCAGTGGTGAATGGGGGTTCTATATCGCCCTCTTTCATCTTCCGTGACTACTTTAAAGAGGCACAGAAACCCTTGAAGAGTTGTATTTTTATTGTTGGAATGTTCTACAATTCATATATTCACTTTTGAAACATTACAAAGAGGTTTTCAGTTTATAATATCACACAATAAGCAGCACAGGAAAATCAGATCTCCCTTAACTGGCAAGCTGTGAATGACAATTTCCACAACTTGATGAATAAAACGGGCTCTGAACTTCTTGCAGCTCCCATACAAAATATTTTAATTTCAAGACTGGCTGTCAGAACTTCATTACTACATCTCATTCACGTTCGGATTCATCCAGAGAATTAAAAAAAAAAAAACATATTACAACAGGGCATTGTGTAGATACCCTCTGGATACCCGGTTCGAATCTCGGAGAGAAGAGTGCACACCGGATCAGGTTTTGCGTGATTTTCTTCAGAACGTCCAATCAAGTATAGGTATATTATTTTAAAAATAGGAGACGATTCCTGGCGTTAGCGGCACTCGGTCTGTAAGTCTTAGTCAACTAACTTGCGAGGCTTAAATTTCACCTGATGCAGCGTTACGAAATAACTAAGTTAACAAACACACGTCAAGTACCACTGAAAACCCCCATCAAGTATGGCTGCTTTATTAAATAAATAAAATTCGTCCAGTAATCGAATGATACAAAATCTACTGCAGTTAATTTTGCCACTTGTGTTAATAATGGTAAATCAGGTGGAGAAATTATGTAGAAAACCTCCATGTGTAAATGTGAGACAAAAACCAAGCAATTCGTCAAGCTTTGTCTGCTGCCCTGGTCATTCATCCGCGATCAGCACATTACGACGAAGCGAAAGGTAAGTGGAGGAAATGTCGGAAACTTAGAGAAAGAGAAGCGAGCGTTAAGTGACAGGCAATAAAGTTACAGTTGTCCCTGTCCACGCCATAAAGGAATACAGAATAGTAGGAACTGCTCCACTCATTCTTAACCTCGGCATTAGATGGTCAGTGGCAAGAGAAATTACGAATGAGGTGTAAGGTTTCCACAGCGATGGCTATTTATACCGCCGTCTTCAGGCATATAACATTGTGAAGTCTCGCAAGTGACGCTGTATATTCCTGCCCTACCCTGATAACCACTTCCCATAATAGAAGCCTCATAACCCACAAAATCGAAGTATGTATGATTATGAATTATGAGTGGACACATACGGAATGAAAAGGCAGTGGCTCACTTCGACGTATTGTTCCGGAAATAGCGTGAAACCGCACGAAATGTCGGTCAGGACATCGGTCCTTTCGAAACTCGAATTCTTAGGCGGGTTCGCAAAATTACGAAAAGCAACTACTAACTTTTTCATGCTTGTCCTTCCGTCTGCCCACGTGGAACAACTCCGCTCCCCTGGACGAATTTTCATGGAACTTGCTATCTGCAGAGAAAATTCAAGTTTCATTAACATCTGACATGAATAGGGAATACTTTACATGAAGACCGCTATTAATTTCAAGTTGCGGCATCCCCGTTGTTTACTAGAGTCATATAAAATAGGATAAAACAGTCAAAACACAACTGTGGAAGTTTTATTAGCTAAATAGTAGCATCACCAATAAAAACTACATGTTTCGGCCTACCTAGTGGCCATAATCAGGTTACACCCGTCTGCAGAAGGGTGTAACATGATTATGGCAACTAGGTAGGCCGAAACATGTAGTTTTTATTGGTGATGCTACTATTTAGCTAATAAAACTTCCATAGTTGTGTTTTGACTGTTTATCCTATTTTTATGACCTCTTTTAATGTATAATAATATCTCTTTGAATTCTTCGCATATTGAGAAATGTTGCATACAAATTTGTAGACACTCAAAACACACATACTTTTTTTTTTCCGAAAATTGTGCCATTCCTGAGATAACGTAACGGAGTGCGGTACGGTCTGACAAGACACACATTACAATACGGCGCAGAACAGGTGCGAAATGCATTACGTGTAACAAAAGGAATTTCACAGACACTCATAATATTTAACACTCATTATTGTTAACAACAGCACAATGTATTTTGTCGCTCGACAGAAGCGAAAAGGGAACTCACTCTTGCATTTCCATCGCAAAATGGAACAATTTTTATTGTTGACAGCTAAGTCTACACCACCAAAAATAAAAGGGAAAATTTGTTGCACTTTGATGGCAAGAATGGTTAATTGAACGCGATAATGACACGTAGTACTGCGTACCTGTTCTATCTTGTGATTAGGATTTGAGCAAATCGCGATTGTATCCCTTTCCTTATGTACCTTTAATTCACATTTACTGGAGTAATTCGATGAAAAGGGAGTGTCCTAAAGCAGAACAATCGGTGTCATAGCGTATCCGGATCGGTTACCTACACAGTACAAGTCCGTGGCTCAAATCGCTTGAGGCAGAGTTTTGTTTAATGAATAAGTACGTTATGACTTGACGATTGTATGGTCATATTATAAGCACACCTACAAGTGTTGTGTAAAGCACTGGAGTTTTTGTTTTCTGTGCTACGGTGTGTGAGAAACTGGACCAACCTGGAAAAGTGGCAAAGTTTCGAAATCAGATATTGTAGTCATCACTTGAACATTCATTGTAGAACACAAGTTTTAGAATACAATGACTGAATACCGGGTATTAAATGGACAGTTACACCGGTTACACAGATTGTCAAAAGTTAACGATATACAAACAGTTCAACTGGAAAGCAAAAACAAACGAACGGTGAGTGTAACCGCCTTCCATATTATATATTCGCATAACACACAAAAACACACATAACTTGCCGCGTTGCAGTAGGCATTTGGAATGACCTCCTTCAACTTTCAGACATGCTCGATTGCAAAGAAACTGAAAAAGCGGGAAACCGTATTACAAAATTCTTACGACACTTTTCTTCGATTTCTTCCTTACATAGGTTTCCACAATGAAAAGCCCCTGTTTTAAACAGTACTGCATACACATGAACGAAAAGAATGTACGTTGCACTGTGCTTTACACGCTTGTTACACAAAATACAACAGAGCAGCTAGTGTGATGAAATGTACCGTACGCGCGACGATAAGACTGGTGGTGTGTGAGTCATGAAACCACCGTGATGCCTGCCGCGCAGTATCGGCAATTTCTAGACAAGAAATTCAGGCAGTATTTAATTCTCAGGTCCCAAGAATGTGTGAGAGTTCAAGGATTTCATTTCCCACACATAATCTAACAAGCGGTAAGTCATAGTATGTAATACACATTACACAAGGAAATGTGCCACTGAAGCTTACAGTGCTTGCGGATTCGGTTGTCAATTGATCTCCCTGTATTACCACATGTATGTATCTTCCGAAGAGTAAAATGCCTTAGTGTCTTTATTTTTATGGGGGAAAAAATTACATGACAAACAAAGAAACTGTTTATTGAAGACTAAGGAGAGGCAAAATGTGCAAATTCTTATCAATGGTACTGTAACCACACAGCCTCACTGGTTCAATTAGTGGCCACTTCTTCATATAATAGGGCCCACTTGTCAGCGTCGGCGGGGGGCGGGGGGGCAGCACCACCCATAAAGTTTCCTATTCACGAATCCTCTTCTGATGTTTCCTTTTGAAGCGTCAGTCAGCTTCCCACCTCGCTCGCACATTGATATGTTTTGACAGCTGCGTTAACAAACTAAACAATGGTCGCAACACCAATTAGTTGTCCTGGCCCACGATTGGTCTAGCCCCTCCCATTATGCTCTTACAAGAATAACTTCACTAGGAGAGAACTCCCCGTAATCAAAATAATCATCTAAAATCAACTTGTAACTGAAGGAGTTATTGAGCAATAACACCACTCTTCAGACTCTTCGGTTATTATGGTTAAAGCAGTACTACAGAACACAGACATTTCTATTCTAGGCTCCTGTGGGTTATGACAGACAATCTTAGAAATGGAGTAGAAACAAAATTAAAAAATAAATACGCCTTCTTAGCAGATGATAAGTTCCTGAAGCGTGAGAGAGCGAAAAAATAACAAAATTAAATATATGACTATATACTGTATCAGTCAAACAACAGATTTTATGATGTTATTTTATTATTTAGGGCAACATGTTTCGACTCTTATAGAGTCATCTTCAGGCCCTTCTAATATACAGACCCTTACTTAACAATGTTTAAATACATTGTGGAAACCCAAAAGCTTACATTTTAAACATTGTTAAGTAAGGGTCTGTATTTTAGAAGGGCCTGAATATGACTCTATAAGAGTCGAAACATGTTGCCCTAAATAATAAAATAACATCATAAAATCTGTTGTGTTTGACTGATAAAATACACAGGGTGAGCATAAAGTCTTTCCCTGATTACAAACATTTATTACAAGAAAACTACGTGGAATACAAACATACTTTTTTTACTATTACTTAAATTAGTTTCTAAATTTATGTAATTTTCCATCAAGATGTTTCGCCTCCACACTGGGGTTCACACGTTCTTCACTTCTGGATGCAACATTTCCAAACAGGTGGGTTGGGAGAGATGGTCCTACACCCTGGCCACCACGATCGCCGGATATCACCCCTCTTGAATTCTTTTTATTGGGGTATGTTAAGGACAAAGTGTTTTCGACACCAGTTCCGGATATTAAAAATTTGAAAGCAAGAACAACAGATGCTTTTGCTACAATAACTGAAGACATGTTGAAGAACACGTGGAGAGAAATTGATTATCGATTAGACGTTCTCCGTGCAACGAAAGGAGCACATGTTGAAGTTTACTAATGTGTTGTAAAAAAACTTCTTGAGCTATATTTAAAAAAAAATATGTTTGTAATCAGGGAAAGAATTTATGCTCACCCTGTATATTCAGACACGTGTAAACATTAAACAAAATTAAATATATGCCTCTGTTACCTGGAATAGTTTAAGCATTACAGTACTGTACTGGCCGCTGTATGTATGTAGTAAAAATTAAAGGAATGGATTTGAAGGAAAGGGAAAGTTACGTTACAGCCTGGCAGAAGAGGCGAAATATTTTGTTTGTTTCGGAGTAATTACACGGCGCAGCAACATTATCGTAGTTTAGGTTGGCAAAATTCCGGTACCCATGTACATTCTGATGCGGGTAAAGTGTTAGCGCTCAGTGGCAGTACGCTAAAGACCACTGGCATGAATTAAGGCCCATTGCCGATAAGAACTGCCATCATCCAAGGAAAACAGAACCTTTTTAAGGGGTAAAAACATTTAACAGCATTGATTTCAAGCTTTTTCCGCGGTGTATGTCAGATCTTCGCTCCTCTGGGATCCTACGTAGCGCTGATTGGTAATTAGTAACCGACGTTTCGGGAAAACCTATCGGTCCCTGCTTCAAAGGCCAAGCAGTCCAAGAATAAAAAATAATTTGAGAGCGTTATTTGAATGTGGCCAGAACCTCGTTAGCTAGATGACAGAATGTCAAAATTCAGTGCACATGAACACCCCCCCCCCTCACCAGATTTGCATCGTAGTACGTTCATAGCGCTGTAAAAGGCAGCATGAACATCTAAAATTGTAATCTATGCATCAGAGTAACTACGGACGTTCCGATGTGTGTGAGGATGTGACAAACTATAGACCAAATAGGCACAATAATGGAAAAGGGGCGTAGATTAGAATCAGAGACTAATGGCACTCCGTACTAACACCCTGTTGCCAGATTGGACCACAAAATCAAAAATAAAAACTGTAATGTAGGTGGATAAAGAAATTCGTTTCATGGACATTTTACTCATGGAATGAATAAGCCAGAAGGCCAGTAAAGGAAGAATAGGCAAAAATATGAGCTGAACATATGTAAAGAAGAATGACATCATCGCTCATCAATGACCGAGCCCAAAATAACTAAACAGCCAATACAAACCACTGGGATGGAGACAAGGAGACCAACACGAAAGAAGACGGGCTGATCAGTTTTAAAATAAGAATCCCTGTATAAACTGTAAGTGACAATGGGGACACATAAAATTATCCAAGCTCCAAATACCCTTCAGTTCTGGAAATCAGAGACGTAGAAGGTATTCAGTGAATGCAGGAAAGATGGGGGCTATCCCCGGCGAGGCTATATGACTCAGAAACTACTATCAGCGCAAAACTTACATTAGAGTGAGTGTGAGAGCTCTTATCGCCCTAGCGGCCGATGTATTTGGGACGGGTACTTTTCACTGACAGGGCTGGGATAGCACAGTCCGTATAGTGACTCGCTACGGGCTGGACGGTCCGGGGATCGAATCCCGGTGGGGGCGAGATTTTCCGCATCCGTCCAGAACGGCCCTGGGGACCTCCCACCCTCCTATACAATGGGTACCGGGTCACTTTCCCGGGGGTAAAGCGGCCGGGGCGTGGCGTTGACCATTCACCCTCATCTAGCGCCGAGGTTAAAGAAAGAGTGTAGCTATACATCTACTCCTCCTCTGGGCCTTCGTGGCCTGTTCTAGGATGAACTTTACCTTTACTTTATTTAACAGGTACTGGCCTCATACCCTGAGCCTCCATTTTCCTTCGCCTTTCTCCACTTCCTCACCCACCAAGTTTCAAGGAATGGGAACTGGGCTGTAGCTGTTTCCCGGTTAATCTAAACCTAATGGGTCTTGAAAGAGTGTTCGAATCCAGAAAATAATATTTTCAGCCTTTTGGGATATGAATCCATGCAGACGGTAACATATGGAGACAACAAAGTTACGGAAGAGTCCAAGAAGGGCTTATTAACGTTTCAGGTGAGACACTAACCTGTAGACGTACCCAGCAGGCCCCACTGAAATGCTGGAAAGTGTACTCCAATATACGCGGCGTCATGTGCCAGAAGAATGGAATCTTGATCAACAGAGCTTTGAGAACCTCAAATCTCGCGAGGAAATGGCTGTTATTTATCATGCGCATGCGCACAGCAGGTAAACACGTTTCAATTACAGAACTGTCCAGAAGGCGAGCACAATGTGTTACTTAGGTAAATTCTGCAGAGACTTTGAACATGCCGAGAATAATTCTAAACTACATTAATGCATCCACAACTGTGAAATTACTCAGTAAGATTTGAGACTCTCGCGGTGGTGACTATGAGGTCTGTTGTCTTTGGGAAATGTCGTCGTCTAATCTTCCAAATTGTTAGTAATATTTTGGAAGAAACCTACAGCTTCCTTCTTCACATTATATGAAGAAAGAGGCAGGCTCTTCCACGAAACGCTACTGCAAGTTACTATGCTACATAGCGTCACATCCGTAAGCTTCATGAAATTACTTAATTTTAAATTGAGGCGTGTACATTTGGGACAAGCAAATTGATCTCCGCCTTTTCACGGTGGCTAATATCCAGAATTTCCACTTTCCATTTAGCCTCTCAACTACAGACCACAAGGCAAAAAACAACAATACCTGAAGCTTATGGTAAAGTTTAACTTGAGGGTAGGACTAATTTGCAATCGTAATGTTAGCATCAGTGCCTCAGGTGAGGTCTGGTCTCTTCAGTGACCGTTTAAGAGAAGCAGGTAAATCCTTTTCCCGCTATTTTCTAGTTCACTGTCAGCTTCCACACTAGTGAACTCGCTTCAAAATTTCCGGAGTCCATCTACTCGTATATAAGGGACTAATTAGTTCACGGGAGAGTCCCATGGATCGACCCCTCCATTTCTTGTTCGAAATACGCTTTAACTTCAGTCTAATTAGGAATGTCTGTTTAAACAAACAGTATACATGTCAGCCCCATCACGTCTTGCATTGAGTGCGTATCACAGAGACTCCTACTGGATCGGTTTTCGTGTAATTTCAACTTTAGGAGTTGTACTAACATTTGTCGACAAGTTCCTATTTTGCTCAAAAATGAAACATCACTTTACATGAAACCTACGAACACGTATGATCTCTCGCCATCATTGGTCTTCAAAATTGAGGGAGCGTTCTCTTTTAAGATATGCGCCGGGGCCTAAAAATTTGACGAAAATGTTCTCTGCGATATATAAGCTGAGGCTAAAAAAACACCTGAACATCGAGCATGATCAATTGTAAACGTCGACTATCGACGTTTGTTCGCGGTGGTGCAGTTGGTTGAGACACTGCCGGAAGTTCGCGGGTTCGATTCCCTATAGGGTCATTGAAAATATACATTGAATTAATCCTTCCGGCCGCACTATGACCCTGGGGTCGACTCAGCCTCTAATAAGTGAATTTCCTGAGGGTAAAGGCGGCCGGTGCGTAGGGTTACCTTACCACCATCATGTGTCGACATTCTAGAAATTCTGGGAGCCTCAACATCCGGAAGCCCTAAAGCAATATTCAGGCTGGTACAGGATAGCTTTACCTTTACCTTTTAATATCTCTTTACAGACTCCTCTCCAGTGCCCTGGAGTGCTGTATGTGCAGTCTATTGTGCCATGTTTACATGATCTAACTACCACTGTTTATCGTGTTTCAATATAGAAACAAATTTCTGTGTGGCAAGATGTAGATATTAATTATGAGTGGTTGGACGTTTTGATGAAGGTACAGATCAAAATATTTCATTATTTATAATCATATAGACAAAGTACATTTCGCGATGAAGCTAACAAAACTGACCGGTTGCATTATGCTGATCATTGAATAAAACGTGCGTCTGTGTTTGTCTAACAACTCATTACTGTTGTATACACATGTTTACATTTGCTATCATCTGTCAACAGCGCCGTAGACTGCTTCTTTGTTTCCGCCTGGAAACTTCCCCATTCATAAATCCCAGTGGTACAAATTTCATCCTAGTGTTCCACAAAGTTTACACAAACATCAATCGGCAAACGGTTGATATTATCGTACGAGCGGCACGGACCGCGCGCAGTTATTGTTCTGTATGAATTATGCTGGAGATGATATTGTCAGTTTCAATAGATGCATGAGGAGGTACAGTCCTGTTCAAATGAAAACTGGAGAAACTGTTCGGGAAATGAAAACAAGGTTTTAGTTTCGCAAGACGGTGTTGCTGAAGATTCGAGTCATCTGGGATGTTATGCCGTGTTGACCGGTAAATAGTTACTGACGATTCGAAGGGTCGTGTTGCCTTCATTTTCAGGATAGAGCAGTCGTTCTTCTAAGACTGCTTGAACCTGAAGATGATGGCAATAAGACATTTCGAAACGTCGGTAACTATTTAAAAATCAACAAAGTGAAACATCCCGGAAGACCTCAGTATTCAAGAAGAAAATATTTCGGTCTGCTTGACTTAAGAGAGAGTTCAGAAAATTCACTGGTCGAAAACGGTGTTTTGTCGTCTTCGTACAGGCGAAGCAAAAATATTATTTCACTGAGAGAAGAGTTCTCCGTTTTGGTTGAAATGGGCAACAGAAACGCTATTTTCTGGCAGGTATAGGGTGTTTCTCTTCGTCATCACATCCATACTGGCTCTGATTCTCACCTAGTGCACTCTCTCGTAGGACGAATTCTGCACAGCAAAGCGGACACTCTGTGAAACTGCTCATCTCTACTTTTCACTTCGTGAATTGATACCTCTATATAAGCAGCGTAGACTAGGAAGTGCGAACGGCCAAGGACCTTCGATATAAAATATGTTAAAAATCTGACCAACGGTGTTGGATACGAATCCCGCTCAAAACAATTTGCTTTCTTCCATCTTCTGTTGTTCTGTAGAGACAGACACGCCTTACAATGAACTAGTCACTCTGTAGGGAATCCTACTGCCCGTCGGATATTTGTATTTGAGATGACCGAGGCTCGATTTCGGTTGTAAAGGAGGTAAACTTGTCCCTCTCCCTGCCATGAACGCATACAGTGAGAGCAGAAGTACAGCTCCACTCATTTAGAGTGTAGAAATAAGAATAAGAAATCCACACAACATAATCAAGCATTCCTCTGACGTACAGATGTAGTGCTTACACCTAAAATCTAATTTTATGGGGAGTCATCAGAAAGGTAGAGCCAGAAAAACAAGGACTATATTCAACAACAATAAGTAGTAGTAGCGGCAACAGCAGCAATAGTAGTAGAGCAACTGTAGTAGTGGTAGTAGTATAGTAGTAGCAGTAGTAGTAGTAGTAGCAGTAGTAGTAGTAGTAGCAGCAGCACCGGCAGTAGTAGTTGTTGTGGTGGTGGTAGTAGTAGTAGTAGTAATAGCAGTAGCAGCAGCAACAGCAGCAGTAGTAGTGGTAGTAGTAGTAATAGCAGTACTAGCAGCAGCAGTAGTGGTAGTTGTAGCAGAACTATTAGTAATAGTAGTATCAGTAGTCTGACCGCCTCTGTGGTCTAGTGGTCAGAGTTTCTGGCTACAGATACAGAGGTCCCGGGTTCGATCCCCGGCGCTACCAGATTTTCTGAGTAGTAGTGGGTCTGGAACGGGGTCCACTC
>Ga0123352_10014161_pt1 | contig 12689 bp, 6 predicted proteins | sample TergutLab28metaG_FD_89700 | JGI IMG/M metagenome (GOLD analysis project Ga0123352, IMG submission 89700) | Labiotermes labralis P1 segment gut microbial communities from Petit-Saut dam, French Guiana - Lab288 P1 | ecosystem: Host-associated > Arthropoda: Insects > Digestive system > Gut ... | reverse complement strand
CCAATATCTCCGTAACCATTGAACTTTGGATATAGGTGTTTTGGGTTATATCGGTATAGTTTGACCTAAGGAACACTCTCCCGAAGTTAGGTCCTTTCCTCCTGGGACACCCTGTATATCTTTAGGAGTAACAGAATCTGCCTTTTGTAAGCCCAGAAATTAATCCCTTAACTAATATAAAGGCCAGAAAGGTCAGTAGGAATTGTTACAAGAAAACGTTTGTCCTAGAGATGGTACTACTGTAATGGTACAGTAATATCTATCAAAGGAGCAACATGGAAATGCACAGGGAGTGATGTAGATAATTTGGCAGCCTGAGAAGAGCTTAAGATTGGAATGAGAAGAATTGAAGAGATTGATATTGTGTCTCAGAAGACTTTTCTGTGGCATTAGTTAGATAGACTCTGTCATTCCAAGGTTTAACCCTTCTGATGTCACCAGCTATGAAATTTTTAAACCAGAATTTCAAATTTTTGTTGTTGTTTCTTTCATTCATATAAACTTAGTTTAGTGAAAAAGACACTCGTGCTATCTTGGATAAATCAGAGGTACTTAAATAAGAGCTGTGTAAATGTATGGCCAGTTTATTAATGTCACACATATGTGGACAGACAGGAAGTGTTCACGAAACATTAGAAATTATACAGAAAGGGAAGTCTCCAGTGTGGAATAGATTTAATGACACAGGAAGGGTTAAATGTTGTATCAATACTGTGTTAATTTATGTAATTATTTTAGATACATTATGGAAGTGGATTTTTCTGCAATATTGTACTTAATTTTTTCGTACAGTGTACAACATGACCATTAGAATGTAGATAGTTCACTGTCATACAGAGTCTTCCAAGATCAGCAAGTTTTGTTTTAATTATTAGAAATACATTCTAAAAACAAAGCACAAGCCAAAGATGGCACACTAGAGACTGAACAGGCCTAACAACACGAAAGTAGTGTGATATGACAATACAACGATGAAATACTTCCCGGTGCCCAGAGTATAGTTGACTGTATTGTAGGCCTATTAATTTAATATTCCAGCAGTTTCCTTCATAGGCTTTATGTGATGAATGTTATAGGGTGCTAATCATATATCGCTTTATGAATTAATTCGTAGTTGGCAGCTATAGTGTGAGCAGTTAACCAAGCCCCCTTTCCCTTTTTCTGTCCACATGACAACACTCAATGAATAACAAAACTTAGCTTTAAAGCTGTATTGCTGCTCTTCTGATTTCCATTCTGCACTGTGGTATTGGCTCATGAGGCATCACTAGTCCTTCTGATTGTCTTCCTGCAGGGATTGGTTTGACTGCTCTAACTATACTTGCAAATATTCCATGTACAAGACATCAGCAATAGTTATTTATTATGTAAGACAGATATATTATTCTTATTTACAGTACTATTAACTGCCAGTTTCTTAGCTCTGTTTTATATTGTTGGCTACACTGTGTTTTGCTCTGAGTGTAATTCATTCCTGTCTTCCAGTAAGACACTTGAGAAGTACAGTATATTTAGCAGAATATCTGCTGTGTGTTGTATGTGAGGTTTTTCAATTGCCAGTTCCTTTTAATATGTGAAGCACACGAATCCACAAATAAAACAGCAAGCTGCTTCTTCCAACCATTAGAGGTCTGGGTACATTCACAACACAGTTTGTATCAGATTGGTGTTACACACAAAGTGTCATAGTTTTGTCTTGAATCCTTTACTGTTGGTGCTTGCCACTCATTACTCCACCAGTACCCTGTATTCATCAAGTATCTTCCATGACATGTGCACCAGAAGGGACAGTCACTTATTCATGTCTGATCCAGCTTATGGTTGGTCTCATAATAAGATCTGCTTCCCTGTGGTGAAGAATTGAACATTTAACCCTTTAAACTGTGTTGATACAATATGTACCACCTATCTCAACATTAAAAATCTGCAGTTTGCCAAGAGTGTGTACTTCATTAACACCATGGAAAAGGTCATTAAGTGACTTTTAGCAAAATCACATTCAGTAGCCCATCAAACTGTTGTTTTCAATTATTTTTAATTATCTAGTGGCATTGTGGTGTTATTTAATTGTACCACAAAGCCATGATCTTGTATAGCCCCGAAATTATAACGTTTTTAATTTTCCATAATTGATGTAATTATCTGAAACTCTCTAAAAAGTAGTTAGTGAATTTCCCCTGTAGACCAGTAATGTATGTGGCTCATGTGATTCAAAAAGAAACCTTCAGACAGCATAGGAAGTGATTAAGCATGTGAGACTGATTTCAGCTGTCTGTGAGTATGAAATGTAAGAATGATATGCTGTACTCTCAATGTTGAGTGTGCGCTCAGTTGTAATCTGCTGCGATAAATTTTGAGAATATTTTGTACAAGTGTTTACACTCTCTACTTTGTCAACAGTGTTTCGCTTTATTGTGGTACTAGTGATCAGTGCGTGAAAGCAAGTCAAAACGTTCACGTGTACCACTTCTGGATATTGCATTTTTATATACTAAATTTGTACACTTCTGTCAGTTGCTTTAATTCGAATGAATTTTACTGAATACAGAATTTTGTCATTTCATACACACATTTTCCCTCATGACAGTCGCAGGTTCATGGTCATCTGAATACAAGGTACATACAGAAAATTTAGACAGAGACCTTCTGGGCTGTTATTTAGTCTGGATAGTTTGGATTGGAAGTACCTGTTGCCTGAGTCATGATGCTAGTATTGGATAGTCTTTCTACTGTGAAGATACAGGCAGCTGGCAACCACCTGCCACAGCATCATAAGCCAAAAGACCACAGTGTAACCCTTCACCGCTTGAAAACCAGAAAACTGTTATCCTTATTAAATTCTCCAGATAGTGGAATTCATGATACCAAGTATTTTGGACTTGTATGCCAGATACAGTGCCTTTGTTGTACTTCCAGTACTTACTCCAAAACATGATGTTTCCTTGCTGGTATCCTATGGTTCATCATCATCACAACCAGTCACCCAGCTATGTAACACTTATGTTTCTTTACATTCCACTTTAATATTATCCTCCAATAAATCCTAACTATGTACTGAGCTCTACAGAAACATTCATTCATGGGGTTTCCCTACCAAAATTTGTGTGCATGTCCAGTCCATCCAAATCTTCCTCTGTAACATTATTACATGTTGAGTATGTTCCCTAAGTTTCTCACCGTGTGATTTTTGTCCTTTCCATAGTTCTTTCATCCATGTGCATCCTGACATTCTCTTCTGTGCTCTGTTTCCAAATAGTTGCAATCTCCCTTATTCTGCTCAGAGTGAGAGACCAAGTGTACATCATTACAAAATAACAGGTAAAAAAAATTATGTATTTTAATATTTGCTATTTTAGGAAATCAGGTGAGGTCTTTGAACTTTAAATAAGCAACAGTATCATTTTAAAGTATGTGGACTTTTTGATGTGGATGTAATAGCATGTACATTACACTTTGAGAATGATCAGCCTTACATAGTAGTTCTTGGGTGTAGCTACAGCAGTTATGAATTTTGGCCACCAGCTATTTCATGCATACAGGAAGATAGGTAGGGTATGTATAAGGTAACATGGTGATGCATTTGCTTAGCCACTGTTGTAATGGAAACACAACAATGCATTCTGTGTAATGTATAGGTATGTGACTGTTAACAATACAAAAATACTGAGTCTTGCACAAAAATGCTTAGGTGAATTTATGTCACCGGCAACAATAAAATATACTTATGTCTTCATATAGACTGACTGATAATTTTTGTCTGATTTTAGCCAAATGTACAGTTTTTTTTTTAACAGATTTTCTTATTAGTCCCCACTATCAAATCTCATGGAAGCCCATCCAGTGGGAGCCATGCTGATACATGCAGACAAACAGACGGACTTGATATAGCCAATAGGCAATTTTGCACTTGTGAACACGCCTAAAAAGTAAACAGAAGGCTACAAAATGGTAATGAAGTTATGTTCCTTTATATATATATATATATATATATACCGTGCATCCCTGTATAATCTTTTTCAAATGAAGCCAACTAGGTGCACACCACTTCTCTACATGTTTCAGGCAGATAGTTGCCCGAAACATGTAGAGAAGTTGAAATAAATATACTAAGTAGTGTGCACCTAGTTGGCTTCATTTGAAAACAGATTACGTTCCAGTCTTAATTCCTTTACTTCTGCTTCCTATGATTTGTGTGTGTGTGTGTGTGTGTGTGTGTGAGTGAGTGTAGCGCTATGACCGAACACAGGCCATGGCCTCCTCATTCATGAGGTTTCTAGATCACAGACAATGATGCACCACAGTCGGTAGGACTCCTCTGGACAAGTGATCGGTTTGTCACAGAGACCTCTACCTGACAATGCACAACACTCACAACAAACATCCATGCCCCTGGCGGGATTCAAACCCACGATCCCAGCAGACGAGCAGCCACAGACCTACGCCTTAGACCACACGGCTACTGGGACCGGCTCCTATGAATAATTATAGTACATAAATGTTTAGACTGTGGGCAGCAGGTGTCTCCTCAGTACCCTGACCAGACCGCGCAGTGTCACAACCGGGCAGACAACAATCTATATGCCACCATGCAAACCTCGAATCTCATATCAGTATATACAGTGATTAAAGTTGTTTTGGGCAGTAAATTATCAAGATGACTGTAAAATAAGAATCAACCAAGTACTAACAGGCAAGAGGCAGACTTAAGTTAAATAAATTAAAATGGACAGATCATATAGTAATGTTGGAAGCTTGCAGAGTACTTAAAAAAGTTTTTAGTGGAAGATTAGAAGGTAGAAGCAGGGAAGGACAACAAAGAAAGAGATTATCTGAAGATGTTGAAGACGGCAGAGTGGGAGTACAAGGCAGAAGTAGGAATGCAAGGGACAGAAATAACTGTGATGAAAGGTAACAGCACAAGGGAGTCAGTAATGACTGAAGCTTTTATATATTTCACTACCTAAAACTGAATGGCATGTTTGTTTGCGAACTGCTGGCCAAATTAAATGTATAGTACAGCAGACCAGTGTCATTTGTGCATCACAGAAGAATGACTGTGGCAAACCCGACGCATCACACTGTAGGTCACTGTTTGATCACCCTGATAACCTTAAGCCAGAAACACCCCCATCATTTCAGTAAACACCAACACATATGTTTATGTTTTTATTAATCATTAACCATATGGTTTTAACTTCACACATCACAGTTTCACTATTTGTGGAATTTTTCAAGAATGCAGCTATTGCAAATGGTGAAGGTTTACTGTAACATACAGAAAATGGATTTTTTCCCTGTAAATCTGTCATACAAGATTCAGGGTTCTCATGGTGGTTGCCTTGGCTGTGGTGGTGGTGGTGGTCAGTGCCAGGCAGCCATCATATCCCCATCATTTCCTCACACAACAATATTAGTCATTTTTGACGTGCCAGTGCACCAACCAAACTTCTTCCATTCTTATAATATACACACAGCAAACTACCACTGTACCCCATTGTGCCCCTTTATGACCCCAGGCATAGCAGCTGACATGGGATTTCTTAGCAGATACAGACATTCCATGCAATAAAGCTGCTGTGTTCACGGACACAATAAAACTGACAGCTGTCAGTCACACCTTTCTCTTGCATAATTTTAAACTTCATTGTAGCTTTTATTGTGATTTTCCTAATACATTTTGTCTCAAAAACCTGCACTTTAAACATGCACACAGTTCATATTGCAAGAGTTTAATATGCAGTCGTACTGTTCACAATGATATTCACAACAAAGTATATGCCCATTGCAAATAATGGCATAGCTGCTCTGAAGTAACAGTTCGTTGTCATAAACGTACACCAATGTCATCTCGTTCAACTGAGGAATGTAATTTGAATGTTACACCTTCCACTACCAGGCTGCTACCAGAAACTGCTCCAATTGGCAGCTCTGACACACGGGTCTGCAAAATCCATGTAAATGGTCAAATTATACAACACACTGCAAGCAATTACCTTATCCTTAAATAATGCTTAATCTGGATGATGTCATTACTCCTACTGAATCTCTGAATTACCCGCTTCAAGTGAACGCCATAGTCAGGTGTTCATAACTCATTCAGATGGTCCCAGTTTCAAACCTCAGCTCAGAAAGTGACTACCCTAAGACCTCTGTGGTTTGCCTTAGCAATTCCACACAAATATCAGGACAGTCCCTGTAACTATATCACAGCTGTTCCCCTCCACATCCTTTACAGTCATTTATTCATTAATCATCCTGTCATTCAATGCTAGAGAATCTAGCCTTGAAATTATTGTTAAATTAAACCTAAAAGCTATTCTTACACACGCCTGGACAGGCCCTTAGGGCTCCAGAAGGTTGAACTCCTAGAATATCTAAACAATCGGCACAAGAAAGTGGCAAGGTTGTCAACCCTACGCACCAGCCTCGTGTACCCCCAGGAGACATCCCTGGTACTCATTCCTGTTATAGGATGAATCGACCCCAGGGCCACACTGCAGCTGGAAGGATAAAGTCAATTCCATTGACCCCATCACAAATCAAAGCTCCGACCTTCTGGCTTTAGTGCGGTGCCTCAACCAAATGTGCCACCACATACCCCCTCCAAAAAACCCTAAATAAGTATAAAATCAGTATTCAATGACCACCTCCATACTTTTATTTAAAACAGTATCATAAGGAATTACACATAACCATTCCTAAGATTTGGTTTCAATTTTAGAACTTACTAATAATGGACTTAAAAAGGATGTTAAATGTGGCAGAGCCCAATACTCCCTTTTTAAGTTTTACTCTGTATATCTGTAATCTTCAGTCCACCTTTCGTATCCATGATTAACAAACAACAGACACAGAAAATACATATTGAGTACAATACCTTGGGCCTTCTCTCAGCATCACTCTTGTAACTAACACACATTGTTTTGGAAGAATGTGTCCATAAAAATTCTCCTCTCCCTTCACTTGGAATGCATTTCAGAAGAATTACTCCTCCAAGTCTGTCTTCCACACCACGAAGGAATGGAGACTCTGCAAAATAATACAGTATTAGGAAACACACTGAAATATGTCACCACTCCACAAAAAGCTGTGGTATTAAAGATTGTAATTTTAGCATAAGCTTCTGTGTTAAATTTCTGAACGTCAGAATCAGAAGAAGGTTTCTGTCAGTGCCACAAAGTGCAATTGTAAGGCAAGCCACCATTTTTCAGATGATGAATAAGGAAAAATTTCCATATTGCGCTGGACAGCTATGGTTTATCACAAGGCTATGTCTTACACTGTAAAGAGATTCAGAAGTTACCTCTCTACACAACTGCATTTCCCACACATGAAATCCAAGTTCAGCAGACATATGAAGGAATTCCACATTTCTTTACAACTGCAGAACCTAATAAATTGCACTATAAAACAAACTTACAGACTGGATAACACCAATGCAAAGACAGACCCTTAATGTTATGGTATAGGTCAATTTCTGAAAAGGAAATAGCCTTTGTGGGTGACGCCACATATGTCAACAGGAGTGAAAATTGCAGCTGAATGAGTATCACTCCCACTTCATATCCAAGCTGTCCTTGGTTTAAACCTCAGGCCAACACTGGCCACCCAAACAGCGTTCGTGGCTTATCTCAAAGTAGGTCTTGATCAATTCCATATCCTTTTCAATCCATTATTTAGCTATGAATTTGACGTTCAGATGACCGTGCATCGTGATATATTCTTATAATAAAACCAACTAGTTGCACTAATTTCTCAAATTTATTTTTGGAATAATACTCTACATGTTTCGGACAGTTCCTCTGTCCGAAACGTAGAGTTTTATTCCAAAAATAAATTTGAGAAATCAGTGCATCTAGTTGGTTTTACTATAAGAACATGCTATGAATGTTTAAAATTAATATTTCACATTTTGAAGTCTCACCCAAGAACTTTGTTTTCATGGCACTGTGAAGTGCTGTTACAGGACATTCACTTTTTTGAACCTCAACAGCCGCTTCACGAGCAAGCATGGTACGTACAAGGTACTCCCCACAGCCAGATGTGCATGCCGCAATTGCCGGTATACGATCTGTTCCATTGGTCGCCCAACATCCACACCCATACATCGCAGCCTGCAATATATGTAAAACAAGAGACTGGAAGCAGGTCCATAACGCAAGTTGTGTACATGTCTCCCACACTGTCTCAACTGACACATCCAGAAGGCAATACAAATCATTGTCACTGACATGACATCATCATGCAGGAGGTCCGTATTTCCCCTTGTAAGTGAGTAAAGACAAATGAGAACAGACAAACTGACCTGCCCCACCCTGCCCGGATGTTTCAGAGCCACTCCTCCGCTAGAACAGGCTGCGGCCAAGTTACCATGTGCATCCACACAAATGGCTCCCACTGTGTCCAGAGGTGTCAAAACCTGAACATATTAGAACTGTGGCAATAAAATCTCAAAATCATAAAAGCCAACATTTAATTCAGATACAATTGCTTGACCCTTGCTAACTGATTTTAGTTCAAATGTTAAATTACATTTCCCAAAATGATTTAATTAGTAGCCTGGCATAAAGGCTTGACATAATGGAAAATTTTGTTTCCACTATCAGTTATAACTTGTGAATGCAACATAATTCAGAACAACATCCTGGCATGGAATAGTAAGAGATGTGATATATGCCACCTTACAGTCATTACATATTCATCACTGAGAAAACCTGAAACATAACCCTCAATACTGTTTCAGGTGTTCACTGTTATCAATTATTTCACAGTATCAGTGAAAGGTGATGTCTGGGTCAACCCACCTCACAGCACTCAGTCCACACTATTTTTCCTGGTGCATTTTCTCACCCAAAATGACTATTCTCTTCACAATCACTCTTTTTCAAATACAATACACCATCAAGAGATATCCGATGTCTGTTCAAAAACTTGGAACACAAATATGCCATAAATGGGTCCAATACCTTCCACAGAATTCCAAATCATTGACTTTGTTTCAGAGAAGTGGTCATACAAGCCTGTGCTAAGCATACAATGAAGTCATCGAAGACTCTTGGCAGATCAGCTGCTTAAAAATCAGCAACCAGCTTACCAGACTGTACTGATATTCCACAGTCACAGCATCATAGTAAATCTGAGGTTTTTTTTTTTGTGTTATGCGAAAAAAATTGGGAAACTACATGATTCATTTGGTATCACCATCTTCAACATTTACCACCGTTTATAAAAGGAAGAAAACACCACCTCATATTGTGGGGAATGGAAAGAAACTCTCATGGACCATACTAAACAAACTTATGGGCTGGGTACTGCAAGTGAATACTACTATACAATTATCATTCGGCAGATACAAGCTTTCAGGTTGCCACAAGAGTAAATATTAAGATGATGGTCTTCCAGGTTATGACACTGCATACTTTGGTAAACAGAGACCTGTCTCCCAAACTATGTGGCAACACATCCTAGAACACCAAAGTCTTACCATTCACGAGATACTCAGTTTATTTACTGGTTGTAATAAAAAGATAGTGTTCCTTGTCAAAGCCATGATGACTTCTAGAGGGAGTAAAGGTAAAGCTGCACTTATTCTTAACCTCAGCAATAGATGGTCATGTCCCAGCCACTTTACACACGGGACAGAACACCTCTATCCCTTGAATAAGAGGCTTGGTGGACCCCAGAGCGAGGCTGGACTTTTCGGAGAACAGATATATCTCTTAACCCTAACGGGATTCAAACCCCAGACGGTTGAACCTGCAGCCAAGTCACTATACTGGCTACACTGCCTCAGCTCCCATATTTACTGGTTGCTTTAACCAGAATAAATACAATTAAATCTAGTAAAAATTCCAGTAGACCCCAAAAATATACTTGTTAAAATCTCATAAATTACATTGTACAAATACTGTAATTCACACATTTTTTTTTTTCATGTATAAATAATGCAGTCATCAAACTTTCCAAGGTTCTAACCTTTCTGGTGACAGACAAAGATGGCAAGCATGAAATTATGCACGGGAGCTGCTCAATCTCAAATCCAAGAGGATGAATAAACTTCTTAATCAGTCAGTAGTACAGTTGTCACCAAATTTACAAGTGACACATTCTCTAACAATAATTTCACAAGACAAATAACAAACCTTATCAATTTGTAGCTGATACCTTGCCACTTTCTTCTTGTAATGTCGGTACAGCTTCAATGCTTTATCTGCAATTGTAACAGAGTTATGTACACATATAAAAGTATGCCTGCAATGTTCTTAAATGTTCCTTATATTGTGCAAATATAAACAGTTCTTTGTTTCTACATATTCTGTGATATTTCCAAATTTTAAAGCTCAAATTATGGCATTACGCACCTGATACCAGAGACTTCGAATGGACAGTAGTCAACCCTGCTTGCTCAGCCCACTTATGTGCTCCATTTCCAACCAACAAACTAAAACACAAAAACCAATTATCCAGAAAATAATCCTTTGAGGAACAAAAAGTTACTGGTCTCCAATAACAAACTTAAATTACAACACACAGTAGTCTCACGCAAACACCTATGCAGCCTTCTCTCTTGCAAAGTTTAAACAATGAATTTTGTAGTAATGTGTGATCCTGGTGCATCCAGCACATAGTACTGCAACCTTATATGAAGCTCTGTTAGCTCTTCACAGACATTCTCTACTCAGAATGATTCAATGTCATTACATGCTAATGAGACTTTCAGCAAGATGGTTCATTAACTTATGGTAAAACCTCACTGATCTGGATTAAATGGGGGAGAGAAGATTCAAATTAAGTGTTAATGTGAATCAGCAAAGTAAAAGATAGCCCTATAACATACAAAAATTACAACACCTATAAATGGAATATTTAATGCTAAATGTACTACTGATCTTGTAATTATATACCTATGAATTAATTTACAAAATACCAAAATAAATAAACAGTATCACTGTAGAGTCTTTATTTACAAATGACAAAAGGCACACTACATACATCTGTTCATAAAAAGAAGACCCAGAATTTGTACTTGTTTGTAACGTTATAATGCAGTTTGAAGATACTGTCAAGCTTTGTCTGAAGAGACCTCGGATGCTGTTCCTTAGTTAGGAAGTACCTCACGGTTCTTACTTGTTCATAATATGCCTGCAGTTCTTGATTTGTTGAAGAACCCACATAATTAATTTCTGCATCAATCCCATCTGTTGTAGAACTACAATGTTTTGTCTGAATTGTAAATTATTTTGGTCCATCTAGTTCATTATTCAATATGAGAAAAATGTAGTGTTGTCCAGTGCAACTTCTGGTGAAAGTTTCTTTGGGAGCAGTGGACTTGAACACCAAACTAAGGAAAATCTCAAATGAAGAAAATTTAACATGACTTGGGATGGCTGAAACTGAATATTTAAAAAGAGAGAGAGAGAGAGAAAACGATAAAAACTTCAAGCTAAGATCATCCACTGTAGATATGCTGGGACTGACCATGGTGGGATTCGTCCAAGTGCTAGCACATTGCAGCTCTGCTTCTTACAAATATTTTCAGCCAGCTTCACTGGATTCTTCACACCACACACAGCTCCAACTGCTCCAAAATGTAGGGTGCTACCATCCATGACACTAGCATCACATTCTACATTTCCATCCCATGTTAGGTTGGAACCATATCCAGCATTTGTCAGAGGGGAGTCCTCCAACACTGCAGTGGCATCTGTAACAACTTCCAGAGCTGTGGCCCCTGAAGCCAAAAGTGAATACCCCTATGTGACAGGAAACACACAATAATTTGACATGATCAAGTAATACACACTTTGTATTGCTACAACAGCAGCAGCAAATATTTTGGGATTTTACAATTAATAACCTACATATGCACCAGTGGTAGAATAAGAACTATGGAGAATAAGAACTAGTCAGCAAGTGCAGGAACTGTTATAAAGACTTTGATATTGTAGCCAGATATTAAGAAGTAAAGATTGGAATGGATAAGACATTTGGTAAGAATGGACCACAGAAGGGTAGTCAGGAAGACATTTGGGATTAAACCAGAGGGAAGGAGATGAATGAGAAGACAAAGACTGAAATTGTTGTAATGCTGAAAAGGATCTTTGGGAGATGAAGGTGAAAAGAGGGCCATATAGCCAAGGGGTAGTAAGTAAGTAAGTAAGTAACCTAGATTCAACTATCTGAACCAATTACTAAATAAAACAGTTCTGAATTAATGTTAAAAAATCAGAATGATTAAACACGGTACTATTGGCAGTCCTCAGTAATCTGCCAGCTCAGGTAGTTAAACACTGCACAAACCCAGACAGTATGGATTGGACTTGCTGTAGAAACAGTGGTATTAGGCAGGGCTTCACTTTGCCGGGAATTACCACATAAAGTACAATGAGGTGTGAAGTTCTCATGGAAATCAGCTTTAAGAATAGTGTCTCCTGAGAAGTAACGCCATGTTGCTGGGCAGATATGTACCAACCTCCCAGACAAATTTCTGCCACCATCTTCATGGTCAATTCCATGTATGGAGGAATAAAGTTTGCCAAAATATTTCTGCCTATCTATAACACTACATGGTGTCACATCCCAGAGTACTCTAATTATACAGACTTGTTTGTGATCCAGCAACACACCATAACAACATAACATTATAATGGTTGCCAATATAAGAGTCCATACATTCTTAAACTTCCGTG
>Ga0123352_10014160_pt1 | contig 12689 bp, 10 predicted proteins | sample TergutLab28metaG_FD_89700 | JGI IMG/M metagenome (GOLD analysis project Ga0123352, IMG submission 89700) | Labiotermes labralis P1 segment gut microbial communities from Petit-Saut dam, French Guiana - Lab288 P1 | ecosystem: Host-associated > Arthropoda: Insects > Digestive system > Gut ... | reverse complement strand
CGTTATTTTAGACGATCGTATGACAGGACAAAATTACCTAGACTTTCTGTAAAATGAATTACCAAAATAACTAGAGGATGTTCCTTTGGCTACACGGATTGCTATGTATTTTCAACATGACGGAGCCCCTTTTCATTATACCCGACATGTGACGCAACATCTCAATGACACTTTACCTAATGGGTGGATCAGTCGTGGAAGTACCATTAACTGGCCACCAAGATCTCCAGACTTAAGCCCGTTAGATTTTTGTTTATGGGGTTTGATGAAGAGTGAAGTGTACAGAAAAAAAACTGGATACACGAGACGAACTGCTCGTTAACATACTGGATGTTATCGCCTGCATAAGGGAACGTCAAGACGCGCTCAGACGAACAACACGCCATGTCTTCACACGAGTTGCAAAGTGCAGTGATGTTGACGGTAGAATTTTCGAACATTAATTATAACCTGTACCAACTCTGTCACTTGAACAATAAATACCGGTATTGGAAACAGTACGTACACGTAATATCTCTTTCTTATCCATAATTTTGCGATTGTACATTCAAATAGCTCTATCTCGTAAACCGTTCGGAACAGGACACATGTTCATATAAACATTTTTGCTTAGAACGACTGATACTATGACCTCCCAGAATACTGACCTTTCCTCCTGGGACACCCTGTATATTTTTATATCATTTTGACCTTATTGTGTCCAACCACTGACATTCACCGCCCTTCCCCGCCCCCAGTAGCTGTCAGGGAATAACTTCTGTGCAAGCACCTCACCAACTTCACATCGCTTCCACCTACGTGCTCCCAGTATCGGATAATGAATTTTTCCAAAGTTAGGGCTGCATTATGACAGTTATGGCCTTGTGACATCACTATCACATTATTCCACTGCCTCCAAGCACAGAAAGGCGAATTTCCGTTTTATCAGGGACGAATAAAACGGATATTTGTTTGCACTGTAAGAAGAAACGAACTTCCACGCATATCCGACTTTCAAACAATTCTGCGCTCGTGCTTGTCGAAGTGTGTGTGTGTGTGTGTGTGTAGGGGGGGGGAAGAAAATAGAAAACAAAAATAAAGCTTTTCACAAACAAGCTCACCAGGCAGACTAGTAAGTTCCAACTTCGATTATCTTAATACTCAGTGTTGAAATATGAATATGATCATGAAAGGTGAGGAGATAAAAACTTAGCAGCAGGTAGAAGTGGCATGTTTTGAAACTAAAGCAAGGGACACCGTGAGGAATCTTAGAGCTATCGGTGATAAATTCTAATATGCTACATATGGAATACATGTTTAAAGGATAACCGTTACACCGGTCTGCTTTATAAGCAGAATACCAGCTGGGAGGTGGCCTGATGAGTGGATAAGAATAAAGCTATTCGTAAATCAGGGGCCCAAACCGAATGTCCACACGACGTGCAATCTTGCCTGAAAAGTCGTAACGCCTTAAAAGGCGTCCGGGTTTTCACATGTTGCTGCTGAACGTACCTGTACCTAAACCTGGAGCCGAGGGCAAAGATGTCTGGAGTAGCCGGTGACACCTGAACTAACCGGAAGAAAGCGTGATGCTCCACACAGCACTTCCACAGGTGTTTACACGCAGGTTTAGAAGGTGTCTCGAAGCCGTATGTGCTTTCGTCATTCTACAAGAAAAACACAACAATATAAAACGTTACATAATAGAGTACAAGAGTTGTTAAGGAACATGGGGTGTTGGGGTGATTATTACGCAAAAATGGGAGCGTACACCACGGTTGTTTGAAATTTTGCACCCTCCTTTTTCCTAATGCTAGTTTACTACGGATACAAGTTCCTTGGTGATACAGCTAGTCAACAATACGTACATAACATTGTCCGGTGATCGTATCGAAAAGCGTGCAAAATAAATGTTTTGGCCTAAGGGTCCTTGCCACAAGATGTAGATGAATTCAATCGACCGTTTAATATGCACGATAACGCCCAACTGGAGGGTCATGTTAAGTAAGGGTTGTAGTGAACCAGTACGGAACATGCTGTTGAAATACTTTACTATGAATGAATTCTGTAAAGAAGTGGGAGAATCTGTCCATTTTTTTTGCCCCCGCTGTCTCATATGTTGCGATTATTTAACACATAAGGCAGAGGCAGTGGAAAAGAAGTGCCAAGAGGGGTCTCCGTTCTTCTGGGATGTGGAGACGTGTCACTGGATGACTGATGCCCGAAATTTCGGGACACGGTGCTAGTCTCGACTTCAAGAATCAAACGCCCGAAGAAAGCTTCTTCATCCGGCCATTCAAAATTTGGCCACTAACACGTCTCGAAACGTCGGGCACCAGTCAGTGAGGCGGCACCACATCAGAGAAAATGGAGACTATAACTGTACCGCTGCGATAGCTTTACACTTCGCAAATATCAAAAGACTTAGGTTCAGGGGTAGGAAATATCCCTTAAAACCTCTCTTACCAATGCGAATTTCACCTTAATAAGAATGGAAACTCTTCTCACAAATAAAGCGACAGGCAATATAATGCTACAACCGACGTAGAAGACACTCCACTAATACAAAAATTTACATTAGTCTGTCTTCAGCGCAATGAGTTTGCTTCACTCTATCGTCAGTCGAAAGTTCCCTGCAGATCTACTCAGTACTGCTGAATGAATCGATCAACGAGAATTAAAAAAAAAAAACATGGAAAGGCGAAATGCTTTCCTAATTTAAATTCGTCCTTCACGAATCCTTTTCAGACCACCTGGATGTTAATCCCATGAAGTGGAGTTTCCCATCCTGTAACCGCAAAATAATCAGCTTGTAACAGGACGAACACTCCTATTGCAAACAGCTGGTCTAAACCAGTGAAACTGAAATTGAACAATTTAAGGTCACACCTCATTTCCATTGAATTTTCATTACGTCCAGTGTTTTGACTGATTTATGTTAATCCCCAAATGAAGCCGACAAGCAGTGCGGCTCTCTTCGCCATTCGCACTGCAAAACATCGCCACGTCCCTCGTCTTAGAGACTCATCGTGTTTTGCACCGCAAACACAGACGTACTGTCCACAGACCAGGAGATGATGCCTGCCGGGAATGCGATAGATGCGCGTGCGCAATATTTCTTGGTGAAGGACGATTTACTACTATCCATACTGAGTGCATTCGCACAGTGAACTCGCTGACTGCACGCTTCTCGCAAATGCATGATGTTTTTCGTCTGTGTATACTAGTACAGTTTATCGCTCCTGCCAATAGCAGCCCAGTATTCCCCCCCTCCCCCCTTTCGGGCAGCAGTCACATACAATGCGCCAGACACGCCTACCAGCCCGCGGGATAATCTCATGACCTATGGTCTGTATACAGAGTGACTTAACATCGGATTAACAGTTCTGGGAGATTGGAAAAACTATTTGAAATAAGTAAAAACTCTTTACAATCGATTTTCGGATATATCCGCAAAGTGCTCCCCATAACAAGAAGCCAAGTTTCAGTTACATTTAACACTATTCTTTTGACAAGTTTCCTAAATTTTATTAGATATCATTAGCTTGTGTATACTGTTAGCAATGAGATTCAGATACACGAAATGACAGCTTATTGACAAATCAGAATCACAGAATGTAAAATTCTGACATGCACTAATATACGCTTAATGGTTAACGCGATTCAGGAATAAGTTTGGAGAGGATGCCTTAAGAACGAGTGATTGAACCAGAACAACTTCAACCCTAATTGAAACGCTCTGCTGTTTCTGTTGTGGAATTTGCAGAGCTGCTAGGTGGAACACAAAGACGGAGGGGCGCTTAAAAAACATACACACAGACTCAAGAGGTGTTGAGCAATATTATGCACTGCACAGTGCCATTTAATATAAAGGGATCCAAAGCCCTTAGGCTATGCTACAAAACATTGCTTCAAATGACAATTATAGTCCTCGGACGTACGTCAAGTGTCTGTTTCTACCCATAACAGTTTACAACTTAGTTCTGTCAAAACGGTACCAAACATTACAACAATAAACAGCAATCTGTTGTACCAATGAGTTAGCCGACGGCGACGATTCTTAGGTTAGTGGAACAATATATTCCGCTGAAACTTGTTACTACTTGCAGAGCGTGCCAGCTTACACAAATATATCAACTGTATTGAACTGTGCGTCGGCAGGTTATAAAGTGCGGTCTGGTGGAAACTGTCAATCTAATCATCAGACCTTCTCCTTTACAATTCATAATCATCTCATCATCGAAAAAGTTCTATGATACGTCAATGGCAAAAGGGTTGTGATCGCTCATTCAGTAAGATGATTGGTTTTGGGCTGGACGGCCGCGGTAATATTCCTATACTGGGGCACGGATTTCTCTTCACTATGCTGTTATGGTAGTCCAGAGTTGCTCTACTGTCCACCGGTGACCGCGCCATAATTAGCTCCCAGCGCCTTCTTTTCACCGCTGAGATGCGGGTTTGATTTTAGGGCATTTATAGCAGGTACAGTTTACCGGCAGTACTTTGTTTTTCCCCTGCCAGTATTAGTCTAATGAAAAACCACATTCAGTCAGTATCCAGGAATGGACAATGGATCCATCAGAGGCCACAGATCCAACAACCATTGACTAAATCCAACTCACGAATAGATACAAAGGCCCATTCAATCTCCTATCCAACTGGTATTGGAGTTTAGGGGTCATGAAGCTGATCATTCAACCCTATCTAAAGCCGGGCTGATATGTGTGTGTGGATCCTTAAATCAACGCACCTTGTACATCACTGTGCATAATACTGCAGGCCAGGAGAAGCTTTTTTTCTCTTTTGGGGCAACAGCCCCCAGTGGGCCATAGGTTCTTCATTATCGAGGTTTCTAGATCAAGCACAACGACGCACCACAGTCGGTAGGACTCCTCTGGACGAGTGATCAGCTCGTCTCAGAGACAGGAGAAGCTTTACTTTACGTAAATATCACTTCACACATAGGCTAGGGTTGTATAATGTATTATTATCGTCTGGACAAGGAAGGTATATTTCTAATAACCTCAGTAGGTCACAAAGAAATGTCAAATAAAGTGAGACAATTGCATCTGAAGCTGCAGATATAAAATGGCTAATGTATCAATTAAAAAATTTGCAGTCTATAAAGATACTCCACGAAACAGCAGTTACGTATGATGCTGGTGTAAGTGGAGAAAAGAAAGAATGAAATTTCCCTTTACTCCTGTGGATCGTCGTGATTTCTAACGAAGAGTTGAAAAACACACTCGCAACTAGTGAACTAGAATTAAAGGTGTTAAGTTCAACTTTTTATAAGTATTTGAAATATCTTGTGTGGTAATGCAGGCAATCAGACCTAACTGTCTACGTCACCTGCATGTTTTGTGACTAGCTGTCAGGTTCATACAGTACTAAGTGCAGCATTCAGGTGTTATTACATGGTGAAACTGGGAGGTCAATATATTGACATATTTCCGGTTATTTTATCATCGTCATGCTATCCCGTAACGTGTTCTGAAACTCAATTTATTTTCTCGTAATATTAATTATACTTCTCCCTCGCCTAACGCCATTTAGTCGAAAATGACATCCGATTGTCTTGTGAGCTTTGTAGTGAATTATCAGTTCGGTAGAGTATCAGCCTGTTTTAATGGTGGGGTTTTCAGCTTAAGTTCTCAAAACTACCTCCCCTCCCCCCAACTTCGATGTATGAGAAGCTATGCTGAAGCTGACACAGCTGCTGGCCTCATTACATCTCACAATCCCTGCCATCATGTCCCTACACGTGATGTCCCTCGGAATTACTGTATTATATAACTGCATATCAATGAGGTATAAGAGAGCCAGAAGATAGTAAAACGAGAATTTTGAGACCGGTACAGGCATTAAGTGAAACCCTGAATAGCGGCTGTAGCGACTAGGATATGAACTGGTTGACCAAAGAATCGTAGTTCGATTCTGGGCAAGGGCAAGAAATTCTCTGGTATGTAGGGTTCACACAGTATCTTATTGATTGCGTACCGGGTCGTATTTCCATAGGATTAAGCGATCTGGGTCTGAATCTAACCACTCATTTTCATAACGCCGATGTTAATTCGCGGAACCGTACCTCCACTCCCACATATATGTTCATAAAGTGCACAGGGACAACCGTACCGTAACATGCCTTACCTTACCTTAGCTCAACTTCATTGCATTACGTAGAATTTTCCGTGAAGAGAAGAATAATATCAGTTCTTTTCGGTTGACAATAGACATTTTGTTGTTAAGGTAGTATGCGTTACTTGTACTAAGTGCATACAACAGACGCAAAATGGAAGGTACGGTTCAACTTCAAAACTATCAAACACTGTCAATGGAATTTAATACAGAGGTCTACAGTCTAGAACAAACTTTGCTGCAAAATCTAAATGTGATCGGTATTGATCAAATACAGCCACTGCTTTACGTGAGGTTCAAACGGAACTTACCAGATTTGTCAATACGGCTCTTCGTACAAACCTCTACTAAATGTTGTTAGGCTCCGCAACGTTTTTCTCAGATGTACTTTATCGATGCGATGAGAAATTAACGAAAAATAAGGAATATAACTAATCTCTGCACCTGCCGTGTAATATCTATACTGTGAATAAGTTCACAGACGTAGATTTATATAAAAAATAAATGATCTCCAAAGTTGACAAAGTATTCAGAACACAATAATAATAATAATAATAATAATAATAATAAACATGTATGTTAATAGACGTTGCAATCTCAGGACACAAAAATGTGATTAAAAAAGATGCCGAAAAGATTCTAAAATATAAAACCTTACAATAGAAATACAGCTCATGTGGAATGTAAAAACAAAGGTGATACTAGTAATAATTGGGGCGACTGGGACTATTTCAAAGTCATTAAGAAAATACGTGAGTAACATACCAGGAAAACATGATGTCAAGGAACAACAGAAAACAGCCATATTGGGCACTGCACATATACTTCGGAAAATACTAATGTAAAAGTACAATAGATTCAACACTGAAACTAACGATATAAGCACCAGGAATAGTAACAACAGAATAGCTGCAACACTGTATTCCCTAGGGACGTAGTTTGTCTCAGGAATATAAGTATAAATACACTGCATAAAGGAGAAGATGATGAGGATGATGATGATGATGATAATAATAATAATAATAATCTGGAAAACATGAACTACATCAGACAGCTCAGTTCTACTATCCAGATATCTCGATCGACAAAAATATTTTACTGATAAAGCAGTCTGCGATGCTCAATTTTGTGTAATCTTATAACTGCCGCTGAAGCAAGTGCACAATTTTTAACAAGCCGCACGTGTACTGGGTTAGTTAATTGATGTTAAGGGGCAGGAAGTTTCGACAGGTCAATTCCATGAGACCACGGGGGGTCTTCTATCAAAGTGAAGTCTGTTACAAACGATTAATTAATTGGTAACAAAAGTTGTCGCTAGGCCCGATCAATTAACGAAAATGGGCACATTGAAAGCAATGACAAGATACGAACCAAGGGACATCCACAGTACCGATTACATCTTTTGTAACCTACAAACAACCGTAGAGTGGATTTCAGTCAAAAAATTCCCATTCATTTTGAAATCGGCGTTCCTTTTAACATCGCTCTTCAACTAGCAGATTACCATCTCTTTGTCAGCCATTTAAATAACATTCCATAGGCTCATCGGTTGCCCACCTGATTTCGAGGCAGTCGTTTGCAGCAAGTAGAATGAGATTAAACAAATCACAAAGTAAAATCAATAAACCTAAGGGTCTGTAGTTTTATTCACATGGGATTTACGGCCCTACATACCCAGATACACAAAAAGGGTGTTAATTGGCGCTTTCGCAAAGCGAACAGCAACTGCTATTCTCGTCATGTCCGGCCGTACATCCGTCCGCTCGCGCGGAACAACCTGAATACAAACGTACGAACTTTGTGAAACTTAATTGCGTTTTTTACCAAAAAAATTGTCGAAAAAATCCGATTTTGGTTAACATCAGGCAAAAATAAAACTTTCCATAAAAAGCTACATATATTTATGTTATTATAACATAAAACGGAAACAGGGGCCACAAATGACGATTTCTACATCTATACATCTATATAACTCTATCTATATAACTCTCCACCCATTCTTTACAAGATAAGTACAAGTAATAGTGAAGGGCAAGAGAGGACGAAGAAACAGTTGAGCAAGCAAGATTATGAGCTCCTGCAAGGAGCTGTAGAAAGAATTCATTGCACTCAGACAGCAAGGCAGGTGTTCACGAATAACACAAACAATAGGAATAATCTGACCAATAACAGCAAAAGCACCAGGAGAATTATGTTCTGCCAACATTGACTGGTTTCACCTCTTCACAGTCCCGCAAAGCATTACATACAGTATGCCAATGTGGAACACTTTACCAGACAAAATTCAAGGTCAAGTGGTTAAAACATCCGCCTCGCTCTCGGGAGGATCCGGGCTCAAAACTCTATCAGGGTAACGGTTATCGTGATTGAGGTTTTCCGTGGTTGTACTCGGCCATTTCAGAGAAACATCGGAGTACTGGGTCTAGAAAACGCATCTTGTCAGGTTTCCAATTTATTTGCCAATCATCTAACGCGATGCAATCTGAAGAACTGGAAGCATAATTAAATAAAACTACAGGAAAATTGTGCCAGCTGTACTGTACGGTTTTGGTACGGGACTTCTTGCTTCGAGGTAAGAAGAACTTGAAAGTGTCTGCAGAAGGCTCCCAGAGAAGTTCCTGAACCCAAGGAAAATGGTGTAACAGTACCTTCTGCCGTCTCATTGACTTGCGCAGGCCGAGCAGTCTGATGGAGTCGTTACAGCATCGTGCGGCTCAAACAGGGGGACAAAAGGAGCGAACTTACATAGACGTCCTTTTTCCCGAAATGTTCACACCTGCTCTGGGGCACACGCAGCCTCTTGTTCAAAGAATACCGGGGACACTGTCCCCGGGAGCAAAGCGGCCGTAGCGTGAAGTTGATCACACACCTCCATCAAGTGTTAAGATCAAGAATATTTTAAGCTATAATTCTCTTCCCCCTTCTTCCCCATTTCTTCACGTTGTGCAAAGTGACGTCGTTACCTTTACCTTTACCAGTTTGCTAGATAATACGCTAGCTGGATTCGAGAATGTGTGAAATTATAACTTCTATCTATCTAGAAGCCCTTCTGAAATGTTGCTTGAGGGGAGAGTCTATTAAATATTACCATTATGTCGGAGTTAATGCTGGAAAGTATTGTACACATTTGTATCCGTTCAATACTCATGTGAATTATGAAGATGTTTGCACTTTGATGTCTACTGAATTACCGCAACAGACCCTCACAAAGGAATTTCATGAGATAAAGCTGTATCCAGTTATATATACGAACACGATGCACATGTTCAACAATATCGGCATACTTCGCGTTGGCCAGTAAAAGAACAATCAGCAAATGTTGCTTGCGGTCACTCGTTACAGTGCATCGCACGACTCTCATAACACATGTCTTCAATAATGTACTTTAAAAGCAAAATTTTGCTCAGCATAATCTAATAAGAAATAAGATGACATGGTAACACATTTTTATAAACAATGCTACCGTATACATCAGTATAATCAAAGAGAAAAACAAAAAATATACACTCTCCTATGATTTTTATTCGGAATCCGACACGTTTCGGCTTAATTTCCATCTTTATGGATCACAAATGTCAAAATTAAATTAAATTAAAAATAAGTAAAGGTAAAGGTAAAGCAGTCCCGTTACAGGCCTGTAGTGGCCCAGAGGGTTCCAGGAAGTTAAGGTTCCCAGATTTCATGACAACGGCACAGGATGTTGGTAAGGTTGTCAGCCTTACGCACCGGCTTAATTTACCCCCAGGAAATACTCCTGGTACTCATTTCTGTTAGAGGCAGAGTCGACCCCAGGGCCATAGTGCGATCGGAAGGATTTTATGTCAATGAAAAGATTCAATGACACCAGGTGGGACCGAACCAACGACCTTCCGATTTGTAGCACAGCACCTTGGCCACTGCGCTACCGCAGTTGCCATTAAAAATAAGTAAAAAAAGTAAAATATAAACATGTTTAAGAACAATAAAACCCTTAAAGAGTAACAAAATATAAAATGGAGTAATATAAAATGAAAATTTCATGTTACTCTTCATCGGGTGTACTGTTTCTAATCGTACTATATATTTATTTTACTTTCTAATATGTAATAGTTTTGCAATCTCCCTACAGTATCACTATCATCCCTGAGGATGGCTGCTAAACAGAAGTAAGCTGTACAGTAAATAAATATTTTTCGAAAAGTGTGACCTCATCTGAAAAATTCTTCAATATTTATTGAAGGTTAAAATCCAGAACGTCTAATTCCGCCAGGCTACTGAAGATTGGCTGATGTAACTGTAATTACGAATAAAAAACGGAGTACACTAACGCCAAACAGACGTAGAGTATTCGTAGGTTATTTAGAGTATAACTGTAATACTATAAAATTCATTAGGAAAGCAATTCTACAATCCAGGATATGAAGTAATAATAGAGGATTGAAATATCTTCTACGAATTTCACCCCCGTTGTGTGAATGACAGTGCCTGTGTGTGGGACATACAGTGTACGTGCGACACATGTTTGGACCAGCACAACTCGTACCAAGGCTCAGCTTCCGTCGGGGCATTTTCAAATTTGTCACCATCTACTCTTTTTAAATTCGTTTCTTTAAACGCGGGCTACTGAAATTACTTATTTCTTGTATCACTTCTTTCATTTGATAAGCGTGTGTTTAACTTTTAATATTGACTGATTACCCTTCATCAATTGCCCTCCTGATCTCTTAAAAAAGACCAGCTCCCTGTACATGGAATTTCGCTTGTTATATTCACATGACTTATGCAAAAATTCATGTTCAGGAGTTAAGCAGCGATTTCGGATTTATTGTTACATTGTAACGTCTTATTACTGAAAACCCCCAGTAAATGTGTACATATGCTGCACCATCCACAGGTTTACTCTATAAACAGCATGCAGATTTTTGCACCATGTGCAGGATAATTGTAACAGTATGCAGATTATTGTATCATCTGCATGATAACTGTAATAGCATGCAGATTATTGCATCATCCGCAGGATAAGTATAACAGCACGCAGATTATTGTATAATCTGTAGGATAATTAATAGCGTGCAGATTATTGTATCATCTGCAGAATAATTGTAACAGCATGCAAATTATTGTATCATCTGCAGGATAATTGTAACAGCGTACAGATTATTGTATCACCTGCAGGATAATTGTAATAGCATGCAGATTATTGTATCATCTGCAGGGTAATCGTAACAGAACGCAGATTATTGGATCATCTGCAGGATAATTGTAACAGTATGCAGATTATTATATCAAGTGCAGGCTAATTGTAACAGAATGCAGACTATTGTATCAACTGCAGGATAATGTAACAGCATGCAGATTATTGTATCAACTGTAGGATAATTGTAACAGTATACAGATTATTGTATCAACTGCAGGATAATTGTAAGAGTATACAGATTATTGTATCAAATGCAGGATAATTGTAACAGTATGCAGATTATTGTATCAACTGCAGGATAATTGTAACAGCATGCAGATAAGTGTACCAACTGCAGGATAATTGTAACAGCAAGAAGATTATTGTATCAACTGCAGGATAAATGTAATAGCATGAAGATTATTGTATCATTTCCAGGATAATTGTAACAGCAATGCTGATTTCTGTATCAAGTGCGGGATTATTGTGACAGTATGCAGATAATTGTATCAACTGCAGGATAATTGTAACAGTATGCAGATTATTGTATCATCTGCAGGATAATTGTAACAGTAGGCAGATTATTATATAAACTGCAGGATAATTATAACAGCATGCAGATTATTGTATCAAATGCAGGATAATTGTAACAGCATGAAGATTATTTTATCATATGCAGGATAATTGTAACAGTATGCAGATTATTGTATCAAATGCAGGATAATTGTAACAGTATGCAGATTATTGTATCAACTGCAGGATAATTGTAACAGCATGCAGATTATTTTATCATATGCAGGATAATTGTAACAGTATGCAGATTATTGTATCAAATGCAGGATAATTGTAACAGTACGCAGATTATTGTATCAACTGCAGGATAATTGTAACAGCATGCAGATAAGTGTACTAACTGCAGGATAATTGTAACAGCAAGAAGATTATTGTAACAACTGGAGGATAAATGTAATAGCATGAAGATTATTGTATCATTTCCAGGATAATTGTAACAGCATGCAGATTTTTGTATCAAGTGCGGGATAATTGTGACAGTATGCAGATAATTGTATCAACTGCAGGATAATTGTAACAGTATGCAGATTATTGTATCATCTGCAGGGTAATTGTAACAGTAGGCAGATTATTATATAAACTGCAGGATAATTATAACAGCATGCAAATTATTGTATCAACTGCGGGATAATTGTAACAACGTGCAGATTATTGTATCATCTGCAGGATAATTGTAACAGTAGGCAGATTATTATATAAACTGCAGGATAATTATAACAGCATGCAGATTATTGTATCAACTGCAGGATAATTGTAACAGTATGCAGATTATTGTATCATCTGCAGGATAATTGTAACAGTAGGCAGATTATTATATAAACTGCAGGATAATTATAACAGCATG
>Ga0123352_10014158_pt1 | contig 12690 bp, 5 predicted proteins | sample TergutLab28metaG_FD_89700 | JGI IMG/M metagenome (GOLD analysis project Ga0123352, IMG submission 89700) | Labiotermes labralis P1 segment gut microbial communities from Petit-Saut dam, French Guiana - Lab288 P1 | ecosystem: Host-associated > Arthropoda: Insects > Digestive system > Gut ... | reverse complement strand
GGTTTTGTAGGTTCTCCCTCCACTGGACTGGTGGGGCGCCGGCCGGGGCCCCCCCCCCCCCCTTCTCCAGACCCTCCATGAATACATGAGTCCCCAAACTTCACAGCCAGTTGCCGTTAAGGTTTATGTGTGGAGAAGAGAGAGAGAAAGAGAGAGAGATAGACAGACAGGCAGGCAGACAGACAGACAGACAAGCAGAGAGACAGAAACAGAGAGCTACGTTGACTTTTCAAAACAAACATTTCAGCAGGGCCCAGCTGTATTTCTCCACAAAAATAGTGCGTTCAAAGCCTATTATAAATTTGGACTAATCTAGCTGAATGAAGCAGCGGAGGCATATTTTAATACTAGAAAGCAAACATTTGGGTGTCGACCATGATACTATCACATCGCATGTGCAATTTTTATATACCATACTGAGACGGCAATAGTGTATCGCCGAACTCATCAGAATGTAGGACAGGAATGCAAAGGACATTCAGCGCTGTATACACGAGAGAGTCTTCCCAATTAGTTCTTTGATATCAGTGGAATTCAACCAGTTTAGCACCAAACGTACATTACTTTCACATTGAATTTATTATTTATATACGGTAAAGTTACACGATATGTAAATATATCCTACCTTCATTTAGCCCATTCAACCTCAATCCGTTCCTTCAAAATTGCTGTACTTGTCTTGTTTTTATATACGTACATTTTAATTTCGTGAGAATTAAATAGAATTTGAGTTGAATGATTAGAGAGATAATAGAAATTTTGTTTGCTGCACGCACAAGGTTTTGCGTGTTCATTAAGATAATGAAACGGGACACGACGCACGCTACATGCAGAATATTAACACAGGGGTTAGCCAGTGAAGAGGCCTGGGGGCCCTGAGACGTCTAAATTTAAAACCCAAAACACAAAATGGGGGAAAGAATATGCAATGCTGATTTGAAAATATTGCCTTTAATTTATTTGTAAAAAACTGCAAAGTTCGCGCCTTTGTTCCATCCGTTAGATAACATGGTTTAGTCCCACGTGGATGCATTAGAGATTTATGATTCAAAATTTAGCAAAGAGACATTATTTTCCTGGTTCTTCCGTTTTTACTTCCTCTGTGCCATTCAGCTATGCTCACATTTCTTTCACACGTTACCGACGCCACTTAATTTTACAACTGACTACATTATTAAATAAAACATTAGCTTTAGGATAATTTAATTGAACTTAACAAGCATTAGCTGCTTATCTGAGGCGTATTCAGAGCCACCGCATGAAGTTCAGAACATGTGATGAAATGTGAGCAATCATATGCATTGAGGCTTGTAGGAACGAGAGTGACCGTCATCAGCTTCAAAATACTCTCTTTGAATTCCCCTGACCACGAAAGATGGTTTATCCGAACACCCGGTCTAAATTCGAGTAAGTTACCTTCAGAACGTAACCAGCCACAAGGCTGTCTCATGTGCAAGTGCAATAGCAAACACGCGAAACGCCAATCTTCTTATCAGTTTCCTGAGATGTCAAGAGCTTTATTCAAGGAACGCAAAATATATAAACCTCTATTTTTTAATCAGCAAGTAAAATACAAATTTAAGGATGATTTAAAACGTTGCCAACATGGCTACAATTTCCGGTACTCTCTGCGCATTTCTACATACCGGCAACCTACTTTCCGATCAGTGTGCTTCTTAGAAGCACGGCCGTAAACATATTGCCATCAGGAGTTCTCTGATGTCCCCACATAGTTTATATTCTTTCAACTCCAGTGTCGCCCTCACCTTCACATAAAACAGCACTACTTAAGTTTTTAATTTATACTATTTCTATTTGACGCAACAGCCCCCAGTGGGACAGGGCCTCCTCATTCACGAGGTTTCTAGATCACACGCAACCACACAACATAGTCAGTAGGAATCCTCTGGACGACTTGCCAGCTCGTTGCAGAGATCTGTACCTGACAACGCGCAACACCCACAACAGACAGACATTCCTGCCCCCGGTGGGATTCGAACTCACAATCTTAGCAGGCGAGTGGCCGCAGGCCTACACCTTAGACAGCCGGCCACTGGGATCGGATAATTTATACATTAGGGTCATTAATCAAGAGATAAGAGATAGCTGGAACAAGTAGCACGCACAGACAGAAACTACTCTATACATTATTCTGATTAGAGAATTACATAGGAAGATATAGAGAAAAGAATAATATTAAAATGGCTTTCGAAATTGAAGAGTTATTAAAATGTGAACTACAGGGGACGTGCTTGGTATATCATCATTTCTTATTATGTTATTCAGATTCCATACCACACAGTGAAATTTAAAGCGATTACCACAAGCCTTACATCCACTTATATTTCAGTAGGGCTCCATGCCTTCTTGCCTACCGCAATGTGAATCTGCCTTTACCTGCACGCCTACCATACAGCTGTCCTGGAACCTTAATTCAATTCAATAATTATATTACTTAGATGCAAATCGTTTTTTAAAGGCTTAAAGAGCATACTGCTGCATGTAGTAAAGGACGCGTAATTAGCTTTAAGACTGAGAAGTTTGCTGCTTCTTTCTCTTTACCGTAGATAAATTCTTGCCTTTGTTGGCTAACTCAGTAATTCTTTCTCCTCATACATACATACTTCTTGCAGATTACTTTTCGTTTCGGCAATACCTCCATTACAGACGCCGTAAAGAACAGCATAACTCACATCTTCCTTGCACGCTTACCTCAGTATCATCTTATAATATTGGCGCCTGTTTGGCCGTCATCCTGGTGGTTTAAAATCCTAGACCCCTGTCTCTTATCATCTCTCCCCTTAAACATTATTGTGAGAAACCTTACTCATGTATAATTTCTTACGTTTGTATAGACCTAACAGACGGCATGAAAAATTGTAGTTTAACATACAATTAATACATCCTCTTACAACCCTGGCCCTGGTAAATGGTTTCTTTTCTCTGACGTTTTACTAAACAGCAGCAGTTCTCTGCTTTAATGGCTATGGATATCTGGCCTTGTACTTTTTTTCTATCCCAGACTTTAATGAGGTGCGTCATATGTTATCAAGGTTTATATGAGACAGGTTTTAAAATGGCCCATGTCTGCTACCTGTCACATCCGTGCCGTGTTACCTATCATTATGTTACCTATCATTATATTTCTAGTCAATATAATTCCGTTTTTCATGCTATTATTACCTGATCGAACGCCATGTTTGCATAATTCATAGTCTGGAATTTCCAATTTCGGTTCTTAATTCAGACACTTAATAATATAAAGTGGTAAAATGGTACAGTGTCTCATGTTTTTCGGCTTATCTCTGGTATGTCTATAACAGTCTAGGGTAGTTGGCTACCGTACAAGGATTCTAGACTTTTTATTCGACGCCATGTTGAGTGAACCAGTCATAGCCCTTCTCGCTATGATGCCACGAAACTAACATTTTAATGTGTCTTATTTATGCTAAATATGCTCTCACGGGAAATTCGTTAAGTTTCGTACATTAGATGGACTGGCACAATACAATATGGACTTATGTCCCAGCCAGAGAGGGCAAGTAACAAATTTTTAAATAATGGGCCTAAGCCGGGTTTTTTTTCCTGCCAGCCTCATGCTTTTTGCATGCCGCGGCTCTTTACTAGGAGTTAATGCGACAAGAGCCCAAAACTGAACGCTTATGTGTACCTAGTCAAGAGAAGTGCCCAGCTTCTTTATGTATTCTGTGTTGTTCTTAGATACATAAGCAACTAGCAATTAAGAAGTTTTATGAGAATCTGGACCGCCGTGTTGATGAGATGCTCTTCAGCTTGGTGGTCTGGAGCAAAAGAGAACAGCTAACTCTTGGGTTAAAAATACGTGTGCGAGAATGGGGATATGATCTAAATTCTGCTCCTTCATTTCTTATTAAAACATGAGGGGGATAGAAAGGCGGGGTGAGAGATGTTGCTGCTACTTTTTATAGGTCTTTACAAACGTCCGATTGTAAACCGGCGACCTCTTAGCAGGGTATAGCTTGCCGAGACTGGAGGTGAACTTGGGCTTAAGCTGAGGGATAATAACTTGGTAAGCCGCTTAAAGGAGTTGACTTTGTGGGAGAGAAGAAGAAAAGTTTTCATCATTAGACCTTCCGTGTAGTCCTGGCAGCTTTAGAAGCGCTTCATTCTCATTCCCAGCATGCGTCCGATCAATGAACCTCTTCCATAGACGATTTCTTTTACAAAAACCTCCAGCGCCTAGAAGTATCATTGCAAACTCAATATACACGTATTTAAAAGAAGTGGTTATAAGATGGCGTGCTTAACTCGATTATGCAGGTTTTTCTGAATGCCTTATTCACAAAGTTACATTCTTGTACTTCGGCAGGCCTATTTTGACTACGCATTATTATCATACATTCAAATATGAAGAAAATAAGCATAAGTTTAGATTGAAGAGAACTGCCTTTCAGTTTACGCTGTGCTAGAAACCGGGCGAGTATTTTTCAAATGTAAACGTGGTGACTTCGTTTTTATTTGATTACTTAAAATTAAAATAACTTTGTCATAACTTACAGAAATATTTAGTGCAGGGTTTCTTCGTCATATTCCAGCTCCAGAAATGCTGCTTCATTTATAAGTGTTCAAGTAATACCAACAACTGAGGAGAGGAGGCCTGGAGGTAGAGTCAAGCCGCGATGAGCTGAGTCACATTTCTCTATTAAAAGCAATGTTTGTATTGACCTTTCGTGTTTCCGGTAGAATGGTTTAGGAAGAAAATGACTGGACGGTACTCAATTTGAAACCCTATTCAATTGAAATGTAGCGTATTTTTTTAATATCTCGCTATTTGCCTTACACATTTTAGCCTGAATCGAACTTCAGAATTCCAAAGTTGTTTCGGCCCGCATATACAGTTGTGTTGAGTGAGATGGAAGAGAAAATAAAAGCTTACAGTTAAACCGTTTTCTGTTTATTTGATTTGTACCATATTGGAATAATTTTTGAAAAACAACTATCTTATAAATCAGTAGTGCCTGTTCATGGGTGTGGTTAAGAATAACATTTGTACGAGGTCATGATGTGCAGAAATTAACCTCGGAGTTGAAGCTTCCGTAAATTAAACTCCGAAATAATATGAAAGTGAGTGGCAGGGCACAGTGAACGAAGTACAGACGAGAGTGCCGCGATTGTGCTCCTAATTGTGAATACAACATGCGTATCGAACGGAAGAAGCGTAAAATGACATAGAAGTCTTCATGTACCTTCATTTATTTCAGCTGCATTACGTTACCCTTCTTACCAATTTTTTGCTGAAGTATTGTAACTGAGGTATGGGCTGCAGCTGCGTAAAGTAAATTAACACACAAGTTTAAATATACACCTATAAATAGAGGAATATATTATATGTTGGGATTTCCTGAAACGTAGGCTATACAAATAGTATGTATGTATGCACGTACGTGCGTGTGTGCGTGTACGTATGTATATATGCATGTATGTACGTACGTACGTGCGTGTACGTATGTATATATGCATGCTTGTATGTGTGTATGTATGTATGTGTTTATGAATGTATGTATGTATGAATGTAAATATGTATGTATGTGTATGTGTTTATTGTGTATGTATGTATGTATATACGTATGTATGTAAATAAGTATGTATTTTTGTACGTGTATGTATGTAAGTACGTATTTATGTACGTATATATGTACGCATGTATACATATGTAAGTACGTATTTATGTACGTATATATGTACGCATGTATATATATGTAAGTATGTATGAATGTATGTACCTACGTACGTATGTACGTGTGTACGTATGTACATATGCATACATGTATGTTGTAATTTTATATGTATGCATGTATGTATGTAGGCATGTATGTACGCATTTATGTATGTATATATGTATGCATGTATGTATATATGTAAGTATACACGAATGTATGTATGGAAAATTTTCAAATACAATTTGGTATATATTTGTCCTTGTATTAATTTTTCTGAAGAGCGAATTTCTTTCTGCAAACAGCGTGCCTGCCATTCTAACTATTAAAAATTGTGATATTATTGGATCATCCAGGAATAGATTTGAATTTTCGCGACAAATTTGAGAGTACAACCTTGATAATAATTTGAGTGCTCTTCTCAGTATGTGGCAGGTGAGTATTCTCCTAGGAAACAGCACATATTAAAGGACTTACTTTGATGCTAAGAGTCTGCACAAGGCGAGTAGGAATAAAGCGCGTTCCTACCGGCTTTAAAATATTTTCTGTAAAACATTTATATGGTTTTGATTCAGTAACTTTAAACTTACATACCCATGATCTTAGTGCCAGAGTTATAACTAATTAACTGTTATGGAAATAAGTCTGCCTTGAGAAGGCTGTTGGGCTCAGCTGACCAAGAATTCCCTCATGGTAAAAGAAGTTTCATTACCACCTTCAAAACAGCCTTCGATCGATGTAGTACAGTGACGTATATACTACCTGTACAACACACTCTTGTTATGAATGTTGTTTTCTCCCCTTATAATCCCATAATATCGTGGAACACTACTTGTTAACTGTGCGCGATTACTTATTCATTATTTTGGCTGCTACTTTGCGTAACTGGAGGCATTATTTTCCTTGCTCATGTCAAGAACCCGCCATGTCGTCATGACAATAAGCATTACACCTTTTAAACAAAATATATTCATTTACCAGAATAAAATAAATATGTTTGCAGACGACAGTTTGGATGATAGCTTGATGTCTCATTAATTCTTAGATTAACAGCACTGAGTATGAAAAATAACCGCTGTATAATTTCGGAGATTTTTATTCACGCTAGTCCTCTTTCCATTTCTTCGTCTGTTGACAGTGTACTCGATTTTAAGTCGCTGAATCCCGATGATTCATTAAATGTTTAAGGAAAGCTCGTCATCGGACCCAATAACGTGCCCCATAATTTTATTCCACGCCCTCACTTCTATTTTTTAAAAATGTTTTAATAACTTAAGTCTAAATATAACCAGAACTTTCAGCAATTTTTTTCTTGCTCGATAACTTCTAAGGAAAATTTTACCTTCTCATGTTTTTTCCTCCGCTTGTAGCTCATTACGTATTCAGGTTCTCTGTAGACCATTCTCCGAATGTACGAATATTTTGTTTTGTTTTGTGGTATAATTAATGTTTCTGTACTAATGTCAGTGATTAGTTACTAATTATATGTATATAAGTATGATTTTAAAGAATTTTCTCAGCCATAGAAGCTCACTCTAGTGGACGACCGAACTGGGACCTTTCTCGTCCGTTTCTGCCTGAAGGTGCCGATAGCCCCATTTTTCGAAACCCTCTGGTGTTATACACTTGTGACATAGGACAATTTCCAGAACATAAGATTATTCATTTTTCGTTCCTTATGATCTAATTGGGCGTTTAATTTGGCACTGGAGAAGTCTGAGTGAGCATACTGCAATTGATACCTATTTTTTTTTAAATTATCAGAGAATAAATTTAAATCTAGTTAAATTTCGCCTTCATTTACTGCAAGTCACTATTTTTAAAAAATATGTTAGACCTAAAAGAACTTAACGTCTGGGTGTTTTTTTATTTGATGAATTACAACCTACAAAAATGCTTCAATGAACAGTTAACTATTTTACGCCGTGTGTATTAATTTGTATTTTAAGTAATTTTGTTATGAAATGTTTTTGGTAAAATGGAAAATGTTTCAATTTAGTTGTCTTGTCAGTAAGATTACAGGGCGACAGAAAAAGAAAGAGTATTCGCCAAACTTTTTATTTTACTGTGATTCACAGACAAAACGTAACAGAAATCCACTAAGGCAGTCGGTGCTGAAACATACGAGAGACACGTGTGCTCTATCACGAGTACAGTTTAGACACTATTTGCAATGAACACATACACATGGCTGGACATAAAACTCTTTGTTTACTAAACTAGCTGGTCACATCGAATGGCGTCTCGTCACCGACTGCAAACATCATCCTTTTCACGGTAGACCCAGAAGAGTCCGATGACACGATTCTGTGAAGAGTCTGTAAATTTCTACCAATTTAAAATCAATCACATGTAAGAAGACGTAAATCTTCAAACCATCTGGTCTTCCGTTAGAATATTCGCATAAAATTCATCTAAACGGGGAATTCCAGGAGTTTCCTTCTTGAAAACACTGCGGAACTGTTCAAACCAAAATGCAATCATGATGATTGTAAAACAAATGATCTATTATACTTAAGAAGCTAAGACAAGTGTCAAATTAAAAACTGTGACAGAGGAAACGGAGTTTAAAGAGAAATATATAGCACGACATATTTCTCAGTTTATATTTTACTTGCCTAATTTGTGTGTATTTATTGTCAGGACTTTGCCTATGAACATAACAATACATTTGGACCTCCGACGAGATTTTTTGTGGGTTTTTTTCTTCGGATATAAAATTGAACCGTTCTGACTTCTAGTTCTATATCAAGGTTGGAGGTGTAAATGCAGACTTTAAGTCGTAGCACCTCCCATAAAGATTCTTAATTTTGCCTCCAACGAAGAGTGCGACAGTGGAGGAACAGTGGTGACCAGCAAAGAGGACTTATATCTTGAGTTCCGATCCGAACAACACTGTAAGAGTACGAATGCCTGTCACTTCTGTTGTGGGTATTTAACAGCGCAACCTACTATCCATTGTATGGATATAAATCTTCGAGTCCACTATCTATCTACTCACGCACCAGTACGGTTTCACTATAAGCTGAGAGGATGAAGTCCCTTTATAAGTTGTGTCTTACAGTAGTAGCTATAAGGATATGTATGTGAGAAATATGTATGAACAAATATTTAACACTTCGGATTTATTTATTAGAATCTGATCAAACTGAAAAACGAGACGAAAAATAAGTTACATAATCAGATATATATGATATGTGGGAAGTAGACGCTAAGGTCGAGTTGTCATGGAAAGGATGGAGGAAAATTTATCGACGAATAAGTTGAATGGGTCACAACTTTTAAGAAGAGAAAGGAGTAGCAGAATTACATATAAGTGGAAGAAACGCTAATTACATTATGCAAAAAGGAAGTTCGGAAGCTGTAGAAAAGGAGAAGAGATTACAGTATAAACTGAAGCAGCAAAACCCCTGAAGGGATTATATCAATAATGCTCAAGGGGGTGCCGCGAGACTTTCAATATAATAATAATAATAAAGAATTTTCAAATATTAAAAAATAGAAATTAATAAGCTCTCATATAAAATTAGTAAGGGCAATGGAGACTTAATGAAGTATTTGCTTGGATGAGACGGTTCCACCGTAAAAATTGGTCACATAGTATGCTGGCGTAAGTTTCATAAGTTGATATTTTTATTAAATCATCTTCATATTTCTGCTTTATGATAATTTTGTGCTTGTATAAAATGAATGGCCTTATTTAGAAACCGTTTTTTTGAGTAAGTTATACTTGTTCGTTCTAACTGCAGTGTATGGCAAACAATATACATTTTACATGTGTGTCGTTAGCACCAGGAGTTTTGAGAACCGCTGGATTAACCAGGAAAAGGAAGATGAAGGAGAAGAAACCTATACTTAAATTATATTCTTTCTCTGTGTTATCTGTTTAGGTACAGTTTTTTCTCGTGGAAAATCTAGTGTGACGAGATTGAATTTTATTAGCGGTATTGTTCTTCTGTCTATTTCACTCGTACTGAAAGAAACAAGACTGACGGATGTTGACAATTTTTTTGGTAACTCTGTTTCGATTTTTAAAATAGCTCCCTCCAGATTGCTGTGACTATTGCTTTCTATTGTATTCTCAATAAGTTTTGATTATCTATTTGTTTACACATGTTATCCTCCTGGAGAATATTATACTTCTGATAATTATTCTTTGTTTCTTGCCTTATTGGAAAGGGGTTCATGCAACATTAAACAGTGAGCATTTGCCTAAAGCCACTTCAATATCATGAAAATAACGTCTCTGTAATGCTTTATGTGCAGGCAGTCATTTAAGTATTTAGTGTTGGTGTCAGTAGTATTAGTAACTTAAGCAGTTGTTTTGTTGTTGTTGTTGCTGTTGTTGTTGTTGTTGTTGCCAGCTGTGAAAACTTTTTCACTTATGTGACAAACTGCGAATTTAACGTACCTTGCGCCACACTTAGAACGGAATTTTGGGTCTACCAGTACCATGTGTATGGAGAACAACCTTACAGACAGTAAACGCGGTTTGAATTTATCCATGAACTCTCACATTCGGCCAGGGTCAAAATTAAGAATGCGAGGAACTTTACCTCTTTATACAACGTTTATGGTGCAGTTCTTAAGGCGCGAGATATTTATATGCATTGTTAATGTTGTGGTTGTTGTTATCATGATATCCGTCACCATTGTCATAGGCACTGAGGAGAAAAGAATGAAGGTGGCGAAAATATTTAGATTGGCCGAGGCTGACCACGATCAGTCACTATCATTTTTTTTTATTTCAGCTTATAGTCTATTCCATCTTGTACATCTGTAACATAGCATTATAAACAGTATCTTAAGGGTGTTACAATATGTTGATCACTTGAAGCAGACCTCCTTGTCTCTGAAACGTTGAAATCATCTTGCTGTGCTGTCGTATGCGAAAATAAGCTGCACCTTGAGCCTTGGACACACGATCACGCATACAAAAGGAAATACATTTGTTCAGATTCCACGCATGCGCGAAGTACACACTTGTTAACATCACAAAAATACATCTTTTATACTTTTCGCCAACACAGTAACCACGCCTAAGAGTCCGCAGACTATAACTTTTTGTTTGTTTATTTTATCATAAATTTGTTTATGTAAAATGGCGTACTTGAGTTATGTATTATATATAATTTTATAGGCCTATATATAAAATTGTAGCCCATAATTTTATGTACATTGACACGCTGTTCACACAATGAGCACACGGAATATATGATTATTTATGATTATGAAACAGACTCTGTCTCAGATTTTCTGTACAATGGCAGGGTAAATTCATTTGAGACTTAAAAAGTGCTCTGAAACCGTCCACATGTGTGTTCGATTCGGTTTGTCGGTTTGTCTAGAATACTGAGCAACGTCATTTACGATCGGACAGTGTCTATTGATGGTGTCTACAAGATTCTTAATCGGGATCAGTAGACTATCATTGACGTTACTTGGTTGTCTGGGATTCATGACAATTCCCCCTCCCGAAAATAAATTCAGTGGAAGAGGATTGTGTTGTACTATTTCATTATCTTGTTAGTTCTAGTTATGGACACAGGTTCTTTGCTGGTCCATGACGACAGTTATACCTTCCTCAACATATACAAAATCGTAATTAACTTGCACATGAAAACGGACCACACGTAAATAAACAAATGCTTCAGTAAACACATTAAACTATTTTTACAACTCTGCATGCCTTCATCATGTCATCACGTAATACGTAAGTACTGTAGGTATATAACATTTTATTTCCTTGTGAAAATATTTAAAATCTACTGCCTATGGTCTATTTTCATGTGATTGTTACTTGTATTTTGGGCCTTAAAATTTATTATCTCATTATAGTAATTTTTATACAGGATCTACCATCGGTTAAGCTCATTAATTTAATCTTCTTCAGTATAAAATCATTTCCCATGGTGCTCTTTGAAACGCCGCCATTCACAATGAAGGTCAGGTTCCTCTGCTCGTCACCTGAAGGGCTTGTTTGGCCATTGGTATTCTTAAGGTTCATTTCATCAGTCTTGTTCGACACATTGAGGTATTGATGACGTATACGTTAATTAGGATCCCATTGACGTGGAGCCTGTAACTACCTAATGAGGCGTTGTTTACGCACACAACAAACCATATTTAGCTCAGTGGGGACTAAACACGAGCTCGAATCTTAAAGGTAATGCAGTGGGTGCAGTTCTAAACTTAAAGCTTGTTCCCGAATGAAGACTTCGTAATACAAACATCTGAAAACACAAGCTTTCGCGAAGAACTGGATCTGCAGTAGACCTTCGCGAGTTCATTGTTATCAAGAAAACTGACGTACTGAAGTTTTCTAAAATGTTTTTGCACGTCGCTACACACTGACTTATATTACTGTAAAATGTTTATACATAACTGGCGGAATACACGTTTTACATGGTGTATTATTTGGACATCACATAGCTGTGTTAATCCTATGTTTTCACCGTACTTATTTCCCCGTCATATTTCTTACGAGTATAAAAGGTAATGCTGAATTTGTTGCTTAAATCTTCAAGTTTTCAAATAGGAGTATATAATTTTATGTTGTGGTAAAGTGTTTTGGATTACGTGTAGAGTCCACTACGCGTTGTATTTTAAAGTTACAAGCTAAAATAAATGCATTTAGTGGATGCAATCTGATAATATTACTGATCATACTACATTTAACTAAGTGTGAACTATGGGTTATACATAACATGTCTTCTGGCAAAATAATTCTAAAATTTCATTTGGAAGCCCGGGCTGTATTCCTCATCAGTACCACTTCAGAACCTATTACGTAAAAGTCTATGACGAAATCGCCAAGATCTACTGCCCTTCCCATTCTTTACGTCCGCAATCTGCGCACAGGGGAGGGAGATCGGAAGAGGAAACGGCCGAAGAGCAGGGCGCGTAGGTGATGTACCTGTCAGTGAAAGCTTGACCAGTGGTCTACAGCAGCGAACCCCCTCGTGGCTAAGGATGAGATTATAAAATTGTGAGG
>Ga0123352_10014154_pt1 | contig 12690 bp, 5 predicted proteins | sample TergutLab28metaG_FD_89700 | JGI IMG/M metagenome (GOLD analysis project Ga0123352, IMG submission 89700) | Labiotermes labralis P1 segment gut microbial communities from Petit-Saut dam, French Guiana - Lab288 P1 | ecosystem: Host-associated > Arthropoda: Insects > Digestive system > Gut ... | reverse complement strand
GATACCTTCTCTCCCTAACAAAAACAACACTTTTTTTTTTTCCTTTCTGTGGGTTTAAAGTTGGGGGGGGTTTTTTTTTGGGGGGGGGGGGGGAGGAGGTGGGCAGTGGAGCGCGGGCTCAGCTGCAAAAGTTAGAGTATCCTCTCATCAAGCCCGGACGACCCATAACGTGTAAGCCCGCATTATGGAGGCGTAGTCTAGTAACGAGACGGAATATACAGGACTTGGAAACTCTTTGCTGCAAGTAGGCTTATTTGTTTACCTTGAGTAGCAATTCAGTTTAAACGAACCTACTCTTGTGTTAATAACAGATTTAAGAATATACTATTGAGATACCACGATTGAATATACGTAGCAGACTTTGTATCTTCAACCGTGATGACAAGATAGCACGTAAATTTATAAAGAATGAATTCGAAAAATGTGTTGAATTCTTAAGTCAGTTACACCCTACAACCAATGTGTGGTTATGAAAACATGTGATGTTATTAAGTTAAATATTTCCAACTACTTTACAACCGAGTGACACTATCTACACAATTCTCAAAATATATAACAGCTTCCGGTGAACATATTATCTTAATATGTCGTCACATGCCAATATTACTAACTCATCACAATATTAAATGTGGATCTCTTTCCGAATTTTACGACCTTTCCATCTCTTCCCCAAAAATGTAATGCAATACTACGAATCACAGTGACAATAACAATAATCATAAAAACATCACACAATTTCACAACACAACAAATAGTTTATTACATCAAAAGCACAACAATATTATATAATTTTTAGTATTTTGTTATGGCAACATGTTTCGGTCTTATTAGACCATCTTCAGGCCATCATTCAATGATATGAGGTACAATCAGTGCATATCACGTACTGTTCGATCCCACATTACTTAGGTGTTGGCGAAAATAATTAAGAATATAAATCTTTATATACATGAACTTAAGAACCAAGAATTCTTAGTTAGTTTCGCCTACACTCTGTAAGTAATATGGTATCCCACAGTACACAGTAAGCACTGATTTTACCTCTTACTTAAGATCGTTGGCTTGAAGATGCTCTAAAGAAAGGCCGAAACATTTTGCCATAACAAATTACCAATACTTATATAATAATGTTTCGTTTTTGACATAATGAAATCTTTGTTTTATTGTGAGAATTGAAACACAACGGGATATCTTCGATTATAAATATCATACACTTTGTACATATCTCTGACGATACCAGTGCATAGATATTTGTAAACTTAGAGATACAGGCTTCAGTGTAATCTTCGTGGGCCTGATTACTGTAGCACCGTGAAAGCTGTAATGTTGTCTGGGTTCTCGAATTTAGAGCCTCAGTGAGAAATCCTGCTGAAGCCATGAATGTTTCTACGAGTTTATCACAATCCACTCGCTTGATTCCGGAGTGCTGTGAGCAAGTCGCTTCTCATGTAGACAAACACAATTTAAGGCCGCTAAAGCCGGGAATATGAATACAAGGTTAAATAGAAACGCCGAAGACATAGCAGAATATCCTCGGAAATCTTGAGGTCGTAACGTGAGTGTAGTGTTATTTCAACGCATGCATGTACATATTAATTTACATTTTCTCTGTGATTTACTCTGTTTTGTATTCGGGAAAACTCGGGTTCTAATCTCGACGCGGAAGCCATGAACATTCGCTGAATTTCACCTTTTATTCTTCTCAATTCCTCTTCAGTGAAATATTGACAGGGTGTAATAAAATACACAAAAGTCGCGTACTTCATTATGATTCACTATCACTTTTTCATTTGAAAGTGTACAAGCCGGACTCTTGAGCAGGATTCCTTCAATAAACCGAGCAAGAAAGACACATGCTTAGTCTGGCCTTCATATTCAGCCCGCTGATTTATTCAATGCGGAACTGATGTTTCAAGCCTTATGTAATACAGCGCATTGGCAAGTGGTTGAACACAGCCGTGAGAGTATCAAATCTTCAAACCCTGAAATTTCCCACTAACACTCCTCCACTCCACTAATTATTCGGCTAGACAATAATAGGCGATGGGTCTTCAGTTTCACGGTACCGTCGCCTTAACCCAGCAAAAAAGCTGCGGCAACCACTAAGGTTTCTTCAGAGTATAGGTTACATATTGAAAGCATAAATACGTATCTATCTTTTTCTTGACAACAGTAGTGTTCTTGAAGGCATCACAGTGTTATGTTATGTTATAATGCATTTAATTTAGTGCCGAAGTTTCACGTTAAAATTCTTTTGAAATTTTAAGTACACTCCATTGCTTTCAACATTGAAGCAATAGAACGGAAATAGTTCATTAAAGTACACCCTGTTTGAATAATGAGCATGGCGAAAAAGGAAATCCAATAACCGATGGAGTAGCTAGAAGGTGTGTTATTGAGCGGTTTAAGCTACTCCAAGCTTCAATATATACTAGGGAAATCTTTCTAGGAAGTACGTACACAATGTCTATAATTAGTAGCAGGATTTTTACTGTAGAAATGGTATACTTTAAAACATATATTATTCTATTCATTTCTGCAGTGTATTAACTTATACTTCTGATAACATATTTCTGTCACAGTGTTGTTGTAATCTTTCGATAACCAATGCCTGTAACAACGTCTTGCATATATGCTACAATTTTACACCCATATTTATAGAAAGCTTTTAGAAAGTAATTTTAGATTCTACGAGGCAACTATTACGATATCTCCGTATATTTCTACAGACCTCCATGAAATTCAGTCATTAATATTAGGAATGTTAAGTCAGCTTTGAGAAAAGTATTATAAGCTGGGGCCTACTAATTCGAAGTCCATTGGCACGAAATACCACTTTGCCTCAAGTGAGCATTGTAGTGACCTCTAATCCCTTCATTGTTTGGAAACACTTAGACCACCAAAATACTTGTGCCAAGATCTAAACGGTCTTTGTGTCCGAGCTTCAGTTTGCGCGAGGCAGAAGCTTCTCTGTTGTTATCATTCCAAACCAGTTCACTCGCACCTACCAAATATCAAGCACTGTGCATGCAGCCTCACGAGATGTTTATGCGGCTAGAAATACAGCTAATTGGATCAGCGTTTGTGTAAGTGCACTGCAATGCCATTTGCTTATAATAGACATTTAATCTCCGTAAAAACGAGAGATAGATTACTGCTCTCGTATTTTTTAATCCTGTGCTACGTGCTTTTAGACCATCGTCATAGCAGAACTAATTAACCATTTTTTTCTACGCAGTGTTAAGTGTATGCACTGCAGTAAGTGTCGATCTTTCGCACCATTTCGAAAGAATTAAAATGTTTCAGGGTTTTGGAGGAGCCATTGCTGCTTTCTAAGGCGTAAAAATTTCTCCGAAATACTAGAAAAAAAAAGTTCTAATATTATGCAACAACTAAAAGATTCAAAAGAAAATGAAATATCAAAAAGCAGTCAGCAAAATTTAAAGCTATCGCAGTACGTTTGTCAATAATGTTTATTTACATTATTAAAAAGGCATTTTCTTTCGTTACAATAAACTACATACACAACAGGGCCAACGCTATGCTGTATATGTTTCCATTCATATCTTGTTCATTCTAAATTTCATCATAATCATATCACAAGTTTACGGCAAATGAAATTGTTGATTTCCATTGTAATAAGGCACTCATTTATTCTGTATTTGGTGAATGTAAAGGGGTCAGACATAAATAATTTGAATGTTTTATATCTGTGCTAATATCTAAAACAAGGCGAATTAAGTTTACTAACGATACAAACTGGGTGAATTCACGGTGGGTCGTGTAGCTTTTCCATTAAGGTAAAGCAAGGTAAAGCAGTCCCCTTACAGGCCTGGAGTGGCCCAGAGGGTTCCAAGAAGTTAAGGTTCCCAGATTACGTGACAACGGCACAGGATGTGGTAAGGTTGTCAGCCCTACGCACCGGCCGCCTTTACCCCTAGGAAATGTTCCTGGTACACATTTGTGTTAGAGGCTGAGTCGACCCCAGGGCCATAGTGCGATCGGAAGGATTATGTCAATGAAAAATTCCAATGACATCATCTGGAATCGAGCCAGCGACCTTCCGATTTGTAGCACAGCACCTTAACCACCGTGCTACCGCGGTAGCCCAGCTTTCCCATTAATAACCTTAATTATACGGTATAAGTCCGCAGATATTTAGGTAAATATTCTTTCATATGCACGAATGAAGTCGATAACACAACTCTACCATTTCTAATTTTGTTCGTGTTTTTATTTACTGTTTGTTTCTGTACAAATTGCCAGCCTTTTATAGATCATAGCATCATGCAAAATATACATTATCCCTATACCTAGATTAAGTAGTTTATTTTCCCATTCAACCTAAAGAAGAATTAAACAGAAAATCATTAACTCGGTTCCTTCGCGAATGTCGTTCGCCACTGAGGTTCAAAAAAATAATGTGATATCTGTTGCAGAGTTTTTGTAAGTTTCATTACAAGGAGAAAACTAACAAAAATATTCGCATCGCCAAGGAAATACGACTCATTTCTTAACCCTTTTTACTGCCTTATTACTGCGTACTGAATTAATGACATATACAACTGACAAATAAAAGAGAATAACTCTACTTCGGAGCAGATGAGCTCGACGTTTGTTAGCTCTAAGTGAACCGTAAATTTTAGACTCTCTGCTTTCTTTCGTTCTTTCTTTCTTCCTTGCATTCCTCCCTTTTTATATGTAAGCCATTAATTATCATGCCATACATACAGAAGGGTATTTCTTTTAATATATGGGTATTATAAGGCAGCAAATAGTGTAGCTTGTTGTTAGGCTTGTAAATGTACCTCTCTGTCTGTTCGAAGGAGAGGTAGCTTATTACTTATTTATAGCATCCGGATTTTTGTTGCTGCCTTTTTCACAAATGGGTGTGGAGACCACGACAGGGTTGCTTTGGGAAGTAGGGAGGGAGGAGGGGAAGGTGGAATCTCTTAGAGGAGGGTTGCAAAGAGAAATAGAAGGGGCAGTGACTTATACAAACAAACGTATATGTGTTTGTGTGAGATTTAGTAGCATGGTTCACACAGGGCTGGTAGAAGGGCAGATATCGACGGCAAAATAAAAAAAAAATTTTCATCTAGGAAAAAAATAATGAAAACTCATACTGAAAAAGTTCGTACGCGCGCGTGGGGACAGGGTTAGACTCATGATTTCCGGAAAAGAGTGCGGGGCGTTAAGATAAAAAAGGAAAAGTTTTTTGATTGCTAGAGTCCTGGCAAGTAGAAACACGGCTGTATGTTACATCACTGCTTCCTATGGAGCACGTGGAAATTTCAGAATCTCCCACTCGGCGTCGTGGTAACGACGCCCTATTATCTTCTAATGTGGAGGCAACATTCAGCGGCGCCATCTGAGCGAATGGCGACATCATTACATGGCTATTTACGTTGGATGTGTCATTCCCTTTAATATGACTTGATAATAATACCAGTCGTCGTTTTTTGTTTTGTTCTGTTTTTTGAAAGAAGGGGAGCAAAGATGAGGAATAGGAAGACCTCTTGAGCCGTTGTTTTCAACAGATGGATGGCAGAAATATCCTCTGGCTCTTAGGGTATTTTAACAGACGTTTCAGCTGGAAAGAAAAATAGAAGGCTTCACAGCAGCGGCTGGAATTTAACTGTTATAGCAGGGCCATTACGGTGTCTTTGTTCTGCATACACAAAGAACCGCAGTTCGAAGGTCCTCAAAGACTTAGCAGATTTCTATGGGTCCCTTCATATTTATGAAAAGACAAAATTAGTTTCATATGAAAAATTTTAATGATTTCACTACAGTTAAGACGTAAATTACAGTTTTCTGGGTTTGGTACCGTGGAGTCTGGTGAATAGTTAGTGGAGGTTTTTGAGAAATCTGCTTTTATCTTGCAAAAAAAATAAGGGTTAGCTGCTTCCTTGGAAAAGTAGGTAACTACCTACCAAACTACAATATGTCACGGTTCAGAAGGACGTAAATTAAATTTTATAAACAATTAATTAAGAGGATGTATAAGCAAAAAAGGTATTCTTTCTATCCAGGTTAAAATATTCTTTTGTGGTTCTTTTAGTTAGTAACTCGAAATATGCAGTGTTGAATGGTAGGATAAAAGACGGTTGAGAATTTGGAAAGGTTTGGAAGTGAATGTTTGTTAGGACAAAACTTGGTTGGGAAAATTTTGACTCTTCCAAAGTTCGAAAGAGCCATCTCCAAAATATAAATCTGTAACGTCACCGCTCAGCTAAGCAGCCTTGTTAAATGGTCCTTTGGCGCTTTGCCACGACAATCATTACTACTGGTACAGACACTGTTTTCTCGCCTAGCAGAATTACGAAGTCCGAACTTTTACGTGAAGGATGGTACTTCCTGCTTGAAAGCAGATGGTATCAGAGACGTTTAGATTTTCTTATTTATTAATTTAATATGGCTAAAAGCATATGTTTCTGTAATAGAATATAATATATTACTGTCATCAACATCAGCAGCAACAAAAATAAAAACAAAAACAACAACAAAAAACAGCCTATTGAAGAGTTAGCAGAAGAGACAACAGCAGACAGTAACTTACGTACAGTACGATAAGGTCTGTAATTGCAAATGACATTAAAAATAAACGTTCCGACAAGTTGACTTCGAAGAAATGAAATTGCTACGGCAGCATAATATATTTTAAAAAACGCTTTTCTCAGTACATGTCTCGACACACATTAGTTGCCTGTGCACATTTAACACAGTGACAAGTCTTGCATCAATTTCCGGCAATTAACTTAGAAAATTTCATGTTTGTTGTACCGTGCATCATTGTGATAACTGAAGAATAAAAACCAACTAGATGCCACTAATTATTTTATCGTACTTCTTATAGGCTCAACATGTTTCGGACACTACTATGCCCATCATCAGGAGCTCGCGACTATGACGGTGATTACCATATTGGTCGTTTCGTTCTTGGTTTGCTGTACGTTGGAGGTTAGGTGCGGTTGGGCTGGAGTAGTGTCCGGCCTGCAGGCCTGATGATGGGCATAGTAGTGTCCGAAACATGTTGAGCCTATAAGAAGTACGATAAAATAATTAGTGGCATCTAGTTGGTTTTTATTTTTCAGTTAGAAAATTTCATTCTTCCCACTATTAACTTTTATTTGATTGAGCTTACCTTTTCCTAATTACCAAGTTACAAATGAATTTTAATAGCCCTGTATATCCTATGTGTAGGCCCACAGTAACGAGGCGTATGTTGAACACACAAATAAGATAAATGGTTATGGTATAAATGTTTCTACATGATTTCATTGTGCAAATACCGTGCTAATAAAGAAATTCATGAGGCCGGGTCCTTGTTAATCATGTGATCGCTAAGCTGAAAATTTATTATGGTATTTACATGGACCTACCATTATGCTGTATCCTGGATCAGATGAACACTATCTATAACACAACTGTTTTGTTATTTTTAATGTCATCCTCCCATCTATACCTTGATCTCCGAAATAGCGTTTCTCTTTTAGTGAAATATCTCTCTTCGCCCCTTTGTGATACGGACCCTGCCAATCACATCTTACTTGTTTGACTGCCACAATATTACTTTTGCAATTAAAGTGCGACCGAAATAAGGAAGCCAAATTGGAATGAGACCGATCAGTTTGTAGTGGCCGTTAATTGTAACCGAAACAGGCAATACTGTTGAATGCGCCTTCTGGTTTCTCGAGGAATGTAATGATGACGACTGTCACGTGACTAATCACTGGTTCTGGTGTTGCCGGTTGACAACAGGCCTTTATTAGGGTATTTTCACGTAGAGGGAGAAAGTGTGAATTATCAGATGTGGAAATTGTCATAGATATACGTGTTCAGTCAGACAGGTCACATTTGTATAATATAATTACAGACACAAAATATGAAAATGTCCAGATAACCTCGTTATTTAGTGCAGATTTATATGCGCAAGCATTATCAAGTATTTAAACTAACTTAAAATGAAAACAAGGAGCGGCTGCTTTTTCTCTGGGGGTTAAGCGGTTGGGGCGTGTAGATAGTCAATCAACAATATTTATTGCCGCGATTTAGTAGCTGAGGAGGTGCCAATACTCTCATGGCCTATAAAGGACCACATTACGTTTCCCTGCCCAACGTATTATAATTTTCTAATTTAAAACACAGTGTTGGCTATGTACAAAATTAAGTTTCAAGTTTGAAAATCTGTTTTAGGCACACATTACAATTATGTGTTTGGAGATACTGTCAGTACAAACAGCGGTTGTTTCCCTACACATCCCTAAATGGTTGATTTTTATAATACAGACGCATTCTGTTATCTGTGAGGATAAAACTGAATCTTTAAACAACACTACATGTTAATTTCAGTCTTTTAAGGGTTAAAGCAGATTAAAGTTATACATTAAATCGGTATAAAATATGTTCAATTTTTCCCTTGCAACAGTTTTGTGTCATAAAGGCGTATGGTATAAAGGAGTTACAGCTCCATTCAGTATTCAGATTCACAATTCCGTCGCTGTACATAGAGCGTAACTTTCCTGTATCCACTGAACAAGAAGAACCGGAAAATGTTTTTTTATAGTGGAAAAATAAGGATAGGTAATGAACGTTGAAGAGCGTGATGTAATATTACATCTCCTGAGGTATCTCAACAGCCTGACACAATTTCACTTGAAGACAAAACCTGTATGGAGATTTTATTTCGCGGGCAACAATAAAACGTACTTAGGGCTCCATACTAAGTGACCAAATTCAACCAAACTTTGAATGTCCAGACACATTTTCACTAAAGTCATCAATATCAAATTTCACGTAAATCCCTCGAGTGGAAATCGTGCTGGCAATTGTGGAGAGATGGACGGACGGACGGACGAAAAATTGGAAGAAAATGACGAAAGTAATATGCGCTTTTTCCATAATGCCGCAAGACAAATCACGATTTTTCCAACTTATAGTCATTTCCCAAACTGCCTGTCATTTCCTTTGTGTCATGGATGCGCTGAAAATCTATTACTATTGAATATATTAATAACAATTATTTGGAAGTTAGAGGAAAAGAAAAATTTGATTAAATTAAATAGCGACACCCTGTCAGTAGAGGCTTATATGTTCTCCCTTCAGAGTATGAGTACTTGCTGAATATCGAACCTACTGAGAGGCTGTATATTAGGATGTCTAAGATTAACCAGGCACGATATCCACTACTCAGTGAAGGTTTTGTAGGTAGGTTTCACCCTTTTTTATAGAACACGAAGGCCTTTTAAGGTGAGTAGAAGTGCAACTCTCCGATTTCTAGGACCTCGGCACTAGATGGGGGTGGGGGGTCAGCCCCACGCCCCGGCCGCCTCTACCCCCGAGAAAGACCCGGTACCATTTGTTCAGGAGGCTGGGTGGGCCGCAGGCCCGTTCTGGACGGGCGGAAAATCTTGTCCTCACCTGGATTCGATCCCGGAGCTTTCAGCCCGTAGTCAGTCGCTATACCGGCTGAGCTACCCGTGAATGCTTTGTAATTTCCTTAATTCCCTCATTCTTACAGGGACTGCTGGGCCAGTATATAAAATATGCCGTGACCACGTCCATTTATTTAATTTTATTTTTCCATTTGACATTAAATACATCTCCAGTAGAAAATCCACAAAGGTACATGTTGCACAGTGCTGTCTGTACGGTTGTAGTCAGCGTGCAGCCATCGTACAACTTCATTAATTACCACAATAATCAGTTATTGATCTGTTACGTATTTCGGATTTCGTTACCGATATCTATGATCTGTGCAGTGCATAATGAAGCTTGTCTGATGCAAGGATCCCAATAGGATCCAATAACACACTTCCGTGACCATTGTCTGGACTCGAGTCTGCACGCACAATAATGACTGTGCAATTCATGCCTGTAAACAGAAGCGGTACAATCGCACATACAAGCAGCAATGCCAGGGGCTGGTAGGCCCTCAGTCTTCATACTGAATAAATTACACTTTAGGGTGTGCATAATATATCAGCTTTTAACATGCGTAGTTAAACTTTTAGATTATTTAATTGGAGATCTGGGATCTTTTGCAATTTTACACGACGAAGAATAGTAGTTTCTTACCAATGTTTCGCCAAAACCAGTACAGATGTAGCTACAGCAAACACTGATATATCGCCATTGTTTTTTAAAGCAATTTGTGGCAAAATATCGCTGGTGGCGGTAAACTGAAATGCTAAATAAGAGGAAATTTCTATAAACAACCAACTGCTGCCTGCTGGTCACCAGCAGGCAGCATCGTCGATGCATTATACCTCAATCTGTAAACACAGTCTAGTGCTCCTGAGGATGGGCGAAATAATCACCCGAAACATGTTGAGCTTATTGAAATTACTAATAAATTGTTATTGTTGCATATAGTTAGTTGTTTATAAAATTGTATCAGGGATGCACAAACATAATAAAGGAAATTTCACTTCATAGACTTTCCTGGAAGTTATATCTGGGTTTATTACGCACACGCGCACACACACACACACACAAACACACAAGTGTAATTTTGTGTGTGTGTGTGTGTGTGCGCGCTCCGCTTCGAAAAGTTAAGTCATGTTAACTAGAATAAAGTACATTACTTCTCGAATGTATATTTACTCCTCTTGTAACTGCCTTATTTTTAATTATTCCCAATCAATTCGACGAGAAACGGTTTACTTTGCGATTATCACGAGGAAGTACAAAGCCACAGAAAGGAGATGCTTCGCATTAAAATCTGTTACCTGCAATGTATAATTTCAGTACTATAAATGGACAGAATAAGGTATAGCGTACCGTCGAGAGTGTAATGCTCTCTTACACACCTGCCGCCATGTTTGAGATCGACCGTCTAACCTTATTAAACCATTCGCACAGATGAAACCCTAGCCACTGTTTTTCCGTTTACGCATGAACCACCTGACACAAAAATGAGATGGCTCGCAACAACACTTCACTTGTTTTTCCTTCCCCGCCATCCGACTTCATTAAGGCAGATCAACGTATGCTAAACACCCATAGAACTGCTGAACAAATTGGAGCGAAGTTGTTTCTGCAAATTTAGTGGTGGCTGGTTTCATGTACAGCTCTCTGGTAACAAAGCAGCGGCCATAACGAAGAAACACTGCAGAGGGACACAAGTGGATAAAATTGCAAGAGAGAAAGAAGAACACAGGAGTGGGAATTGTTTATTGATGTCAAGACTAAGCACGGTGGCGGTAGTGGAGAGAATATAAAGCGAAAACACAAAATAAAGAAAGAAACTGGATAGAAACAGGAAGTGGAAAGCCATTTTTGGGAGAATTACAAGAGCGGATGTTTCAATGTCGTGGATATTCAGTATAATACTAAAGGAACATCGGAGAAGGACTGCAGGAGCAGTTTTGCGAATGCCTGGGAGTACAAACCACTATTCAGGAAAGAAAACAGGATGAAACAAATGGGAGTTACAAAAAAAGGGGTGGGTTACACGTAGAAGGAATGGTGCTTTTCGTTCTAACTTAACAAAGAATGCAAGCTCTGAGATGTTATGAAAGAGAGAAACATGTCAACAAAAAACGGATGTAGGCCAGCATTCCATCAAACTATATCTTCTTCTAACTAAAACAGACTCAAACACATGAAAGTTCAAGGGAAGTAGAGGCGTTCTTAGTTTGGCGTATGGTAGATACTTAATCCAGTGGAATCATAAGGAAAAACTTACCAACAAGCGAGGTTATTATATTTGCATGAGAAAAAAGAAGTTACTATATTCATGGGATCTTATGTATATTGGACCGTGCATCATTGTGATAGTTGAAGAATAAGAGACCAACTTGATATCACTAGTTATTAAGTTTTATTTCACTTCTTCTATGCTCAACATGTTTCGGACATTAATACATCCATCTTCAGGAGCCTGCGACTTTTCTATTGTATCGCCACATTGGTCGTGTGTTCTTGTTTCGATGTGTGTAGGAGTTTCGGTGTGGCTGGGTTGGCAGCTTCAGCCTGCGACAACGGATTCCACCCCAACCCAGTCACACCAAAACTCCAACACACATCGAAATAAGAACACACGACCAATGTGGTGATACAGTAGAAAAGTCGCAGGCTCCTGATGATGGATGTATTAATGTCCGATACATGGTGAGCATAGAAGAAGTGAAATAAAACTTAATAACTAGTGACATCAAGTTGATCTCTTATTCTTCAATATTCGTGGGAGTTTAGATGTGACTGAGTAAAATAAAGAAGCGTAATAAGTACATTCAAAATTATACAAAGAAAAAGAACTGGAAGTAAAAAGGAATAGGCAATTATAACAAAAGATATAATTTTCTATATGTTATGATTCAGTAGAACACGTTCACAGAAATATTTCTCTTTCGAGTACAATAAATTAATTATAAAGAGTCACACCAATGATCGTCCGTTGATGGTGGAGTGTATGCAATGTGTGCCATTGTTTTACTAGGGTCACTGCTCTGTTTCATCCCAGATAAAGTAGTCATAACTCAGCGTGTCTTCATATCTGTCCTCTAGCATTCTTCACCTTTCGTGGCCAACAAAAGAAAACCCCAGTATTTCATGTTACATGTATTTAACCTTTTGACGCCTAATGTCAACTATAGTGGTCGTACCGCACCGCTAACCTCTAAAGTTGCATTTTATATATTTATTCAACAAATATAGATACTGAATATTTTAAACATGGTATAT
>Ga0123352_10014152_pt1 | contig 12690 bp, 5 predicted proteins | sample TergutLab28metaG_FD_89700 | JGI IMG/M metagenome (GOLD analysis project Ga0123352, IMG submission 89700) | Labiotermes labralis P1 segment gut microbial communities from Petit-Saut dam, French Guiana - Lab288 P1 | ecosystem: Host-associated > Arthropoda: Insects > Digestive system > Gut ... | reverse complement strand
ATTTAAAACCACATAATTGGATTAAAATGGATTTAAAATATTTTAAATCCATTTTAATCCAATTATGTGGTTTTAAATGGTTTGACAAATATGTGCAATTAGTTGGTTTTAATAAATATATAATTTGTATATCAGTGCTCCTTGAAGATGGCTGTAAGTCATAGCCGAAATATGTTGGAGTAGCTTCTTGTATATGTGGAAAAGTGATATATGTTGTGCAGTTTGTTGGAAATAAATTTATATATGTGTCTTACAGTGCTTTTATGGCATATCGCTTTCATTTTCTTGCTTGCGTTGTAATTGTACCCCACCTCTTTTTGATTGTGTTTTCTGTTGTTTCATGGGTTTCGGCTCTAACTTCAGTACTTCAGTGTTCTGAGGTCTTCTGATTAATTTTAAACTTTCCAGCTGGTTTATTTTTATCTTCCTCTGGCTGGTACAGAGACTGGCTATGTCTAATGGGCTTGATAGAAAAAGATTTTTGTATTTCAGCATTTTGGGCTACACTCTGCCAATCAGAAGGCCACCATCAATACATTTCTTTCTATCTAGTTTATGTAAGGTCTGTCTGATTATTCCCAAAGCCACTCAAACTGAATATGATAACCATTACTCTTGCCTAAACTTTTGAAAAACTTCATCCCTCTCTTCCCTAGACGACGCCAAATCCCTAAAGTCAATCAGCTGCAACTATGACATTCCTTTCACCTGAGGCCAGAAGCAGCTTCATCTTCTGAACATACTTCTTTAATCTGATGTTTATTGGGCCGTGCATCATTGTGATAACTGAAGAATAAAAAAACCAACTAGACGCCACTAATTATTTTATTGTACTTCTTATGGGCTCAACATGTTTCGGGCACTACTATGTCCATCATCAGGAGCTTGCGACTATGATGTTGATTACCACATTGGTCGTTTCGTTCTTGGGTTGCTGTATGTTGGAGGTTAGGTGCGGTTAGGCTGGAGTGGTGTCCGGGCTGCAGCCCGGACACTACTCCAGCCTAACCGCTACTCCAGTCAGAACCAAACTCCAACAATAAAATTATGAGAGGCATCTAGTTGGTTTTTATTCTTCAGTTAGCATCAAGAATAGTATGCAGCTTTGTAAGTTCTCGCAGTTTTTTCCTCCTCTGAAGAAGCAGACAGTAGACAGTGGAGTGACACAAACGTTATTGCTTGATGATCTAGCGTTTTAACAAGTAGTTCCTGATATTAACACAGACGAAACCATTAATCAACAATGCTTGCCAAATTTTCAGTTTGTGCCGCATTTGGCACCTGTGACTTTCGTTCGTTATTCCTGCCTTAGACGAAAGTTACTGAATTATTCAACAGCTGAACTAAAAATACTGAGTGTCGGGCACGTGGTGTGGTAAAGGAAAGCTAAATTTTTCCACGTGCCTGAGCACACAGAGGGCATGCAGCCAAAGATTTGCGGACTCTAGGTCTCAGTGATAGCTGGAGAAGAGTGTTCAGTTCCCGTTCCAAACAAAGTTGAAAGTTTTAGAGATTAGCGTACTTGCTTCATGATCTGGAGATGCTTAGTTCTAAACTCTTTCAAGAGATAAACTAATCTGCCTGTAGGATCTTCGGCTTTTCTTTCCGTTCCCCTCCTGGTGCATTAAAACCATGGAGACTTCCTTCCACATCCTTTACAATTCGTTATTTACTTAACAGCCTATAATTCGACGCTGCGTAATCTGTGTAACTGAAAGTGCAGTAAATCAAATCAAGTGTCATAAATAACGAGACGGTGTTACAGACGCACTGACAAAAGCAATATGAGGATCGGTCTGAAAATAATTTCACTTTGTGTACACTTCTTTAACCAATGAACCTTGGAATATCCTCGTACAACTATGGTCTAGCGCCCAACGTTTATCATATTTTGTAAGTGCTGAAGCAAAACGTTGGCGCCCACAAACTTAAAGATGATCGCAAGGTGGAAAAAGTTGTGACACGATGGCTGATAACAAAGGAGAGGGACGTATATCAACCGAATACAGAAATTCGTTCCATTACAAGCATTTCCCAAATTTCAAACAAGTTACCTTCCGGAATGTCCGGGGCACGTGGAATTTTGCGCTTGTCGGAAATGGGTAAACATACATTCAAATATAAACCTATACAAGGCAGTCCACTTGAAATCCAAACTGCTACATACTGGAACGCTTCCGGCTGCAGTATAATATGTGTCATCGCTCAGCAATATTCTTCCGCCATCTTCACCTCATTGCACTCTCACTCCCGAAAAGAAAAATTCTGCGCTTTTAAAATAAGTCACAATTCATTTTTTTTATTTCTTCTATAATTGCGTCATTCTGAAATTGCGCAACTTCAAATTACCTAAGTCGGGGACTGCCTGTACAAAATGGTCACCTCATCTGTGGCCGAGAATGTGTTGGAGGCGGTCGGATATGAGTTGAATTAAATCTGAACTGCTTTTATTAGCGGTAAAAAAGAACCCCAGATATAAGCAATGTATACTTGTTTTATGACCGACCCTCGTCCATACTGCTTGCGTTTGCTGTGCTGTCAGTAACAGTAAGATCTTGTTATACCGTTCATAACTTTATGTTTGTTTGTTTGTTTGTTTGTTTGTTTTTAAATTTGAAACTGTAGTTCGCAGTGCTGCTTAAATTAATTATTGTTAGTAATTTTCAGTTCAAATGCAGACCGCAGACCTACTGATTCTCTTAGCAGATACTAATATTTAGATTAAATCTGATACAGTTTTGCTAGGCGTAAATAATTATGACAAACATAACTGCTAAAGTGATATTCAAATATTGTGGTAAATATTTTAGTACTATTCGATCCTCATTCCAAATATTCTTTACTTCCATGCAGAGGTCAATAATTCTTATGTTGAGTGTTCTTCGTTGTTTAAAATTTCAACAAGTACACATCGCAATATTGAAAATAAAAAGGACGATATCTCAAGCGTGTAACAAGGTCTTCCGTTTGTATGTAATTATTCGCAGACTTTACTTTACTATTAATAGTGTGACCGAAGGAAATTATTGTCTAATTCAAAGCATTAAAAAGAACAACATCATTCAGTCTTTTAAAATATGGTATTAAATTAATTCGACTCTATCAGCAGACAATCCAGAATATTTGCTTTGGTCTGTACTTACTGCATGGATCAGAGTCTTTCTTGAGAAAGTAACAGGTTTTCAGCTAGTCAAGAAATTCCCCGCATTTTGTGGAACCCGAAGGTTCACTGCAGCATTCACACGTGCCCACCACCTGAGACACCTCGGTCTAGTCCATATCCCCACATCGAACTTCCTGCAGATCTATCTTAATATTATCCTCCCATCTACGCTTAGGTCTCCCAAGCGGTTCTTTACCTCAGATTTCCCCACCAAAACCCTGTACACGCCTGTCCTCTCTCCCATACGCGCTACATGCCCCTACAATCTCATTCTTCTCGATTTTATCATCCGAAGAATATTGGGTGAGGAGTACAGATCGTTAAGCTCCTCTACTTGCTGTGTATATAGTCTTATTATCGCAATAATAATAATAAAAATAATATAAATGAAATTAAAAAATTTGGGATTTTTTGTGTCACATCGTTTTATAACAGGGCGGGGTTCAGCCAACGTCTACAGAGCACTGCACTTCCCTGGATTATGCAGTACGTGGCAGTAATCCCCGTTAAAATCCGTTGCGCAGTGTAACAAAATTATTTGTCGCCAAAGCACGTAATTACCAACAAATAGCATTAACTGCTTTTTTCGTATCAAAACTAATTGAATACATGGAATGCTGATTTCAATGAGGACTGTGTATTATGTCACGACCAACATCCTTTTGTACGAACAGTCACTTTCACGGAGTCCCGAGTGAAGCATGTGATAAAAAACAAATGTTTATACTTATATTCGGTTGAAAATTTTTTATGGCAATTCTTATAGCACGTTCATTCGAAATCGGTTGATTCCTTACACAGATGTAACACGCGGTCGGACAGACACTAGCTCCCATTTATGAATACGCGCTAAGAAATTCCACAATTTGACAATGAATTCAACAACACTGAAAATCCGTAATATACTGCAAAGATAAGAAAGCCAAAAATTGTCAAACCTGCGCCGATTTGCCAGACGCGGTCGTCAGTGTGGAAATGTAATACTGCCTGGGAAATTGAAGGAAAGCCCAAAGTGAAATCCAGCATCTTAACGAATGGAGCAAAACCACGAAACTTGAAATGAAGCAATCTGCGAGAAGCTGTATAGAATACCAGTGAACCACAACCATCTACCCTCCATACTTGCATTATCAACCGTTAACTACCTGGCTTCAATAAATGCCCCTATTTCCATCAGCCCTGTGCAAATTTAAAACCAGTTTTCAGAAACTCCTTTCGTTTAACCTCCGAAGGCCCGGAAAAAAGAAGTTACGTGACGGCTTGAAAAGCCCTTGAGACCGGGCACGTCGTTATTAGGAGTTAGCATTGTGCTTGCCTGAGCAACTTACCATGCGGTTGTCAGTTGTGAAAATAAATTACTTCATAACCTTATTCATATTCAGTAATTAATATTTAGATTATTCCCACAACACCGCTCCACGTTTTGAAATTTAAACTGCGAGAATAAATGTGGATTCTGTGTAGAGAAGATATTAATTTCTTAAGAGCCAAGGCCAGCAGACGTGACGAAGACGAAGCAGATCCAACCTAGCAAGTTTCTTAAATGAAAAAAACCAAAAGAAATTTTGTTTCTGAACAATTAGCTAATGTACGCAAATAGTAATTTTGCGTACATTATCTACTTGATTGCTGCTTCGACCTATAGACTACAAGTTCATTGCTGAGAGCTAGCAATCCTGTCTTATAAATAGCGTTGGTGCGAAGGAATATACTGTGGAAGTCGCAGAAACATTGGTGTAGGAGGGGTGGATAATATTAAAATGTACCTTACATGGGAAGGAGAATTAAATTTAAATGGCGTAAATCAGGATCCCGTGGCTATGTGCTTGTAATCATGTTAATGGTGACAAGTCTTCAAGTTATCATGGCAATGTGGTTGAGGACACTGTCCTTCTGGCGGATGACGAGGCACCACTCTGTAATCCGATCTCACCGTTTGGAACGAACAAGAAGAGGACCGACCCTGCCCTGGCTTTCCTCTCGGACCTCTAGACCATTGAAGTTGAAGACTTTTGTTAATAATACTTTGGCTTCCACAAGCGATGCCGAATTTTCTGGCTAACTACTGTCACATGCCAATTTATTTAGCCCCCTAAACGCCAAGATGGTCGCCGTCCAAACTGACACAGTATACCAGTACACACACATCCATTTAGCTCCGTATGTGTAGGTGTATCAGTAACATGTCTGTTATTTTATGTGTGTACAGTTAACTAAGTCCAAGTGTAAAGCTACTATAATTAAGCTAACTAAATACCACGATGTTATATGCATACTTGTAATGTAGAAGAGAAAGGGGTACGTACATTATTAAAATGTAATGGAACAAACAAGTGGAGAGGAAACTTTTAGACAATAAATGGCTATACATAAAGGAAGAAATAACATACAAGATAACGACCGGCTGTAACAAGAACACAGAATTAAAAATTTTGGTAAATTTTTGTACAAAGTAAAATAAAAAGGGAAAATGAACTAACAACGAACGGTGCAAGGTCTAGAGGAAATGAGACAGGAGAGATTGTAATTAGAAATGTGTTACTAAATAAATAAATATATATATATATAAGGAGATAGGATTAACAACAGAGAGAATGTAATGATTAGTTTAAGTATATCTTAGCCGCTAGTAATAAAAATAACGAATGTGTACTGCCATAAACCATTTTATCTAAAATGTAAACGGAACTCAACTAATAAATTTGATATGACTTGATATCGTAGTGCTGGAAACACTGAACATATTTACGTAAATACCTTGAAGTTACGAAATAATATTTTGACAATATACGCTTGGTGTTGCAATGGTATAATACTGATCGAGGTAATTTCCTTATTTAATAAAACTAACAGTGAATTACTGGCTAGCATAATTTCCAGTTCGTCATATTTTCAGAATAAAAATAAGTGTGTAATTACAGTATGGAAACAAATTATGTGTGTCAGTAGGAAAGCTACAGCTCTGTCCAACAGTAATTTGATAGACTGTGCAACTCTAAATAACGCTTTTTCGATTCCCAGTGAAAATTAATTTTCTTACATCTGCCGTATTCAAGAGTGTAGAGTTACAAGGCGGATTTATTCCACTCGACATTGCTGAGGTCTGCCTAAGCGAGCGAAAGATTAACACTGAATCAACGCCTACATTCTAAGGGCGCTTTTACGCTCTGTGAGAGCATTACACACGCGGGTAATTTTCTACTAAGGGAAAGATTTTTCGCTAATTGTCCTTCTTTTCTTGTAGAAAACTCGTCTCTGAGGTTTAATTTTACACACAATTTTTAAAAGGTCACTGAACAGCTTTGCAATTTTGTTAAACAACCTCCTTGGAGGATCTGAAGAGGAAATTTACTCGCCAGAAAGAGATTCGGATAAGGCAAATTTTATAACGCAAGAGAGAAAGGCTGTGGTCTTCGTTACATTGTTAAGAACATATACGTGAATCCTGTGCATATAGCTTATATGCATACATATACGACATTTTCTCTCCGCCAAATATGCCTCCGGGGTTTAATGAAATTCGTGTTACTACTTAAATTTTATCCCAGACTTCTTGAATGAACATTGAATAGCTTCGAAATTACGTGAGTGAAATGCAAACATCTAGTTGAAAATTTAGTGTATTAAAGTAATTCGTTTGCTAAACCGTATTTAGTAGAATAATTTTGTGGATTAATTCGGTAGATTAATTCAGGTCAGAATTGGATCATTTTAAGAATACGACTTCTTTCAAAAGTAAAGATGAGTTTTAATCTTCCACTTTTATCCTTCTTAAATAAAATAATAGACTTAGGAAATCCTTTTCTTTGCATGTGTGTAATTAATCGTAACGTCAGAAGCAATTAACTGATTGCCAGGAAATTTAATACGAATTTCGTTCACTGCAGGCAGGCGTTGTTAATTCACTGTTATTTTGGTAGTGTGTCAGACAAAAATTTTTGAAGTGGACCCAATATAAGCGCTCCTTAATTTAGGTTTCTGAATGTTCGTGTGGTAATAGATCTTTGTAAAAATGCACAGCTTGAGTGAAGACAGCGTTTTTGTAAGAAGTAAAATATTGTGGCAGCTGTGTTAGGAATACACACGTTTGTATGACCGTATTGTGTAAATATGTCTAAGGGTTATGCTCTATAACAATTGTAAAATAATTTCAACGGGAAGAATTATGCAAATGTAAATTCCCTGATCGTGGTCCAACAGGACAGAAAATTTGCTGGAATAAGATATGAGTGCCATTGGCAGCCACATACATACACGTGGAAGATTTTTGTTGCACTGTTATTGAGATTTTGTGACACGATGATTATATTTGTTCAACAATTTAATACATACGTGTATTTAAATAAATTCGTAAGTGAATTTTAAATGCTGTCAAGTTGCAAATTTTTGAATTTATGTAACAAAATTCATGTAGTAAAATCCATACTCAATAACAATAATAATAATAATTACTATCATAATGATGATGATAATAATTTTTATGAAACTAATTCAAAATAAAGATCAACAAATTAAAAATTGATTCGAATGCGTTTAGATGTTATGCCCATCTGCTGAGAAGACGAAAATACTGACCAAACAGTTCAATAATATTTTTCGATTAGTTTATAATTTTACAGTGCTTGAGTATGTAATGAATACAAGGTGCGCAGTAATGTATTTCTACACAGTATTAAAATACTGTTTCAAACCGTCAGTTCAGTTAGGTGAATACGATTGAATTCGAGAGTTATGTTGAGAAAAGCGTTGTGTATGTTGTCTTCATCTGGGACTCAGTTTCTACTGGCCAGTCCTTCATATCGGGTAAAATAATCTACATGTGCTTAGTTGTACTACTGCAGTAACTGGCCAGTAGAGCGTAGCCGGTACAGCGACTCACTATGGGTTTGACGTCCTGTGTTTGAACCTCCGTAGGGGGGGGGGGTGAAATTTTCCATACCTTTCCAGACAAGCTCCCAGGCCCAACCAGCCTCCTGTACAAAAGGTACCGGTTTTCCCGTAGAATAAGCAGCCGGGACTTAGCGTCAACCATCCACCTCTATCTAGCCCCTAGGACGGCAGTCCCCAAACTGTGGGCTACGGCGCCTCTGGTTATGTTAGAACATTGTTTTTCTTTCAATTTATGAATATTATTCGCTCAAAAGGCTACTAATTTTTTAGGACAAATAGTTATTAACTTATTTGAAACGAACTATTTAACAAAGAGAAGTGTTAGGTGATTCTTTTGGCCTAGGGGCGCCATAAAAATGTCTGAGGTAATAAGGACGCCGTGAACCGAGAAAGTTTGGGAACCGTTTCTCTAGGAAATGAATGGGTAGAGCTATAACTGTATTATTTTTTAATGTGTGTCAATGCCGTTGGTCAAAACCGAAACGTAACAATAAAAAATCAGTCTGTACATAACACTCTCTTAAGGCGACCAAGAAAGCTACACGTTTCGTGTGTGTAAAACAGCCATCAACAGGCTTCGTATTTCAGATGTGCTTCAAAGGAATTCACATGTCTATTGCCATGCATTCCATAATAAAACTTACAGGGGAGATCTCATCCTTACTATAATATTTGTGGAAATTACATTTGGGATAGCCTTAATAAAGTGTTGTGTGTAGACTTGTATTGTTACTTATGTATGTTCTTCCGACGCGGCTTCATCATGAATACATCGTCTTGCTGATATTTCTATCAGCCCAAAATACAAACAAAGACTACTGTCAACGTATCAACGAACCCTACGTCTATGTACCTCTCATGTGTACAGCGACGTACTTGGAAAACATAAGTTGTTTCAGTATATCACGATCCAGGCGAATGGCTGTGTGACGAGATATGGAAATGGTCAATAACAATAAAGCGATTTAAAATTTCTGCGTATTAAACAGAGAACACAGCGCGTTCACGTTCCAGACAAACACTGTCTTGATCGGGATATAAACAGAAGTTTGATTTTGATAGTGTTTTTACAATACATAACCAATTTAGATTATCCAGTGAAAGCGTTATAAATGTAGGCGCAGAGAAGACATTTCTCTCCGCGTCTTTATGGATTGAACAGTAAATATGGTACAGGTAAAACATTACAGGTGTGTCCATAATTCCCCTTCATTCGACCGCGCTAGCAGCTCACAGGAGTCCTGGTAAGCCCTCCTTCCTACGTCAGTGGGGGTTATAAGAACAGAGATGAAAGTAAGTAGAAACAGAGATACAGAGAGACGAAGAAAGATGAAATGGATAGACAGAGCGCAAGGAACGCATTTGTCTGTTGGACTGAGCCAGAGTAAATTAAATCTTGCTCAATTAGAAGGCAGCCATCTGTGTTAGACCAGCCACCAACAGTTTCAGCGGGCCAGAAGATAATCGCAAAAGGCTCAATCACACGGTCTCTTTGATGTAGTCATTGCCTGTTCACTAGGCTGCTAAAACTCTCGCCTAACAGAGCGTAGGAACCTTATATAGTATTTCTCACCCTCTCGAAGTACCCCAAGCAAATCAATTACAGCCTACAAAGGAAGGAAAGAAGCGTATTTGAACATTCGTACAGAAACATTACTACAAGTCTTAATATGATAACTAACGTAAATGAACAGAATGTCCGCAACGGCAAAAGTGTGTCGGTAACTTCTGACCCTGTAAAGCCAAAGTTCCACCTGATACAACACAAAGATAATCATGTTTTCCCTCCGTAGTGAATATCTTAGTAATATCCATACAATATACGCCGATACAGTATTGACTGATTGGTCCTTACATGTTCTCTGTGAGGTATGAAATTAAGTTTTATGTTGTCTACAATTTATGCGAAAGTAAAGAAAAGTGTTTTATTTAACGATGCTGACAGTTGCGAGAATTTACAGCGTTGATGTCAGGTGAATGAAATATGAGTGCGGATCCACGCATCTGACAGAAGTAACATTCACACAACTATGCGTGTTGAAGCTTATTTCTTTCTTCTCGTGTCAAACGTTTTCATAATGCGAATTCATCCACATTAGAAACCGGGGTGTGCTTTTTTTGCGGTGCCAGTAAAAATGGTCAAAATGTTTAGCACAAATTAACAAAACAACACCGAGCGTTTCAGTTGAGTGAGTAATACTCTTTGTATTTGGAATTACCGGAATTTTGTGTTTATGGTTCCGTGCATTCGCTGATCTATTAATAATTATCCGATGAAATAAACACAAAACATTCTATTTATTATTCTGCAAGGTCACTCTACATGTCCATCCGACGTGGCCAAGCTTGGCCACGTCGGAGGGAGGTAGCTGCACAAAAAATATGACCAGTACCGGAGGCTGCAGTTACAGTTTTGTGTAGTCATGATGATGGGTGTGTTTGACACCCGAAACATGTAGAGTGAACTTGCAGAAAAATAAATAGACTGCTTTGTGTTGCATCTCGTTGGACAATTATTAATATGGAAGTACCTGGTTCAAATCCCGGTACGTAGACCGGATATCTTGACTGAAAATATGCTCACGTTTTCTTTGTTATACCGAGCCAAATCATTTAAATGAATCATGGAAACGTCATTCTACACGTCTTACAGTTCAGTAATCTTCATATAATTGAATATTCTACGATAACAGCAGTCATGTGTTTTGCTAAATAAATCGACAAAACAATAATATAAACACTAAACTGCCGTAAGCATATAATTTTGTGTCTGTCACAATGTAACCGCCTCTTTTAAATATTTTAATTATCCCAAAAACTCCTACCTCTCCCAGGATGGAGGAGAGGAATTTGTAGCATAAACAGAAATTTGTGTTTTTACTAACATGGTCAGCTTTTCTCTTGATCTCACTCGAATTTTGTCCAGCGGCTACTGGTGGTTAAAGAACAGAAGTATAAAGTTGGGCATTCACAGATTTTAAGATTGCACGCAGTTTTAAACTCCAATACAGGGCCTTGGGCTTAGGCACGCAGACAAATTCACACATTTAATGTCTAATTACGGAGTTAATGTTGCCTTGAAATTTTGTAGTATTCTGTTCGTGAGCAGAGTGTTTTCTGTAGAGGACAGAGAGTGAGGGACACTAAAATGTTGTAATTGGTTGAAAATCACGAGCATTCTTACCTCGAATTTCCTGGCTGACTTCCGCCAGTAGTTGTGTTAGTTCTTCAACACGGTCCGATACGAGACGCAACGTCACATTTGTCGCCTGTGACGCTTCTGGGCCATGAAGCGTCACAAGCACCGCTGTTGTTCGGCCAGGAGCAGCCACTTCCGGTGTTACAACAGAGAATCCCCTAAAACAGAGACACATGGCCCTCTAGAGTATTACTAATGAAAGAGAAGACACACAAAAGTAAACAAATTGCTACATGTAACCTTAAAAATTATATACTTCGCTTGTACTGGATCAAGAACACATTGCTAAGGCTAACAAGGCTACTTCGAATATGCTATGTCGATGTGTAGAAAGACAAAACAAGAATGACTGAGTAAATCTGTGTTTGTAACGAAGTCTCTAAACAAGCAAACAAATCAAACTGAATAGGAATCAGTGGCATACCTCTCACATAATCAAATAGTTTATATTTTGCAATACTAAAATAAAATTAAATACGTACTCCGTCTGACACACCTATCTGTTTATTTAATTATTTTTCTATTATTGGCTACTAGTTTAGGCCTCAAAAGTCCATCATCAGGACAATATGCAGAAAAACTTAAAAATGCTGATGCATATAGTAGAGTTCGTCAACTCAACACAACTTAGTACAGACAACACAACTAAAAGCTGGTAATAATTATAAAAACTAATGATGAATATAAATGGGATATAATAAAATTAACGAGTTGTAACATATGCATCAGTTTCTTTTAATAAAACCAATTAGATTCACTAATTTCTCAAAATTTATTTTTGGAACAAAACTCTACGTGTTTCGGACAGTTCCTCTGTCCATCATCAAGAGTTTTTCACTGTACACATAGCAATGGTGTATGTCATAGAGTTTTCCTGACACGTAGAGTTTTGTTCCAAAAATAAATTTGAGAAATCAGTGAATCTGGTTGTTTTTATTATAAGAATTTATGACGATGCACGGTCACCTGAACATCAAATATGCACCAACATTTTAAAGTTTTTGTAAACATTGGCATGATTATGGCCTTTTGAGGCCGAAACTATTAGCCAATGATAGGAAAATAGTAAAATAAACAGATAGTTGTGCCAGACGGTGTACATATTTAATTTTATTTTAGTATTGAACTTTAAACACAACGGGATGTTCTCTAACAAAAAACAATTATACTTTGGTTACTTGGGGACCGCGGTAGCACAGTGGTTAAGGTTCTGTGATACAAATCGGAAGGTCGCTGGTTCGATCCCAGCTGGTGTCACTGGAATTTATCATTGACATAAAATCCTTCCGATCGCACTATGACCCTGGGGTCGACCCAGCCTCTAACAGAAATGAGTACCAGGAGTATTTCCTGGGGGTAAAGGCGGCCGGTGCGTAAGGCTGACAACCTTACCACCATCCTGTGCCGTTGTCATGTAATCTGGGAACCTTAACTTCCT
>Ga0123352_10014151_pt1 | contig 12691 bp, 5 predicted proteins | sample TergutLab28metaG_FD_89700 | JGI IMG/M metagenome (GOLD analysis project Ga0123352, IMG submission 89700) | Labiotermes labralis P1 segment gut microbial communities from Petit-Saut dam, French Guiana - Lab288 P1 | ecosystem: Host-associated > Arthropoda: Insects > Digestive system > Gut ... | reverse complement strand
GGTCATAACTCCGTAACCGTCCAAAATCGGACACATGTTTATATGAACTTTTTTGATCACAAAGACCTAGGAAATCACCTCCTGCAGTTATGCCCTAAAGTCGTGAAACACCCTGTATATCATCAGAAAACATTCATGGGAAGTAAGACATAAATATTTCACAAACTAATGAACTCTAACTTGAACAAAACTTATACAAAATAATTATCAAGGGCAGTAATGCTAACAAGGGCCAGAGGTCATCATGAAAAAATTATAAGTTCACCATACAAGCCCAATACTACAAACACAACCCCTCTGTTGGCAAAAACTAGAACAATCAGCATAACCAACATAAACCAAAAACTAACTCTTCACATTTAAACTCCTTGCACACCAATGGAACCTAAAATAGGGAAATTTCCAAATCTGGTTGGCTTATAGGATTGTAGCATAACATGAGCAGACTCCTTGTATTTCCTATATACAGGATTAAATGAAAACTGTAAAATCTCAATGTGTGTCCAACCAATTTTAAGACTTCCTCCAAGGCAGGGTGTACCAATTTTCCATTGCATCCTCATCAAAACCAGTAAATGTGTATTCCGTGTTCATGAGGTGACCTAGCTTGGTTACATCTCTGACAAAGGTTCCAGATCACTGGAAGCACAAGTTGTGCATTTGCAGGCTTTCCCTCCTCCCAAGATCATCAGGCAACTTTGAACACTTTTGGGCATACTGAATTTTTACAGACACTTCCTGCCTCAAGAAGTGGCCATCCAGGCACCGCTGCATGCCATCCTCTCTGGTCCCAGGACAAAGGATCTCACCCCATCAGCTGGACACCAGAGCTTAGCACTGCCTTTGAGAAATGCAAGGCAAGTCTCTCATGTGCCACCCTGTTAGCAAACCCCCAACTCATCAGCACCACTGGCCCTCATCACAGACGCCTCAACATCCACCATGGGAGCCGTACTGTAAAAACGTGTGCAAAATTCCTGGCAACCCCTCGCTTTCTTCTCCATGAAGCTTAGCCCAGCACAGCAGAAATACAGTGCTTATGACAGAGAATTGATGGTAATCTACAAAGCCGTGCAACATATCATAGAATGGCCAGTCAGGCACGTGCATCTCATAGAAGGTGAAGCATTCCAAGCCCACAAGCACTTGTCTCAAAAAAATAAACAGCCGTTCTTCTCAAAGGAGTGAAGGGTCATTTGCAAAGGAGCAAGCAGTCATATCTTTGAGTGTCATTGCAGTCATGTGCCATCCATCGACAGCAGTAATGGTACAGCCACACAATCAGCCTAGAAGACTTAGCAACTGCAGGTTACGTTGCCTACAAGACGAAGCAGAAGTCACTTGAGCAGTAACACCACTACATTGCTGGCACCTCAGCAAGCTCTTCACCACAGCACAACAATCAGTGCCCTACATGCATAGGTGTAGTAGTACTGCAAGAACACTAAAAACCAAAAGAACAGGTCCTGTATATTGTTGATTATTGTAATACCTCTGAGTGGAAATTGGAAAAAAGTATAACTGAAGAAAATAATTCCAACTTGACCATAAATTCCACATTACCATAAGATATAATAATATATAAGTGAGCACATGTTATGATGGAAGGTGGGTGGGTGAGGGAGGGATGAAGTGTGTAAGAAGCTCATTACAACTACACCCATTAAAACAACCTTGTACCTTAGTCTCTGTGATCTTCTGACCACGTTCCCCTCTTTGCCACTCCCAAATGGAAATGTTATGGTCTGGAGCTTCATCCACAGCACACAGCAACACTCCTCCATCCTAAATGATATGTTAAACAAGAACAATTATTGCTGGGAAAATCAGGTAGAATAAATACGTAATAGTAATATTTTTGTATCTAAAAGATATAGAAATATTACTAATGTACAAATCTTTATTGACAATAAAAATATAAAAAATTTTAAACAAAGGTAAAAAAATTCGAAAGTAAAGTAGGATTCCTCATATGAAAAACTGTGGTCCATACAAAAGAAAATGTACAGCAAAAATATGAAAATATACGTTATGTAGCTTCCTTACTCTACACAATCACACTGCAAGACAGTTCAACACACTTCACTGTCTACTAAAATGACTAGTGAATATTTGTCATTGTCTAAGATACTGAATCAGTACAAAGTCAAATCAAGTAGAATGAGATGGGTGAGGGATGTGGTACACATGGGGGAGAAGTGAAATTCACACAGGGTTTTGGTGGGGAAACAAGAAGGAAAGCAACCTTTTAGCAGACCTAGACATAGGATGGGAGGTTAATATTAAAACAAGACAGGCAAGTACATACAACATCATTATGTGTTCAGGCAACAATTGTTGCAGTGGAAAAGCAATAAGAATTACATATTCTGAGTGTGTGTGTGTAGACTTTGGTATCCAGCATGCAATGTGCTTAGGGATATACTGCAGGTAGTGTTTTGGTTGGTGGTTGGTGATGCAGTTCCTTTTCTTGGACCGTAAAATACTTCAAATGAAACTATTAAAATTCCTCACAACCACAGTAACTATAAACCCACAAACACAATGTCTCAGTAGAAATGAATCTTCATAAAATGTTTATAATATGAAAGTATTAAAATCTGTGACTAGCTTATAGCTCTTAAGTATATTCCAAATATGAACACATGCCAGTAATCTGACGGTTACAAAACAAGCAGCCTGCAGCTATAGAATGAAAGAGGAAATTATGCCAAAAATGTATTTCAGACCTGCTTGGCTATCTGGAAATGTTTGCAGCCTCTTTATCTCCCACAACCAAAAGAGGTTAAATGGAAAGAATACTGCATTAAAGTTTAAAGAATTGGCTGTTCTACAACTTCCTTAGTGTTGCTGATGAAGAACAACTGACCATGAGAAAACCAGTGAATACTAATAGATATTTTTGTTTCACCCTCACCCCCAGCCCAACCCCAACCCCCCCCCCCCACCCCCACACAAAGCAAGTGCACGACCAAGCACATACACAGACAAACAAAAACCAGAAACCAAATGCTTTGTTATAGCATCTTTGCTGAGATTCAGTACTTCAAGAGTACATTCCATTACTAGTCTCTTATATTGTGTCGGAGGCACGTAGAAAACACTAGACTTGTCACAACTCAGTACAGCCTAGCCAATACTTGCATCTCAGGTGCCCCTTCAAAATATCAGAATGCAGTACCTGGTTCAAAATAAGTTACAGATGCCTTGCTAGGATGGGCAGTGTGTGGTAAGCTACAGCTTGATGAGAGTGACAAAGTGGCCCTCAACAAATTCAGGGCACAGATGATATGACAAAAGAGACTCTTGAAACTGGGCCAACCAGTTTTTGTTTTTGGTTCCAGTTTACTAAATCATTACTTATCTGAGGTGCCATTTTTGGTACAACACACTAAAATGCACCCAAGGTTGGTGTTGTGTTCAGAGCAGATCCTAGAAAGTGATTTATATATTTTGTCTTCAGATAAAAAGTAATAACCACATTAGACGCAGAGAAAAATGGAAGGCTAATTTAATTGGTTAAGACCAGACAATTATTTTATTGTGGTCACAACAATAACACACTGTGATCTTACACGCAAAATATACACAATTACATGTCAAAATCACAGCAGTTAATAGTGCTAGGTGATGTTACAAGTAAATGTTTCTAATCCTTCAACTTTATACAATGCACATCCATGGAAACAAATTCAAATGCTACTCCTGCATTAATTACCCATGTGACCATATCCTGAACTGTGCTAATGAATATGCCTAACAATCAAATATCTGTACATAATAGGCTAAAAGATTAACCACTGAAAGTGTCATTATTACTTTATGAACCAACGGGTTTTAAAGGAGCTTACTTTCCTGTACAGAATTACCTTACTGGTTTTTATAATGGAGACAGGGGGTATTTACTGTATGGCACAACTTGGGTCTTTTTAAGTATGTTCAGTTTAACATTCATCTTTAAAGGGCTAAGTACAAAAAAATTGCCTCTATCATGAAACTGTACAAAACAGTAACTTTTTAGAAGTACACAAGTCAACAGTCAGAGTACTCACAGCTTTTGAGAAGGATAAGCAGCAAATAGAACGCTCAAACTCGCCAATACCAATGATAGCTAATGTGTGAAGGCTCACTGAATTCCACACTCGGACATGAGGCTGTAAGAATCCACATGAATGCAAAATTACAATTAGTGCTGCAGAAATAAACACTATTATTATTATTATTATACACTGTGTTTCTACATAAGGTGTGCCAAAATTTCAAAATGTTAATAAAAGCCACATTGAATAAAAATGCTGTATCAACATATGGCCAATTATCAACCGTTATGGCAATATAAAATATCAACTGTTACATCACTAATGGCATTTTAAAGTTTCAAGATGATGTATGATGCTGTACAGAACCAGTTCTAATTATGAACCAGCTTCATTCTTACTCCAGCCTCTGGAAAACACTATTCCCTTACACCTCCCAACACTATTCCCTTACACCTCCCAACACTATTCCCTTACACCTCCCAACACTATTCCCTTACACCTCCCAACACTATTCCCTTACACCTCCCATTATTCCTCTAAAAGTATTTGTAAATATGACACCTGCAGCACAGTCAACAGGGTGTCCATCTATAAGGAGAAACAATGAAATTAACAGAAAGGCAATAAATTCCCTTTTGAAACTTGCAAAATTATTTATACAAAATAGTGGTGATTATTTTGAATAGTAATCAGTGTAACATGAAGACTTACATTCTTTGAGTTCATATCCTTACAACTGATCCTTGTCTTCCATGTTGTAATATAACTAACTCAGTATAATAAACAAAATTAATGTCTTTGTTTTGTGGAACAGTTGACACCCAACGTTCTTTCATGTTGTACACACAGTAGGGTAGGACTTAATTGCTACCTTTGATTTGTGTTGTTACTAGACATATGTTATACAACAGGTTAAGAATCAATGGATATGTTTCTTTTTATGGTGTTATTTGACAGAAAACTTTCTTCTGATTTGTACAGTATTCTAAAATTTTCGGTTACATCCACGAACATATACTAAAATGCTCGTAGCAGTGTAATGGTTGATAATGATGCATAGGCTGATACAGCCTTTTTAACTCAAAATGACTCACAAAATAACATCCTTAAGTTTTGCATAACTTAGGCAGAACACCTGTATAAAGTAAGCCATCCAGCTGCACTTTTATGACACAGGAAACAACTTTCAGTATGGGTGCATATATGTACATGTGTGTGTGTATGTAATGTTAGCATAAGTGTAAAATGTGCCTTTGTCAGGACCACAAACTCATCCCTTTTAATTACATAATGCACTTTGTAACATCACACAGAATATCTTGAATATACATATGTTATTGAAAATGAGTTGTCCCCAAACATGGCAGTTCAACATAGCCAACATGTGAATAGATATGTTGTTGCACATTTTTTAGCGGGCTGATCAGCAGGTTTTTCTTTGATATTTTGCAAAATCCAAGTGGCTGCATCCAGATTTTTAGTGGGTACATTGTACTCACTTGCAACCCCCTGGCTATGGGACTGGTACCCAGTTATCATGACTGAGCCTTTCATGGTTTTCCTCAGTCTCTTCATGCAGCTCCTGGGATAGTATCTTCTTATAAACAATGACTACCTGCTGCCAAATTCTCATTCATGAACCCTTCATCACTTACAATCCTTATACAACACTATGCAAATTCTAAATTTGAACCTGTGTGGACATAAACTGGAACCCAAATGAACTCTGTGTGTGTGTGTGTGTGTGTGTGTGTGTGTGTGTGTAAGGGGGAGGGAGAGAGGGGGGGGTAAAACATGGTTATAAGGAAAAGGAAAAATACATTTGAGCAGCAACTGATGGATTACAAAAGAACACGCATAACAGAATCTGGAAGATCACATTCATATTTTCTTCATTAAAGTTCTGCAGTTGTATAACAATGAGAAAGAAATCATACCAAATTAAATATGTATTTTTAATTAAAATTAAGGTCCAAGACATAACTCAGACTAACACACCATTTATAATCTCTTCACGTCACGTGTAGAAGCACCTGGAATTATTTTTTCTTTCGTACTTCTGAAAGGAATTGCTTTACTAAAACTTACTGTAATCTTCATTTTCTTTATTATTCAATATTTACACATAAGAACTCACAGCCTTTCTTTTCAAACCCCTAAATCACATTCTGTATAATAAAAGCAAATAATCACCATTAACATCCTTATCTTGAAGTGTAAGCAAAATGCAAAACACAGACTCAGACATGACAGGTAAAGGTTACACATGAAATATCAACAAACAGTAACCAAGTTCAGGGTACACAATGAAAGACAGAAACCAGCAGTCAGTAACCAACCCCTATTATCAACAAATAAAGCTGAAACATAACATTATGAACATCAGCAATCAGCATTAGCCAATGCTCTGTTAACACAGCACGAGATGTTAACCACGTTATAACAGGCACAGATAAAACAGACAATTTGATCTCTTTTTAGAAGTGTAATAGAATGCCACTGACATTAGAAGTACAACAGTTCATACCAGCAGCCCATAATTACCAGTGCTCAGTTGTATACTACTCTGTATATGCAAAGGCTTGGAGTCATACCTCTTCACAGATTTCCAAATACAGACTAAAAATTTCTCAGTCTCTGGTGAAAACCATAATAGTACCTTCAAATATGTCTGTGACTGTCAACTTTAAAACACTCTGATAGTCACGATTCACATCCTTCCCATCTCACTTGGCACTATAATCTCTGCAGTTGAAACAGTATGTTTACAGGAACCAAGATCAAACCACTCAAAAGACGTAATACTAAAATTCTGGAAATAACATTTTAAGGAATACTGCTGATACAAGAAAGCTTAAAAAGTAAGGTAGCAGCATGTCTCACACAAACTAGTATCTTCCAGTTACAGATTTCATCATGAAACAGGTATGTCATACAGCTATGAGATGGCACCACAAGCATATTGGATCACCATACAATTACCTTACAGATGGCATGCATGCCTATACGAAACATGGTCAAATGTCACCCTGGTGGAAATTAATTTCCCATAGGTGGTGTACAAAGCACATTTAATGTTACAGGAACAGTTGCAGATGTGGCGCACATCTTTCAAAAATGGGAATACAGGTGCTGACAAGAAGCACCAAACTATTTGCCAAAGCATGTCCCCCATGGTTCATTATGTACGTCATGCAGACAAACACATATCTAGCTGACTCATACTGCCAAAGGGCTAAGACACTGTGCGGGGTAAAACCCACAGCAGCATCCACAACCAACTCCAGAACAGAAAAGTGTGCACAGTGGGGGGCACAGGGAATCACACAGTTCATCATATGGGACTAATGCTCACGCATTTGATAAGTTAGATTGACTCAAAGTAAGCACTGTTACAGGGGATGAAACATGGGTTAATCATGTGACACCACAAACTGGAAAAGCAGCAATGAAATGGAAACACCTATTAACTTCTATAACAAAGAAATTCAAAGTAATGCCACAAGTACGGGAGATCATGGCCATTGTATTTGGGACTACAAAGGTGATTGTTAAATGACAGTGGTGACAAAGTGGATGTCTGATGGGTACCATTTTCTACACAAGTGCCATGTATATACTAAAGTCAGAATTAAACTCTTGGCATCATAGTGTTTGTTACCTTATTTCTGAAACAAATTTTTGCATATGATTTATGAATGTTTAAGTAAAGTTCTGATTCTCTTGCAATTAAAACTTAAATGCTTACTGCCATCGCAGCAGCAATTAATTTAAATATATTCCACAGCTAATTAAATTTTTTTTTTCTAGTTTCACGTAAAGTAGGGGCTGGAGTGGACCAATACAAACCACAACAAACTGTGGTTGACCACTTTCGTGTAGATCTTCCCAAGACCCAACATCATAATCACAGCCTGCCTACTAAGTTCAGATATAAAATGTGGACAAATGGATGGACATGATCTACTCACTATAGGCTCACTGCATGAATAGCACGAAAAAAAAAAGTCCCGCATAAATTACACACATATTTTGAACACAATAACAACACAAACATCATACAGACAACAAACCCTCGAAACATCACTGGAATTACAAGCCGATTTCCTTTAAAGCAAGGAATACAGCAACTCAGATTGCTGCAGCCACCAAACTAATGCCAGTAACCACCAGACATCCAACCACAATATTATCAGTAAAATGTTCAGTGCAAAACTTGAAGAAACAACGGCAATACTCTGACTTATAACATCACATCAAAAATATAAATTTATATATTGTATAAAATAATTACATAATTATTTATCCTTTTTTATCTGCTAGCAATGATGCTTCATGCAGTTAGATAATTTTTAAAAATTATTTTATTATTTTATAAATTGTACAAAGATATGAATAAATGTGGCACAGTAATTATTCCACCTGCATTTTAACTCTCTTTTTTTCTGTGCTATTCCACAGATGCACTTCAAGTCCGGCGAATTAACAAGAATGACCGTTTTGCCGTACCTTTAAAGATAACAGCCTGTTTTCGTGTGATATAATACACAACAGACTGAACAACAAAACAGAGAAATGTAACAAAGAACTGGATGTATACACAGTATGGCAGGGTATGAAGTGATGACAGTTAATAAAAAAGAAAACATGTCTGCAGTATAGCATAGTTAAAGACAGGTATAACCCAGTGCTGACAGAAAAATTATTACATTTGTGAGAAAGATCATACTTCAAGAATTAGAACATTGCCCATCAGTTAAAACAAACATAACAGCACAACACATCACAACATACCCACTGTTCTGCCTCGGGTGCCATCCGATCTGGAGGCGGGTTGAATTTCCATGACTGGATCAAACAACAACAATCCAAATAAGGCTTACACTAATATATATCAAACACTCTTTCCTTTTATACCGTAAGCAACAAATACACATCCACGCCTAATTTAACATTATTAATGAAACCCTACCTAACACACATTCATATATAATGCAAATCACAGTATGAGTGATTAAGACTATGTACGAATATGAAATCTACCTGCCCTGTTTATTACTCACAACAGGAACCGTTCGTTTAGGGGATCAGTGTTAATGGGCTTGAAAGGGTTAAGGAGATCATCTAAATTACAATATATATGACGCCAACCATAAATATATATTAGATTTTTAAAATGATCTCAATCATAAATATACTGGAGATGGACACACACACACACACACACAAATATAACAAGGGTTTAAAATCAGATAAACCATACCCACAAAATAATCTGGGACTTAAAAGAAGAAGAGCTCTCAGTATACCGCACAATGTAAAGGTGACTGTTCACATACTTTTCAGATTTGTGACCACCTATTACCACACCTGTCTATTTGAAAAAAACCAAACTCTCAATAAAGAGGATAAACAGAGGTGTTGGTGCATACTGAAGATATCAGTCCTCTGGGATGTTATGTCATGTCAACTGGTAGAGAGTTACTTAAGTTTTGAAGGCACCATGATCCTTTGCAGTGTTGGTAACTATTTAACAGTCAACACAGCATAACGTCCTAGAAGACTTGACTCTTCAGTATACACAGACAACACTGTGAAAACATCAAATCGGATATCAACGTGTACTGTTCCTGGAGGACAATGAACTAGGCATGATGTATGAAAATACTCAAACAGGAAATCAGCTACCAGTTTTTGTGATTTTTGCATTACCCAGTGGTAGCTGAGGAAATATAAATGCTACACTAGGCGAAAAATTAAAAGTCATAATTCAATCACATTTTGGTACATTTGGGATAACAATGTGTCAAAAATACACAGAAATCTGACATTTCAGGAACTACACAAAACAAAACAAAAAAAAAACACCTCAATAATTAACAGGAACAAAGGAAAACATGCTTAAATTTGGAAAGACACCCATAATGGCTATGAAATAGATCTCTCTCTCTCTAAAGAACATCAAGTATTTCATTATGTCAACCATTCAAAACACCAAAACCTGCCAGATAAATTGCATGTTACATTAAGTCACTTAAAGAATACGCAATGTACTGCATACTACTACAGCAATGTTATGCGGGTGTAAGTGCATTGCATCTGTGTAGGCAACTCATACCTGTACATATACTATTTCAAAGGGAAGAATGCTTATTAAAATTTATCTGCTACATACCATATTGCATTAAATCAGTCCATGACTTCTTAAACAGAACTTGTATGTCAACTGCATGTTATGTATCTCTATGTCAGTCCCTGATAACACAGTGGTTATTATTACTCTACTCACAACTTTACTGAAGTTTAACTATACAGTATCACATTAAGAATGGCAACATGTTTCAACCACACCAGTCATTATCAGGCCAGCAACTGTTACAAAAATATAAATCTTAAAATACTAAAGAGCTGAGTGTACAGAAGTTATTGATCTATTATGAAATCTCAATTGTGTGTGTGTGTGTGTATATATATATATATAATAAAACAGAACAAAATATAGGAGTTGATAAAATATACACTACTTTCTGTTAAAATTCTCTATGCTGATGATTTGGTAGTGGGTGGCACATAGAACCTCAGTAAAGTTCGTGTTCAGAATTAGACTCTACAAAGATATGGTTCAGTAACCGTTGTTGTGTAACACATGTATGCTGTGTGTTCGGATGTCGTAGGTTCCAACCTGAAATAGTTAAAGAAGAGTACAGTATACACAGCAGTACTGGAAAAATAGGACATGAAACTTTAGAAGGGGCGGCTAGTCCATAAGGGCTGCAGCCTTGCAGCACCTCCCAGAAATTTTGAGAAAATTAAAACTAAATATCTGAATGAAAGTTTTATTAGGAGATTTGTACATTCCTTAAAATAATACAGATTCATTTCAAATTAAAATGCTCACCAACAAACTCTAAGCATTGTAGAAAGCAAGAGGGCTGTGCCCTGTCCAGATGCTGCTCAATGAGTCAGTGCAGCTAAGGCGATTGGTGGGACAATAGCTGCAGGGAGATCATGGGCCAGTCTGCAGCCAATGCAGCCCACAAAAGGTTTAAAGGACTCAGAATATCTGTTTACATTTTGTAATGTTTCAACAGTTGGAATTTTGATAACCAGTGTTATCTTTTAAAACCCACACTTGTGAATGTTTTAATTTAATATCTACAATTTTAATATAAACATTAACAAGAACAGTGCAAAGTATGTACTAGACATCCACATTTTACAATTAAGCCTCGCCAAGAAGACTCAGAATAAGAATTTAGTTTTTGCAACACATGATTAATTAGTTCCCTTTCATCATCGAGCAGAACCTTGTGTGAGAATACTTAACCCTGCTGTATATGATAAACATAAATGGTTGAGTGGCTGTGCTGAAAGTAGCGTTATATTAGGCCTTCTAATTCACCATAAAATAATCTCAGCCTCAGCCCTAGCCAACAGCCACCAATGAACATCAGAAAATCAAAACCAATTACTGTTATTATATCAGGCAGCGGTTGTTGCATTGCTGTATCTCAACAAATTGGCATATACTGTATAAAAGCATGCCGCATACTTTTGTATATTAAAGTTTCCAATCTACTACAGTTAAATGATAATATAGTATCCATAACAATACTGAAAAATTACAGTATGAAAATTAACCTTTTAAAGCCTACTGGTTATGTGATGCACCAACAGGTTTAGCATTCAATAATTGTACTTTCTGCCCACACTGTATTTATGTGTTTTGTATTTACCTCAGAATAAACAGTGACTTCTGCCCCATACAAAATAACTGATTGCTTTTATAACCTAGATGAAAAGTGTTTACTGCATGGTACAAACTGGGTCTTTAAATAAAGCAGTCTGTGCATCGTCTTTAAAGGGTTAATTACTCAAAAACATTTACTGTAATTACATTGGGTAATATTATACTGCTGCTTCCAGCAAATTGTTTTAACACTAATTTGGTTTTTGCTTACAATGGATACAAAATGTAATTCCTGCATTTAGTGACTTGACACTACAAAGTTTAATGACTTAATAATTAGTGTGCAGGCAATATTTTTATATACAAACTATGCAGACATTGAAAAATAGATACTTACAGTAATGGCAGTTGTGCTTTTCAACCACCCACTAGCAACTCAGAAGCGTTATTAGTTTTGCTTAGGTGTTTATGTGAGAGCTGCATGTCATCTATGGCCTTGAATGATGTATGACTACTTCACTTCGTTTATATAACATTACACCAATTTGTCCAGAAATAGCAGTACAATAATCTCTGCCTAATATAATAACAATAAGTTGGGTTTGATTACCAATGCGTTATATCATAATTTTCAATATTACTGCACATACTACTATACTTTAACTGCACACACTATACTATTCATTTTTCTTCTTCAGATTGGAACCTGTGACATGCAAACACACAGAATACATTTATTATATAACACCAGTTACCAAACCATATCTTTGTAGAGTCTAATTCTGAACCACAGACTTTACCAGGGTTTTATACACCACTGGCTACAATCTGGTGGAGTATAAAATTTTAACTAATAGTAACATTTTACAATACCTGTATTTCATACTTAGGTTAGGGACAGGTGGTGTGTGTGTGAATATGGTAAAGAACCATCAGGTTCTACAAAAGGGGGGGGGGGGGG
>Ga0123352_10014149_pt1 | contig 12692 bp, 9 predicted proteins | sample TergutLab28metaG_FD_89700 | JGI IMG/M metagenome (GOLD analysis project Ga0123352, IMG submission 89700) | Labiotermes labralis P1 segment gut microbial communities from Petit-Saut dam, French Guiana - Lab288 P1 | ecosystem: Host-associated > Arthropoda: Insects > Digestive system > Gut ... | reverse complement strand
TTCACACGAGGGCGTGTACGGGAATTAAAAAACGGTCATAACTCCGTAACCGTCCAAAATCGGACACATGTTTATATGAACTTTTTTTATCACAAAGGCCTAGGAAATCACCTCCTGCAGTTACGCCCTAAAGTCGTGAAACACCCTGTATAGTTGTTGCGTTTGCTTAATACATATCTGTCGTAAATAACTGTAGTAAATGGAAGGCAGGGAAAAGCCGCACGCAGACCTTCTAAATGGTTAGAATTATAAACGCAGTTGCCTGCTTACATCTCTTCCGGTTTCGGGCTTGAACACTTAGCGTGTTTGCCTTTGTTGCACACAGTCACCAACAGTAGCCACTGGACTTCAGACGGTTAATTTAGGGCGAGTAGTGTCCTCGGGTACCCTTTATGTCGTTTACTACCGTCTTACGACTATCAGGTAAGATGGTATTACATTTATAAGGTATATATTTGTATTCAGTAACAGTAAAGCAGTAAGTTAAAATTATAGAATACTTGTTGCTCGATAGAGAAATGTCGACACGACAGGAATTCTGGGTCGTCAATGTCAAGTATCGTTGTCATAAAGCAACCAGGACACTAAATGTCACCAAAACTCAGCTTGGCCGACGCAATTGTCGTACCTAGTGGACTCAAAATTGTACTCTGATTTCTGTATAGCACGTGATTGTTTAATGATTTTAATACTTAGAAGCTTCCAGTTCAATGCACTATCACGTGGATACCAACGCCCTAATTTGCCTTATAAAAAGGCTTGCCGAGGCATATTCGGGGGATTTAGTCTACATCAGTTGCTACCAGAAACTCTGCCGCTTGCTACTGGAATCGACATTTCTCTAACAATAATTTGTATATTACAAGCATCTATTCAGAACAACTGTAAACATCACATCTTCAGCCAATAAATCAAGAATATATTTACATATCATCGCAAGTTGCTGGGGACTTGAATTTCAATTCTTAAGTGTTACAACGCACTCAATGACTTCCCTCTCGGTCCACATTCTACGTTCCCAACCCACCATCTCCTTGGGATACAACACTTATACCTTGGCGAATTCTCATAATAGTAAAGTCTGGAAGACAGAAAGTCCTGGTGTGTAATATGAAAGAATGATAGATAGACAGACAGAGAGAGATAGATAGATGGATAGATAGATAGATAGATAGATAGATAGATAGATAGATAGATAGATAGATAAATAGATGATGGATGGATGGATGGATTTGCATTGGGTTCGAGCCCTTACGGTCCTGATACACCTAGGCCTTATGGCCCTTTGTGCCCCATATTCTGATATCAGCTCAGGAGACCCCTGTCCCGTTACCAAGTTCCAGATGGCCCCCAGACTTAAAATCTTAATGTCTTCTGGGTCCAAGAAAGGAATCCAGCTATACTATCCTTTTCTCTCAAAAAGTCCAGTCAAGCGAATCCCCACGAGGTTCCCCAACTGGGCCCCTATGGGGAGAGATACACGCTTACAGGGCATTTTTACCTCTGTCTTGGTATATCTCTTTTTATCTTTCCCTCAGAGTTCCTGGTAAGGGAGCCCCCTCCGTGTTCCCTAACAGGGTCCCCATAGACAGGGATACTCCGTCACCAGAGCCACTGGTCTTTTCATTCATTCATTCATTCATGTATGTCTGTCGGAGTCCCCAAAACGGATCCCTCCTACATATGGGGAAAAACATAAGGTCACCGTCCACGGAGCCCCACGTGGACGGAAGGCCTACGTACAGTGGGGCGCGGCCTGGTTCCCCAAGCAGATCGTTAACGACTCTGCTATCTCTCCCCTAATGCCATGCAGCTCTAGGCACAGTACCTTCCACCTTGGCGTGGGTAGACCAGAACCCCGTTAGCAAGCGTGTGCCGTATCAACCCCCAAAAGGGTATACCCTCCACAACTGTTACCGCCTCCCACGTGACCCAAGGTAGAGTAGAGTACGAATCTACGATACCCGAGGTACGGACGAGGGGTTGGAATTATGGATTTGTGGGAGGCGTAATATGAATGGCTGTTACATCCTTAGAAATCAGACGTCTGGTGCACAATTTGACAGTGCAAAGTTTTATTACGAAAATTTTTAAAGAACAGTCACTGCCTTTAATCTGTGCAGCTCCGTTTCTTATTGGGACTTCACTGCTGGATTGAGCAGGATGGCTGTGCGTGTCGTTCAGCCTGAACAACATTTTTTAATGCCGAAGGAATTTCTCTGAGACTGATCACTTGGAAGGGATATTGGCCACCCACATCCCCGGTTCTGATGTCTTCAGACTTTCTTGATGAACCCGCGTACTTAGAACGGAATGTGAAATAACGGAGTTAGTATCGATAGCGTGACGGCGGTAACTCTGACACGTGTCTCTCGAAACGTCAACAGGAAGGATATGTGTATTCATAACGGTTGGGGATGCTTACACCGTGTTTTGTGAACGTTCGATTTATGTGTTCGGTGAAATGTAATATGGCATATTTTATTATTTTAAGTTTGTCACTATATTTTATTTTCTCCATAATTACACTCATAGGCCGTTCAATAATTAACCACGAGGCTTGAAAATGATGAAGTTATGATTCGTCTAAAGTTAACATTGAGGCATGCTAGTGACATAAGGAAGGGGATCATGTTTGTGTGTGTGTGTGTGTGTTCGACTACTCATATTATTTTAAGTTTGTTTAACTTAGAGGAAACCTAATCTACAGTTATACATTTTTATAGCAGACTTAATAGTCATGCGGCTGTCTATGACTGTCTTCTGAAATTAGATAATAACACTGCAGCAGATATAATGGGCTAGCCATCAGAACGCGAGTCGCTATTGCCTCGTTGTTGAAAGTAAGGCAGCATTTGTACTAGAAACTGTAAGAAGCGTCACTCCATTTGGCTTTGGACTCTTCTAGCAGTAGCTTGTGCTATTATACGTTTCATTCCTTTGTATGTTGTTTTGTATGGGCTTGAGGCATTACTTATCATATTAAAGGAAGAATCTACATGGAAGATGAAACAAAATTGCACCATCGTAGCGGATGGAATCTGCTTCATTTGAAAATAGTGCACGATCTGAAAATGAATTATTTAGCAGTAAAAATGGTGGGGAGGTGTCGGCGAACAGCGCACTGAAGAGAATATTGGGTCCTAAGAGAGGGACAAAAACAAAATTATTAACGAAGGTATATAACGAGGATCTTCATAGTTCATGCTGTTCAGCAGACATTATTAGGGTGATGAAATCAAGGAGGGTGAGATCGGGAGGGCATGTAGCATGCGTGCACGGTATTAACACTTGTGGCGACATGAAAGGCGCAGAAGTTTTGGACCAGTCGAACGACTGTTACGTTGTAAGAAAGACCGTGTGCTATGGAGTTACTGTATATTTTATTTATTCGGAGTAACGAGGTACTGAAACCCATTACCCGTTTTAGAATGCTACCCCAGAGATACCTTAAAGAAGGCACACTGCAGAATAACATTGTGGTGTTATGAGGGTTTATAACGGTAGTCTTCTTCGTGAGGCAAGTTGCAGCACATGCTGCTCCATTTAAAACTTGGTCCTTATGCAAGGATATAGTTCTGAATTCTACTGGTAATTTAGATCAACTTCGACGACTTTTAGTGTGTTTCGTCATTGCCGGTATATCTCGATCTTTCTAGTCTGAAGCCAGTCCTGGTGGCAATTCTCTGATATCATGCAGCATGAACGTAGTGCACTCTTAAAACTTTGTTGCCAAATGTCTGTGTTTACAGCAGTTCATATGATTCTTGCACCGACTGCCGCAGTCGACTCTGTAGCACCGTTGCTTCATGTTCAACAGTGTCCGAGTTTTAGTCCCGATGTGCGTGCAGCTGTACCATCAGGGAACTTCGTGTTCAATGGTCCGTGCGTCGTGTAATATGTGTCAATAATTATCCAACAAGATGTAACAATATACAGCTTATTTATATCTGTAAATTGCTCTACATGTTTCGGGTGGTATCTCCACCCATCATCAGGAGTTAACAACACTGTATCTACAGTATCTGACATTAATTAGACCATTACTGCAGTTCCCATCCAGCCACGTTCACGACAGGTAGCAGTAAAGGTCTCATTAATGCCAGATACTGTAGATAACAGTATTATGGGCTCTTGATGATGGGTGGAGATACCACCCGAAACATGTAGAGCAGTTTGCAGTTATAAATAAACTGTATATTGTTGCATCTTATTGGACAATTATTGACCATCGGAAAATTTGCTTCAGTCTCCCATTGCTTGTACTATGACTATAATTTAGGTCGCGCTTCCTTCCACAGCCTTTTCAGTTCGTTAGTTACCAGTCACCCAAACATTAGACACTGTTTATTCTGGGCTGTTGTTGGTATCTTCAAATAAATAATCACCAGGAAAATAACGTAGTTTTCACGTGTTTTGTGTCGACCAAAAGAGTAACATTTCACTTTTACACTTCGACGAACTGTGAACTGAAATTGTACCAATTGTGGTGTGTTATGTCCCGTGTGCTGGTGAATACACTGTGGTTAGCGGTGTTTTGTGCGGACCATAATGGCGACGCGACCGTAGGCATCAACTGTGTTCCACAGCTGGACACCGGGGTGCTGGGTTTGATTCCTCCTCGAGGCATAGATGTTTGTCACACTTCTGTGTTTGTGTTGTCATGTGTACGTAAAGGACGTTGTACGAGTCAGTCCCCCGTCCCAGTAAGGGTAAAGCAGTCCCGTTACAGGCCTGGAGTGGCCCAGAGGGTTCCGGGAAGTTAAGATTCCCAGATTTCATGACAACGGCACAGGATGGTGGCAAAGTTGTCAGCCTTACGCACCGGCCGCCTTTAGCCCCAGGAAATACTCCGGGTACTCATTTCTGCTAGAGACCGAGTCGACCGCTTGGCCATAGTGCGATCGGAGGAATGTTATGTCAATTAAAAATTCCAATGACACCATCTGGGATCGAACCAGCGACCTTACGATTTGTAGCACAACACCTTAACCACTGTGCCAACGCGGTTCCTCCCCTCCCCCCCCCCGTCCCAATACCCTTGCCAAACTTTCGTAAACAAAGTTCATAAACCCGAAAAACGGGAGGCCTTTGGCCGCACTGGTCAGCTCAGAGTTGTCGCTTGTCTGGGCATCACAGCTGTCACGGGAGCTTTGTCGCGTAGGAAGACAGCATCTGTCTTCATTTTACTCTTGCAGTTGAACTGACTTTTTTTTCTAGAGGAATTTCAGAGTGCTGACCTCCAGTTTCTTAGTAGGCCTCGTAACTTCTAAAATATTTCACTCACGACGGAGCTCCATTCTCGAAGTATTCATAATTTCTATTCGAATATTTTCTTCCAGTTCTTGCAAAGCGCTGATAAGCTGATGACCTTGGCACGTAACTCACCTTGGCAGGCGGATATCGTGTTTTCCTACCCTCAGAGCCGCAATAAGAAAAAGCTCTGTATAAGCGTCACTGAACGGAATGGCGTTATGTAACTTTGTTTGTAAGCTTTTCTGTATCCAGCAAGCCCACCGGTAAGTTCGTGTATCGTCTGGAACATGAATTGGATGTCAGAACTCACTTGTTTCTTCCAGCGGTGCAGAAATGTGGAGTACAGACCCTGCAGCCAAGACCACCTCAGGCAATAACACAAATTGGGATCGAACGGGATTGTGTCAGATTGAACTTATATGTCTGTTTTTTCTCTCTTTCTTTTTTGCGGTAGGGTTAGGTTTGTACTAGGAAAGATTTGTGAGCTGGACCATGGAATTATCATAAGTCTGTTTAAATGTGTTCCTATAATTTGAAGGTGGCTTTAAACTTTACGCTAGCGGAGGTCCAGGCAGACAGGGGCCCTCCGCCTTATTGGTATTACAGCGATAAATGGTACAAAGCGAAGTTGCCTTTATAGAAAGTACCAGACGGTACTGGCACTTACTGGACACGGTCTGTGTGCCCCACCCCGAGTCAAGAACAGGAACATTCGAAAGTGTCAGTGGCAATGGCGAAAGTTAAATTCCTAACCCCTGCCGGAAATTGAACCTTGGACATTTATTCTGTTCTGTGGCATATGTAACTGTGGCGGATTCCGTTCTCATGTGCGAGATTTGAGGCTGGCGCAGCGGTGTTGCTAAAGACTCATTTCTTCGGAGATGTTAACACTGTGCCGCTTGGAGGAGGTTCTCGTTACACCGTGTCGTTGAGTAACTGCTTACCCAACGGCAAATCGTAACACCAGGAGAATTGAATTTTCGGTTCTTATTTTTAAGCATTTTTATTTTCATCGTTTATTTCCTGCCTTTATTCTTTTATGTCTTATTTATTTCTTCCTCTTCCTTTATCGTTTTCCCTCTCCTGTCCACTTTCTTCTCTTGCTTCGCTAATCTTTCCACATAGCAAATGGGAATATCGTACTTTCTATACGGGTAGAGCAAGGCTGAATATGTAAAACGAAGTCTTAATTTCTGAAGCCAGCGCCAGTAATTGTATCCGTCCGTTATTTATCGACCATTGCTGTTCATCGTAAGAACTTTTTCAAATCAGTAAGTGGAATATGGTGCAGAATAATATCAGACACAGTCCTTTTGTTGTCGTGTACTGTGGCCGAGATGAACTGATGTGCTTTTGTGAAACTTGCGTTTTGATGGGTGCGTCACAAGTAACTCATCCCTCCCTCCTGCGCCATGGGAATAAAATGAAACCTACGATATTAAAGATCTTGGCAGCAGATCTTCTTTTCAAGTCTGTTTGCCTTTTCAGAAACCTGTTAGTTTCTTTATCTCGGTTCCGGACTTCGCTGTATCTTGAGGCTAAAGCACTGGATGGTTTTCCGTCTGTATGGATTTTGAGGGGATAAATACGTGTATTTTTAGATGTTACGGCTTTCTTCGTTTACTGGGCAACCCGCGTGTTTGTTTTGGAACTTACGTTGAACGCTTGTAACTCACTGCTGTGCATAGATTTACATATTCCTTTCGGCATAACATAAAAGCGCAGCTCTGATGTATTTTGGCCATAGTTTATCTTAAGTTAAGAGCTAAACGTCGTGTTATTTCTATCGGTGTTTGTGAATATAGCTATGATGCACATGCATGTTCATAATACCGAGCTTTGGCCTATTTCACCCATAAGCTAGAATGATTACTGATGTAACACCGTAAAATCCAATCACAGCAGGACTTCAGTGACGTATCTTATTCTTTTAGCTGTGAGAATGCTTTACCAATAAATTACCCACAATGCCCCCTTATGTAGTGGGCCATATGACGCAGTCGGTATAGCGACTCGCTACGGGCCGGACCATCCGAAGTTCGAACTGTGGGTGCCGCGAAACTTACTCTTCTCCATATTCGTCCATAGCGGCCCTGAGACTCACCCAGTCTGCTCTTTAATGTGTACCGGTGCTTTCTACCAGGGATAAAGTGTCCAGATCGGCGCGTTGACCAGCATCCCATCTAATGCGGAGAGTAAGAATGAGTGGAACTGTACCTCCACTCGCCCCAGCTCCTGTGCTTGCTGTCGGTTACCTGAAACCTGCACTCGCTCGCTGTTTTTGTATGGCTTACGCACTGGCACGTGATTTTAATGTTAGTCTTCTGTGTAAGCTGTCCTATGAAGTCGGACAACGAAATATCACGTGCATAGAATCACTCAGCGCTGCCGTTCTTGGAATGAAGAGGTTTATAAAATTGTTGGCGAGCAAAATAACTTTCGGAAAACATCCTAAAAGAATGACATTCCTAAGTAAGGCGAATAATAAGCAAAGTATAGCTTTTTGTTTTCACACTGTCTGTCACAGGAATTTGTCTACTTCAGTTCGAGGTTTCAGGAAACAGCAATATTTACAGTGAATGACTCAAAAGATTCCGTGCGCCTTACTTTATACAGTGTGATTAATTTTCCTTTTGTCTTTGAATTTCTGTATTGAATATTCCACAAGAAAGTAAACGTGTGCTTTGAAGTGAATGCTTTAGTTTACCCAGATGTGTGATGCTGCACCCTTCTTAAACGACTCTTTTCTCTCCAAATTGTACGTGACATAAGACATTTTTCATTGCTTATGTTTAACTAGCTGCATTTACTGGTAAAACAATAAGTGGTTCTGCCATGTTTATCGTGTATCGTGCAATGTTCTTTGTTTGTCATTTCGCCTGATCTTTTTAAAGAAACTGACCGATTTTCTCTAATTTTTGTATGTATTCAAGATCTATATGGGATTTTAATCTCCCAATTTAAGTATCAGAAACATGATGTGTGTCAGATATTTGTAAGATCAAAGCGGAACCAGCGCCAAGTGGTGTAGAGTCTACTTCATTTCAGGGACCTACGACTGGTGTAGTCTACATTATACACTACAAGTCGTAGGGTCCTGAAATTTCATGCAATATTAAATCCTGGAAATTGATGCAATTTTTATATGACTTTTGTAGTTTATAAGACGTATCAGTTTTGCGAACACGATATGTGGCCTTCAGTATGACTATGCCAACTAACTTTACTTGAATACAGATCATAAAATCTCTCAGAAACGCTGTATGAAATGTGTATGTGCTTACAGTTACAAATGGGCAACAGTGGGAAATGTAATGATTGTTTAGGGAAAAGTTTTCGTGATCTGAATAAGTATGAACACTGGCAGAAACCAAGCATGAAAATGGGTCACATAATTTAACAATTAATCGTTTGTAATTCTTAGTTCAGTCACCGTAGACTGGGACACTTGAAGGAAATTCTTAGGATTGACATCCCGTTGAAGGAAATTATTTATAAAGTTTTTGTCATATTTTATCTTTCGTTGTCACAGAAGTGTGACTGTTTTTAAAGCCTTCTGCTGTTATGTGCTGTAGCAACAGTTACAACTTGACTGTAAAAATGCTGTAACTGATTGTAAATGTTGAATTGGATTCGGTTGTAGGAGATCCGGTACAGAGTGCCAATTTCCATTTAGATATCAGATAATATATCTAATTATAGTTTCATGTACCAAACTTTCGTACGCTTGTTAATTTGCGTAGGAAGAACAGCACACCAAGGCCTGCTTATTAATCGTTACTCAGGACTAGAGCTTGGCCTTGATAGCGTGGGTGAAACTTCTTGTATCTGAACGAGGCTTACAGAAGAAGCATGTAGATTCTGCAAGAACACTTTATATTGGTCGACATTTATTAGGTGTTTATAACAAGCCTAGAGTCAAATTTGTACAAGCCTGAACCAGACATCACAACAGACAGTTTTGTGTCTATTAACAGAATTTACTCGCCTCCCACGAACCACGACCGCATCTCAACTGGTTGTGGGCTACTTCTAACTGGAATATCTCCATTACTTACTTATTTACTGACTCACTGACTTACTTACTCCATGCAGCAAGAGTCCTTCTTGAGAAACTAATAGGTTTTCAGCTAGTCAAGAAATTCCCCGCATTTTTTGGAACCCGAAGGTTCATTACCGCAGTAACAAGTGCCCGACACCTTTCCCTATCCCGAGCCAGCTCGATCCCGTCCATACCCCCACATCCCACTTCCTGAAGATCCATCTTATTATTATCCTCCCATCTACGCCCGGGTCTTCAAAGTGGTCTCTTTTCCTCAGATTTCCCCACCAAGACCCTATATACACCTCTCCTCTCACCCATACGCGCTACATGCCCCGCCCATCTCATTCTTCTCGATTTTATCACCCGAACAGTATTGGGTGACCAGTACAGATCATTAAGCTCCTCATTATGTAGTTTTCTCCACTCCCCTGTTATCTCGTCCCTCTTAGGCCCAAATGTTCTCCTCAGCACCCTATTCTCAAACAGGGAATACGTGGATTACTGGTCCTAAACACCTAACGGTCCGATATCCCTCTGCGAATCCGCTGTAAAGTCAGAGTCGTACTAATGAGTAACCAACAGTAAGTGTCACTTTATGTCCGCGTTGCGTTAGATATTCTCTCCTTTGTTTATAATTTTATGTATTTACATTTTATTCAAAGATATCAGTACATTCGCCTGTGTAATGTCGAATTGTTGGATAGAGGTCGGAGATATGGAAAAGATATAGGAGGGGGTCCTGGCCCAATTAAAGACACTATCCGACCAGTTACCTTTGAGGAATGAGGAAACTACATAAGGCCTAAGATTAGGATAGTTTATGTGCCACCCGAGCTTCGAACGGGGCACCTCTCGATAGAGTCCTAAGCGTTACCACTTGAGCGAACTGCCTTGGTTTAATTGGTTATTCGTGGTGGTCTCTAAATTTTGTTGTCGCTGTTCACATGATGGGAGAATAGCTGCGCGATTTTATTGCACATGATAACAGAAATCTCTTTAAGACGAATTTTTTCTCGCTTGAGACCGTAAGGGGATCGGTCACTGGACCATATTTACGGAGATCTGCACACTGATTGTTGTACCACATGGATGCAACGAGAATGCATTTGCAAGTCTCTGTTCCACTCAGAAAAGACATGAAGCAATGGACTATGAAATAGTTGTTCGGAAACCCTAGACTATAATGATCATGTCACAGGATATATCCTGTGATCACGCACTGAAGCTACCGTACGTCGCTCCACTTGGACAGAGTACTCCATAGTTGTCTGGACCCCGTTCTGTGCTGCCACAGTACACTAAGAGTTCTACAATCACGTACTTGTATTCAATGTGGAAACGCGTCACAGTTCAAATATTTCTACGGCGAAAATTTTTTAATTAACATGCAAATAATACCCTACATTGCCCTTTCCACAGTGAAAGCTCTATGTGCAGGCAACGAGAACATTATCATCTTCATTCCATTAGCTTCGGTATTCTAACTTCATTATTATTTTCTGCGGCCGTTTACCCATAGTTATTTTTTGCTGCTGAAAGATTTTTGTTATGGTGGCCATCAATAGCCAAAGAATTGAACAATATAACTAGCTCCATAGCGGAGTGATGCTTCACCAGATAATAGATACGAAGCTAGTTAAGAATTCCACTGCCCTTTTGAAGCCTTATAATAATTGCCATAATCACAAGAAATCGTTACTGACCCCAGTTCCAAGCCGTCCATATCAAGTCCCCATCGTAATATACTATGTATTTGATGCCCGCTGTAATGTTAAGTAATTCTAGTATGTGCGCCCAGATGTGCTTTGTGGTTTCCTTTCACCACATTTCCCGTCTAAAACCCCACATTCGGTTTTTATCCCTGCTGTGCTTGCTACTTGCCCCGTCCATCTCATTCTTCATTTTATTGTCTTGATAATACTTTATGAACAATACAAAGTGTAGAACACATCACCCAGATGGGCCTGTTAATTTCTTTCTCTTACGCCCGGCTGTTGTTCCCAAGCACCCCATAAGTCTGTGACCTGCTTTCACTCCGGTATAAGGCACAACAGGCAACGAGTTTTGACCATCCTCGCATCAACACAGCCGTTTTAGACATTAAAGCATTTAGCAGTGGCACGTTGCCAAAATGTAACCTGTTACTTCCTATCAGTGAAAGCAGAATTTAAGTATCGGTACAATAAATTTCCCTGTTTGGTGTGTAAATATTTGTACCAATGGCTAAGCATCATAGTAGGAAGTTTAGTTCAGTACCAGGATATGGCCGTCGTTAAATACTAGGAACAGAGTCACTGCAGAGATGACCTCTTCAGTTAGAGGTTATGATGTTACCCTTGACTGGAACTGTTCTGCAGCTGCTAAAATATTTGGTAAGTTACGTAGTTATACGTAATAAATCGTGCATCTTGAGATATAATTTGATATATGTGGTTTTTATTTGTTTACTGGTACTGTACATGCAAACCGATATGTCTTGTTTAGTCGCGTTGAAACTTAAGGAAATTCGATCATTATTGGTATTTTATTAGCATTTCCTAAACCATTCGCTACTTTCTTTTGTGGTATTTATTGATAACTGACTGCTGACGCTGTTTATAATAGCAGTATTAGATAGCTGCTGTTCGTCGTCTAATAAAACCTCTATACGAGTATTTGTTACAATTTGTTACACCGTGGTCGATTTGTTTCGAGCTTTTTGTTTCAATTTCATGGGCTTCCTTATGTATCTTTTGGGGTCTTTTACAGGTTTCTTATGGCATACAATAATTTACTTCTGTTTTAACTATTGTGTGGTTTTTTTTCAGTGTATCTGTATGCGGTCTTGTTTCCTGGTGAATGGTTCTTTTGCCATGTGGGGTCGTTAGTTGTATCCATGACAGCGTTTCTTTACTAAGTGTGCTGGATGTATGGTGTTTGCTGTCCGAACTCTCAGTGCCTGCTAATTCAGCAGTACAAAGGCATTTCAGAGAATATAAAAATACTATTACTATTTGTTATGACAGAAACTACTAACGTACCGTATATTACCAATGTTACTTATTATGGCAGTAACTGCTGATGTGTTTTATAAAACCTTGATTTATAATACAGGCTTTGTTTGTCATGGCAGTAACGGCCGATGTGGTTTATGATAATGGCATTGCTTGTTTTTGGCAAGTACCTGCTGAAGTGTTTTAAAGTGCAGGCATTTCTCGTCATGGCAGTAACTACTGACATGTTCTATAATACCGGCATTTTTGTCATGGCAGTAACTGCTGACTTGTTCTATAATACCGGCATTTTTGTCATGGCAGTAACTGCTGACATGTTCTATAATACCGGCATAGTTTGTCATGGCAGTAACTGCTGACATGTTCTATAATACCGGCATTTTTGTCATGGCAGTAAC
>Ga0123352_10014148_pt1 | contig 12692 bp, 9 predicted proteins | sample TergutLab28metaG_FD_89700 | JGI IMG/M metagenome (GOLD analysis project Ga0123352, IMG submission 89700) | Labiotermes labralis P1 segment gut microbial communities from Petit-Saut dam, French Guiana - Lab288 P1 | ecosystem: Host-associated > Arthropoda: Insects > Digestive system > Gut ... | reverse complement strand
GCTTGTGAGTACGGTAATGAACCTTCGGGTTCCATGAAATGCGGGGAATTTCTTGACTAGCTGCAAACCAGTTAGCTTCTCAAGAAGGACTCGGCACCATGGAGTAAGTAAGTAAGTAAGTGATCATGCGGGTTATCATGTTCCTGCATAGGCAATACGGTATTGTGGGTTGTGACCCCATACACGTTCATAGTTTCGAAGGACAGGGCTGCCTGAGTCCGCAAGGTAGGCGCATCTGCTGCTGTGGAGGTGGAAGGCACTTGTAATCGTGCGGATGGTGCTTTCTGTTAACGTTGGGAGTGAGAGTGGAAGTGAAGATCGTCAGAACCATGATGAAGGCGATGGTAGTTGGCGATTATGAATTTTTCTGTACGTCAACAACCAGCTTCTGTTTTGTCCCTTTTTGCCTTAAGGCCCTCTTGCAGATTTACAAATCGTCTTAAATTTGCCCTGTCTTATTTTCGGTTTAACGCCCCTTGCCAGGCTTCCTTCTGTTACGCTAACCACTTATTTGTGATGGGAATGTTTTTATTTACGCCAAAATTTTCCAGGAACGCCACTAGGACGTAAAACGATGGCCTGGTGTCTTGTTTCTAACACGTCAATACATTAATTCACAGTCGGTCCGTTTTATCTCGCCGCACTGTGTTGTGTTAGTATGAATTGTGCGAGGCCACAGCCGGTTAGAATTTGTAGCGTGAGTTGTAATGGGAGATGGATTTTTGTTTTACGATTACTCACTTTGCAGCCAGTTTTCGAGGGACAGATTAATAAGCGTTAAACTGCGAGGTTGCTGTACTTACTTACTTACTTACTCCATGGAGCAGAGTCCTTCTTGAAAAGCTAACCGGTTTTCAGCTAGTCAAGAAATTCCCCGCATTTTATGGAACCCGAAGGTTCATTACCCCATTCACAAGTGCCCGTCACCTGCCCTACCCTGAGCCAGCTCGATCCAGTCCATACCCCCACCTCCCACTTCCTGAAGATCCGTCTTAATATTATCCTCCCATCTACGTCTGGGTCTCCCAAATGGTATTTTTCCTTCAGGTTTCCCCACCAACACTCTGTATACGACTCTGCCCCATACGCGCTACATGCCCCACCCATCTCATTCGTCTCGATTTTATCACCAGAACGATATTGGGTGAGGAGTACAGTTCATTAAGCTCCTCATTATGTAGTTTTCTCCACTCCCCTTTCACCCCGTCCCTCTTAGACCCAAATATTCTCCACAGCAACCTATTCTCAAACACCCTTAGCCTACTTTCCGCCCCCAGTGTGAGTACCCAAGTTTCACACCCGTACAAAACAGGCAAAATTATAGTTGATGGGGTGCTGTAGGAGAAAAGGAAGCCTGTATTGCGGCTTAACTGTTCGTTATTGTGCATATATCGGGGACTGTACTGAAAGAGAACATTTGTTACAGTAAGTCGCGAATGTTGGCGGTGTGACTGTTGCAAGAGGTTTATCGGAAAGTAATGTGTCTGCGTACTACGCAAAGTGATATGTTCAGGAAGAGGCTATGAAACAGCTGGTTAAACCTAATGACGTATTGCTGTCTTAACTGCGGTAAAAGATAACCGGTGAGATACTGTTATCACCTTGTGACGAAAGTAACCGGACTTTAACACGATGATGGTTACGTTCCAAAGTAACACCCAGCTCTTCTTCGAATCGCTTTCCGATATGCGAATGCTGTACATTCACCAGTGTGTGCTTATTTAGGAAATATAGTCGCTTCGTCTTGATGGATGCTTGGTTTGTTCGTTTGTCTGTTCAATCTTACGCGAGTTGGCTCATACCGGCAACGTTCGGAGCCATGGAACTATATCTGTTCCCTACTGTCATGTTTTACTGGGATAAATGTAACCATTCGGGTCACAGCGTGTACTGAATGTGCCAGTTGCTTTGTGTAGAAACTAAATGTGTGGCGAACGAAGGGGTTTGTAAAACAGGCGAGCAGCACACCGATGACTAGAACTTTATTCTGACTTGGATGTATGCACGGCACGTGGGAAGCACGTGCTGCACGTCGGACTTCTACATACTCACCAGGTGACAAACATTTGTCCCACCGTGGTAGCATGGGCCGGGGTAACGTAGTTGGTATAGCACCTCGCCATGGGCTTGACGGTCCGGTGATGGAATCTATTTAGGGGGCGAGATTTTCCGTACCCGTCCAGATCGGCCCTGAGGTCCACATTGCGTACCTGGTCATTCCCTGGCGTAAAGCGGAAGCGGCGTTACGTTTACCACCCGCCCCGTCTGGCCCCGAGGTTAATGAAGGAGTAGAGCTGCACTTCTGCCCCCATTCAGGGCCTACGTGGCCTGTTCTAGAGTGAAGTTTACCTATACCCACTGTGGTTCCAAGGCTTATATCCCTTTATGGTAGAAATCACTGCCAAGCGTCTGTAGCCAGGAGGTGACAGCTTCCTTCACCTCGTCTTCTGCTACAGATCTTCTGCTGGTCACATGCTTCTTAGGACAAAGACATGGAAGTCATTGGCTTGAGAGCGTATCCATCCGATTGAGCCCCTTAACAAGCGCCTGGTTAGGAATCGGTTCGTATCGGACGCTGACGTGAAGAAGTCACCAACTGGATACACCTGACATCGATACAAGCCTGTGTGCCACTAGGACAGATGCTCAAATGTAAGTGGTGACTACGAGGAGTCTGGTGTGTACCATCTGCTACACAAATGCCATATATACATCGCAGTCGGAACAAGGTTCTCGGCATCAAAGTGTTTGTCTAATTTCTGAAACTTCGTTTAGTTCCCGTTGGATGATAGTGTAATAATACTCTGGAATATGCCAATGGTTGGGGTGTTTCACATATATGGCAAGCGTTCGTCTGTTTGCTCAAAGACAGGCCAGAATACAGAGGTGCAAAAGTTTCGTGGAGGAAGCGACACTAGAATGTGAACATGTGGAAGGTCGGATTTCTGGGCCTTCTTCTGCTGTTGAATACGAGTCGGCCTACAGATGATGGCATTCTTGATTGAAGCTGTGAGCTCTGAGGTACTGGACGCTTTTGCAACGTTTGACAGTTGTTTTGAACGCCTTACGCATACCAAGTGACCTGTCAGGACTCGCACACCTTGCGGTGCGTTCCGTGCTGTAACCTTGGCGCTTTCTTGTTAGAATACCGTCACGCGTTTTTAAGAAAGAGAAACGCTGGATGCCGTATTTCGCCTTGCCACGTAAATTCCACAGACGAAAGATGAAAAGAACATAGCCGGAGCTGAAGAAAAGCTGCTGGTTTGGAGAAGAAAAATATCACTCGTAAAGGCGCCTGAACACTTTACCACGTAGCCCAACACATCGACTGTATATAACATGATTGTAACACAGGCATATTAAATCGCTGGTCACGGTATTTATTCGTCACGGATACTGAGGGGTTTGAGTATCAAATCGGGAAACGTCGGCAGGGCGTCACAGTTCTGTTTGCTTCACTGTTCCATTGCTTCTGGTACAACTTTTTATACCTGAATACTTTGAATGCACCTCGAGTGCAGTGAGCTGTCTGTCTCGTTATTCGCGTGCGATGATGTTTAGATCGTCAGCTGTTTCTTTGGCGCCTCTGGTTCTGTTTGTTTAGTTTACTCCACTCGTACACGCTGTATCGCATTTCTTACTGTGGTGAACGGCGAATATTTCTTGTACTGCGCTCGTATGCCGGAGACAGCCGTGTTCTCATGTTTTTGTGTCGTAAAGTGCTATATCCAGTTCCCCGTACTTTTCTCGGAAAGGACGAGGTGTTTAGGTGGTTTTTAGTCTGAGTTCGTAAACCTCGCCCCCACTTTTGGGAAACACGGATGGACGTTTCTTTCTTGGGGTCTTCTTACCAGAGGAATTATTTATTAGGTTCTTCAGAGATATGCGAATGCCCTGTAGACGAGTATCTCCATAGGGGCCCCGCTGGGGAACCTGGAGGGAGTTCGTTTGCTGGGACTTTCGAAAGAAAAGAAGTATATCTGGGTTTCTTTCTTGGACTCAGAGGTCATTAAGATTTTTAGTCTGGGGGCCACGGGTCCCATGATCGATATGGGGCACAAAGGGCCCGTCTACTAAGGCCTAGGTGCATCGGGGTGAGAGGCCCCGAACCCAGTTGCTAATGTATCTATCTTGTACACCTCACAAAGAACAGTCCCCGTTTTTAAAGACCAACCAGTTCAATAAACAGTCGAACCCGGTTATAACGACATTGGTTTATACGACACCACTCGTACAGAGTTAGATTTTTGTGGTAATTTACCAGTTAATTCGTCACAGTTAACCATAAGATTATATTCCTCGGTTATAACGACACTCATTTATAACCACTGTAATTGACCAACTTAATGCACAAAATTTTGTTTTATAATAAGTTTATTATATTCCTCTACATGTTTCGAGCACTATTGTGCTCATCATCAAGAGGTCAGAATTGTATTATACATCGTCTGGTATCATCACATTCTGTAGGTGGCCATCCGGTGCGCAGGTTGGGAGAGGACTGCCACCTACAGAGTGTGATGACACCATATGCTGTATAATACAATATGACCTCCTGATGATGAGCACAATAGTTCTCGAAACATGTAGAGGCATATAATAAACTTATTATAAAAAAGAATTTGTGCATTAAGTTGCTCAGTTACTAAGATTATACTGAGATGCACGGTCAGCAAAACAGCAAAACTCATTTATAACAACGTCAAATATTCGGTAGTTTTTATGACGTTATAACCGACTTCGACTGTACTTACATGTTGCGCGTCCGTTATTTGTGTCGTATTTGAAATAAGATCTGAATGTGTCGCAGTTACGAAATCTCGCCAAAATCCATCCGGTGGGAGTCGTACCACGCGGACATGACCAGGCCGGTAGTAACCGTCATTCTCTTTGCGAACGCGCCGAAGCGGTTGAAATGTCAATCTTATGCCGTGCACTTGGATGAAACAAGTAATTCGGTCGAGATTTTGGTTGTAAATGATCGCGTTGAAGATCCGACTTTGAATACTTGCGAATAGCCGCAAATGCGGGCTGTGATTTTGAAATCAATGTTTTAACATTTTGTGAAATGCGAAGTGTGTTCACTTCTTCTGTTCCTACGGAGTGCTATGTTTCTGCACCGTTCTGATGTCTTACAGAACGATCAGGACCGTTTTCCGCCACTTTTGGCGCTGTTAAGCGTCCCTTACGCATTTAGCAGGGGCGTCGATATTTCAAAACTGCCGGTGTGGGGTGAATGTGCCTGTCTGAGTAATTAATCATTACGCCTTGAATATCTGTGGGAGATAAGCATAAGCATGAAGTGCCGTTCATGCTTAATCTCGACGCTGGATGGAGGTGTATGGTCAGCCTTACCTTTCCCCGGCCTTACATCCGGGAAAGAACCCGCTATTCCTGTTACATACAGCAGGTTTTATGTGTATTTTGCAATACAGGCTGTATGTAATGTTATATACATAGAGGTATTGTCATATGTGAGAGTTATTGTCGTATGTATGACAGGTATTTTCATATGTAAGAAAGGTATTGTATGTAAGCAGTACCATGACACTTTAATATCATGTGTGTTGTAGCTATGTCATTTCATGTTTCCAAAGACTTAGACTTAAATCAGACGATAACTGCGTGTCACCTTTAGGTCAGACAAGGGACAGGCCCGTATCAACTTTATTGTTATGGGAACTTGAACTCCGACCCTCAGCTGTAGTCTAACCACCTGACCCAGGGGGGAGATATTATATTTCTTTTCCCTGAAACCAGTCTTTTTAATTGGAATCTTTGTAAGCCACGTCAGTGTATGGGTCTGATGGTGTAATGGTTATGTTCAGTTTAATTACTGTTTCCCAAGCCTGACACGGCACTCTCAAACTGGAAGTCAAGCAGACTAGGTCTGTCAGTACGTCTAGGGAGTCAGCACAATAAATTCTCTTGTTTCTTCTGAACGACTGTACAACTTACCATCCCAGTTACAACACTCATTGCTTCCTCTCGGCAATATACCTTCAGTACCTGTCCAGGTGGGAAGGCATTGTTAGCAGCCAACCTGCAGATGCAACACTCCTGTGTGAGGAGGATGATTGCGCACCAGCGTTGGTTTAAACCCGTTGGCGAAGAGAGGAATCTCTGCCCTTGTCGGCAATAGGTGCGCTGACCCACCACACTGACTTCTGACATCGCCCTCGGGGCTGGGTTGAAGGGGTGATCAGTGCAGAAAATAATACTTCGTGCAGAATTTCATCACACATGCACAAACTGTCGGGGTCCTCGCGTGCTGCGGAAGTAGCTGATGGGAGATTTCGTGGTATCAGTTTCCCACGACGAATTCGTTGGATCAGCATGCATCGCGAGAAGCTGGTAGTCGGTCAGCTGCTCAAGAAAATGCCCGCCTTTTATGGAATAAGAATGTACATTAGCATTTTCACAAAAGCCAGATGCAGTCCTCATCCTTCTATCAGTAACACATTTTAGAATTAACGTAACGCTTCTCTGCGATGACTTGTGTAGATTAGTAGACAGGAAACTGCCGTCTACGTGTTCAGACTACACGGCGGTCATTGTCTTGACCGGTGTCTCGCTGTTCATCGCCTTGACAGCTGAACATCATATGTTAGCATTCTCATTCTGTCTGTGTGTTTGTATTTCACGTAGTGTCTGTCCCTAACGGTTTCACACATTCATACAGGCGTTTGCCTTTGTCATTATCCAGTGTGTGCCATGTGACACACCCATGACATGAAACTCGTGTGTGTGTGTGGTGCACCTTTCTGGCTAGAGCTGTCACAAAACACGGTTTATGGTACGGCATGACTTGTCTTTTAATGAGGTCACGTGTTCGTGATTAGGAAATGGGGAAGATGCATGTAATATGCCGATCTTCGGTTGGTAATTAATGTAGAAGTTGGAGTGATTCTGGGGAAGGCATTATATGGGTGTGTCTGTGCATGTGTCCAGGCGGGTTGTAAGTCCTGGTAATAATTCTTGATGGTGTTGGTGGTGGACAGTGTGTTCCTTTTTCGAGTTGCGCTTTGTGTCAAAGTGATAAAAACCGCGGCATGTAGGATTCATGACCAACGACGGGTTGCAGACTTGTGATGCATTTGGCCGATACCAGCAGTCAAAGCGCAGAACCTCCAGAGTACATACCTACCGTACTGTGGGATGTGTTGTGTATCAAGCAGAGTTAGCGTGGTCTTTGGCGTCTGGGTCACTATGTCTTTCTTAACCCAGTGCAGAAGATATTTTCTGTATCCGAGTGTGCAGTTACAGACTTTGAAATCGTCGATAACGCTTAGAGTACGGATCAGATATTAAACTGAGCCGCTGTCTGGGGTTCAGTGGGTACCGGAGTTCTCTGCCAGGGATAAAACGGCCGGTGTGTGTTGTCAACCACTCAGTTCTATCTAGTATGTAGTTTAAGCGTAAGTGCAGCTGTACCTCTGAGCCCCCTTTGTGAGTCATGGCGTGTGCAGAAACGACTTTGCTTTTGTACCCTACCTGGGACTATTGCCGCTGAGAACTTTTAATTAATTGAAGCACTGTTTCCTACGCAGTGATCCCTCGGTTAATGAGCTTAGTTGTTTCCTCGGATACTCGTAAAATGAAAATTAATTTGAGCGGATTTCCTACTACTTTCCACATTGTAAATTTTAATTGGTTCCAGAGGTCAAAAGTTACTTCCCAGATGTGCTATGTTTACACCAGTAAAACACAGAAAGGTACTTAGTAGACAACACAACACCGAAGGTCATTGACGGTATTTAAATACCATTCTTAGTCGTTAATTGTAGAGTCCAGTTGAAATGTGATGGCACACGGTGACGCACGGGTGGGGAAGTGAAGGGGGAACTGGCGAATGGAGTGGGTAGCCAGTACCCTTCGCACTACCTCGGAACATGGTGTATCCAGCATTACTGCCGCTGATGGGCACACCTCGGCTGCCAGTAGTGACTGAACTGACGCCCCCTCCGATTTAAATGGACTCGTCCGTTTCGTCGAAAGACGAAATCTGATTTCTGCGGGTGTGACATCACATTTCAACTGGCCTCTGCATAAACAATAGTTGCATCACTAAAGACGTATGGAAAATGCATAAAATTAAATGAGTTAAAATTACAGGTAATACATAAAAATTTACAACTGATGTAAACGGTTACCGCCGAAGAGAGCGAATTTAAGGGAAAAAGGTGCGAGAAGCATGAGAGAAGTTGCGACGCTTCTGCGCAGACGCAGGCGCTCAGGGATGCCGTGCGTTATGGGCTTTCTAGACAGTTCGGGAACCGACGTCCGAGAAGGGGCGCCAGGAACAATTATGTGTTGGCTAGATGAAGGAGCCGGTAGAAGCTAAGATTGGTTCCCAGATCGAGGAAGAGGCATTTATGTTTCTCGTATAAGCGAAAAGTGGGAAACCGATAGCAGTGTGTCAGGTGGCAGACTGACCTGCGATTATATCCATGATCCGTATTGAGTGGTTGGCCTGTGTAACGAAGTGGGGGGGGGGGCAGCATATTTCGTAATTTCAGTCTCCCCGTTGGACTGCAGGGTACGATCACTAAGTGACAGGTTCGGAAGGTAACCGTAGATGTAAATCTGGATGGAAACGATCAAATTCAAGTAAATCTGATGTTTATTGGACCGTGCATCATTGTGAAAACTGAAGAGTAAAAAACCAACTAGATGCCACTTATTATTTTATTGTACTTCTTATAGGCACATCATCATCAGGAGCTCCGGATGGTAGGCATAGTAGTGCCCGAAATATATTGAGCCTATAAGAAGTACAATAAAACAATAAGTGACATCTAGTTGGTTTTTTATTCTTCAGTAACCGTAGGTTTGTGGGGATATTTCGAAAGTAAGGCAGATTTTTTTCGCCTAGGAATCCTATGTCTACCGTTGTCTCCTGACAAGCTTAACTGTTAATTGATGTGTTTTTATGATTGACGTCGGTCAGAAGAAAACGTGGGTTGAGGGTATGCCATAACTTGAAACGTAACCGGCAAATGGATAATACTGTATGTGCAAAATTAAATTAGGAGCTGGGTTAGAGCAGTATGGAGAGTTCGGCTGTGGTCAGGCCGGACATGATTTGATTCCACGCAGGGTCAAGAGATCTTTGTCTGGAGTGACCATAACGGCCTCTGGGCCCACCCAGCCGTCTATTAAATGGGTACCATGGGTTCGTTCCCCCTAGTGAAAGTGGCCGGGGAGTGAAGGGGAAGGCGCGACTGCCTTTTGTTTCCCAGGTTAATAATGAGTTGCTCTACATCTCCGCCCCACACGCATTCCTGGCGTTCGCAAAGTTGTGTCAATGCAGCATGTGCAGAAGAGAACTCTGGCCGACACCACGACTCAAACTGGCGTAAATGACACCGTGTCTCCCACATGCATTCCTACCAGAGCGCCTGTTGTGTCGAACGGACCGCATCTTCCTTTGCCATGGATCCTCGTTGCACGTCCCGGCAGATCAGTATTTTCACGAGGCGTGTGTCTTCAGTTTGGGTTGGCTTGTTGATGTTCGTTGCTTAATATATTTTGTAAATTATGTATTCTTATTGTTAATGTTTGTGTTCCTATTGTTATGTATGTTCTGTACTGTATATTCTGTTTTCATCGTGCCAATTGGCACTCTTCGGCTACCCTGACTGAGGTTTTTTCTGCTTTTTCTTCAGTTGTAAGGCAGATGCCAAGGTATAACTCTCAAAGGCGGGGCACGGCCCACTCTCTTCCCAATTAGGCGATAATTTTTACGCGGTTAGTTCATCGTTAATTTTAATTTGACCACTCTGGGTTCGAATACCAGAAAGCCTTCCAACTAGAGTTGTTAATTGTTTCTTCTAAGTGGGTCATTTAAAAAGTTCTGCACACTGTACGTTTTCTCTTTAAAAATGAATTTATTTTACAAAATACATTTACAGGCCTTCAGTGTAATCTACATTGTGCTTTATCACAGCGGTCCAACGTTTGGGCAAGTCTTGTATTGCTGTCAGGACGCCTTCGTTGGTGATGCGTCTGATTACTCGGGTCACGTCATTAGACACCTCCTCAATGCTTCCGAAGCGTTTCCCACGGAGTGGTTTCTACAATTTTGGGAACAAGTCAAAGGCTGGTGGGCTCATGTCAGGACTGTACAGCGGGTAGGGAAGCACTTGCCATTCATACTTTTCCAAAATTTCCGTTAATGTACCTGAGGCATAAGGCCACGCGTTAATGTATGATCGCTGGTCACTGCGCAAGATCTGACTCCAGTCAGTTTCTTCTTCCATTTAAAGGCACCGTTTTGCAGAACACGGACCACGTAGCCTGCCAATACGCACATACTGCTCTTTACTGAAGTCTGGCTCACAACTGTCGCGAAAATCAGAACGATTGCATCATCCTACTGACCGCGCAAGCGCAGTGTGCAGAACTTCTGAAATGACCGTATGTATTGTTTGTGTAAATGTGTACTGTACTACTGCCACCGGGTGTCAACCCAATTGCAGTTCACAAATATATCAATATGTGGCATAAATAACTGTAAATGGAAGAAAAGCGACATGCATACAGATGACGAGAAAAGTACGAGTAATTGGCATTATGAGGCCAGCTGCACCTCACATTGCGATATTAATCGCGGTTTCGGGCGCGGAACACATGAATCTCTTCATTCCTTTTGCACAGTAGGAAGGGGGGTGGGGCGGAGGAGGAGGCTGCCAAAGAATGTCATCAGGAAGGTCCGCGAACTGCGATTCCGGAATTCCTTTAGCTTGGTTTTGCTTACAATTTGCAGGTATTTGGCTGGGAAGACATGTATTGTGTGCCAGGCGAATTCAACAAAGGAAATGGAAAAAGAAATGGAACGGTCGACTAGGGAAGGGTGGGGCGGTGAAGTTCTCCATTGAAAATGTGGAAGGGGTTTTAGATGGGTTTCGCATCGTGGATTGCTGAAGAAGGTCGTCCTGCTTCAGGACCCTGAAACTGAAGTGTTTTGAATGAGGCATTTGACTGGGGTGCTGAAGCTAAGGAAAAGACAAGAACCGGCTGGAAATCTTTTTTTGAAGGAAAAGCAAACTTTCGTGCCTTTACAGGCAAGTTGAGCTAACATTTGGCTTTCTTTTCTTTTCCCATCCCTGAAATTCAGGTCAGTATTCTCTACGGCGCTGTACCTGTTCGAACTCCGTATAAGGCCATTGCTTGTGAGGTATTGTATTGACCCAGTGTGTGGAGTGGTAATGGCACCGTTCGTACTGTGTATGTGTGTCAGATCGTGCTCCTTGACGTCAGTTAAGATCTGGACAGACATTTACAAGGTATGGCGTTTATGCAAATCGATGGTCTATGGTCGTATTTAAAAGCAGGCCGCCACTTGTCTTTATTTTGGCTTCCTAGAGTTATTGAAGCATTTAGTGGTGTTTATATTGGTCGGTTTTTAAGTTTTTTTTTAATTCCTCCATAACCCCCTAGAAATGGTACGTGTGCCATATGTCTGACGTCCCTGCGGCGTGCTGGACGTTTGGTCCATGGATCGACGCCATTCACTTGCGCCTTGAGCTCTTGCACTTCATACGAATGTTTGTAGCGCTTTAGGATAGTTAGGAAGGGGCAGAGCGGGGTGAATGATCAGCGCCGTCTTTTATCGTCACTGTGTGAAACTCCTAGCTGAGCCTCCCCGAAGGCGAGTTTGAATACGTGGAGACGGCACTGGACATCGCTGATCCTCTGACGTCATTAATTACGACAGTATTAATGTTTTACAACTACGCGGGTAGTAGGTGGTTCGTGGTTTGGACGCGAAACGGGTAGGACCTGGTACCAGTTTGGCGAAAGCCGGATCCGCCACGGAGACCCCCGACTGCATTCATTCGAACCGAAAGTAAGGCACGAGTGCTGTTGTGTACTTTTGAGTGAGCCATCCCCGTTGTGCTGCATGCCGTCATAAAGATAGGTGGAGCAAAGTCAAACACAACTGGTGAATAATTAAACACTTTGTTATCCAACTAATGCACAGCATATAATATGTAGATACAATTGAAATTATAAAATATTTAAAAGTGCTCCAACATGTTACGGATCACAAAGGATCCATCATCAGGGAGCCTTGTACAGTACAGTCTTGGCTAAAAATTGCAAGAATTATTCTATCGTGTCCGTTGACATGGACAAGGTTGGTGTTATGGCAGCATACTCTTGACTGTAATTAGATACTTAAATATTTTATAATTTTAATTGTATCTACATATATATTGTGCATTAGTTGGATAATAAAGTGTTTAACAACTGGTGGATATTTTATTGCTAAGGATATTTATTCACGTATCGTAGCTTAGGAACAACTTAAACACTTAAAAGTTATTAGTGCCAGTCGAGGCCCCATCCATAAGTATGAGAGTTGGTCCTAAGATACGCTGTTTGAATGAAGCTCCTTAGCAATAAAACATCCACTGGTTGTGTCTGGCTTTGCTGTACCTATCTTTGTGCGGTTGTGTACGTTTATGGATTATGGTGTTCGTCATCCCCGTTGTGTTCTATGGAATAACTAACGTACAGTGTGTGTACTCGTCTGACACAACTATATTTATTGGTAGAATATAAAGTATTTTCTACATAAGGTACAGCTACATGTTTCGGCGCTTGATAATGGCCATCTTCAGGTTGTACATGAAATACTTATTATTCATTTATACATGTATGTTTTGTATAACTGCTTAATAAGT
>Ga0123352_10014146_pt1 | contig 12692 bp, 12 predicted proteins | sample TergutLab28metaG_FD_89700 | JGI IMG/M metagenome (GOLD analysis project Ga0123352, IMG submission 89700) | Labiotermes labralis P1 segment gut microbial communities from Petit-Saut dam, French Guiana - Lab288 P1 | ecosystem: Host-associated > Arthropoda: Insects > Digestive system > Gut ... | reverse complement strand
TACTCTCCGTTATTTTTCTCTTCAAAATGCAGTTTGATTCATAATTCTAACTTATTTGGTTCCTGTATTATTCACATTTTATATACAGAGTGTGCTAAAATTTAAAAAATAATTCCGGCGCCAAAAGGTTAATGGAAAAGTCATTCAGCCAGGCAGTACTACCCCTTTCTTTTCTGGAATGCATGCCTGTGTTCAGAGCAGCCTGTTATTGGTCCCTGTTATGAGGCACATGACTGCAGGACATAACAAACCTATTTATTTAAGATGAATTTTTACTATTATCCTTCCAACAGGCCCTCTAATTGCTGTCTTACTTTCAGGTTTTCAAACCAAACCTTTGTATGCATTTCTCATCTCTACCTATTTGCTACATACCTTTCCCATCTCACTGTCCTTGATTTTATCATCCTAATAATACAGGTTTCTTAGTTTACCTGGCCCATATCATTGCAACACTACTTGTTGGGTAGCTCACTACATACAGCTTCGGTAACTCAAGAGCCACCTATTGCCTGTGCTGTTTCAGAAATTGTTATGTCTATACAGCATTGCTGACAGAGACCACAGATGCACATCAATATGTTACACACATTCTAATACCATTTTTTAACACTTCAAAGTATTCTGTATTTGTATAGACAGTGTTTCTGGTGACAGAATAATAAGCACACAATTCTGGCCTCCACTTTTGCCAGACTTGTACCCTTGCCCTTTTTCAATTGTGAGGCATGTTAAAGGGTGACTAGTATAATAATAATCTCCACACTGAAGACAATAGGAAAAAGAACATTTAGGATGCAGTGTATTTATTTCACCAAGAACTTCAACGTGCAATGAACAATTTCTGTGGTGTGATGTGTGTGTGTCTTTGGGCTGAAGGGAACCATTTTCTGCACGTCTTTAAATATAGTGAGTAAAAATCTATACTAACTGCAAAACACTGTACTCAAATTTTCCAGTGCCTTCTTTTAACGTAGAAACAACCTCATATTAACTGCTATATAATGAAATAAAATGTGTAGACCCCAAGACATGGCAAAATGGAATAGTGACATGGGGTGCACTATTTGTTGCCATGCAAAATGGTTTACAAAGTGACCAATGACATGGGTCAGATAAACTATAGACCCTGTATTTGGCAAGGAGAACAAATTATGAAACTCTGTATTATGCAGTCTTCTGTAACCACCTGTTGCATCTCCCCTTACAGGTCCAAATACATTCCTCAGCACCGTTTTCTCAGAAACCCTCAATCTAAGTTCTTCCTTTAATGTTACAGATCATACCTAACAGTGAGCAAAATTATAGTTTCAAATGTGTTAATCTTTATATTTTTAGGGGGCAGATTGGAAGACAAAAGATTTCGACTCGTACATAGCAGATGGATGATCAGAAATACAAGGACTGAGGTAAAAACCTAACAATCTATTTGGTGCACATGCATACGCATGAGTACTGTTATAATTATTTTCCTCAAAATGTACTCCTTTTTCAGGGATAAAAAATGAAAACTTCACAGATGTGGTAGTTGTCTTGCTAATCCAAGGAAAATATGCATTATTGTTATTCTTTACATACACACTTCTAAACGTGTCAAAACTACGATTATTCAGAATACTCTTCATATAATTGAAATTTTGGTGGCATGAATCAAGGGGAAAAAATGTTTATTGGAGAAACAAGTATCAGGTGTTGACTCAAGCTTTTCACAAATGATATGCATTTAACCAGCTGTATTTAATCGCTGGGACATTTCAGTCATGTTGCTTTCACTATGCTGTAGCTGTTACTTTCACAAACACTAATCTGTAAAAACTGACCCTTGCCCTCTGCAAAATAAGTGATTAAGCTATATCTTAATAAGTATCACTTGCATTAATACGATCTCTGGCAGAGGACAGAATTAGTTTTTTGTTATTCAACGAACTAGTCCAGTGTTTACAGTTACCTTTATTTCTGGACACTTATGACATTGTTTCTTGAATCATTACATGGATTCAATTTTGATAAATGAATGTACATATCCATTCTACATTACTTTCTCAATACAGATTTGCACCAGTGTTCTGGAATTAAACAGTGGACATGAATATGGGATACTACTATCTGACCGGCATGCCGACTGGACAGACAGACCTACTTGAATGATGAACATAATTCATGAAGAATACTGTCTTGTGGGATGTGATGCCATGTAGTGTGACAGGAACTTGCAGGCATTTCAGAGGAATGTGCAGCACAGTTCACCAAAACTGCTGGGAAGTTCCTATAAGATTACATGGTGTCACATTCCACAAGACAGTATTCTTCATAGTCACCAACAAGAGAACCTCTAGTATCACTCCACATAATTTCATGGTGAGGTATTTAATTAATATGTATTAGGTTTTCTTGTCTGAACAAGAATGTTGCATTGTATTATATTATTATTTATGTAAACATAATAATTATAATAACAAAATATGTCACTATTACAGCATGTTGCAGCCTGTAGAGGTCATCTTCACATTATTCTTAGTGTAAGGAGGTTTTTTAGTTGTTTATTGTACTTACTGTCTTGTATAACACTGCTTGGTAGTGTGATATATGTTATTACAATTATTATGTTAACAAAAACAGTAATACAATAAAACACTGTGCAGACAAGAAAACTTAACGCTTCAATTGAATACCTCAATGTTTAGCACTACAAGATGAAAACAGCAAAGATAAGTAATGGTTTTGCTATTTATGCTGTAAATGAAACTGAAACATAGTTGTAATATTAATACACTGCATGTGCAGTGAGGAGTAATGGTTGTAGTGTATACATTAAATTTAAGCAAAAACCTATCATACTGGCAAGTAAGAGACTGTATACTGAGTTTCAAAACACCAAAATTATCCAGGGTGAGATATTTTGTATTCATGATTAATGAAAAGTTACCGAAGCTAAAACACCCAGATTGATACTGCAGTATTATTCATTGAAAACTATTTTTCCATATATTGGGAACTCTTGAAGTTTACATTCACATCTTAACAAGAGAGGCAATGTACATATAACATAACATTGAGGCGCGTTCATGCAACCATTGTTGTAGTGGGAAAGCAATGAGTGTTACACAACCTGTATGCATATTTGTAGCCTTAGGTATCCAGCATGTAATGCGCAAGTGCCATATTATATGTGGCCTGCCACGCTCTACAGCATTTTTCCACATTATCTCATAAACAGAACAATTTTTTTTTAAGTTACTGAATATCAAATATGCGTTTTGAGTTTCTCTACAACTTTTGTCTGAAATAATTTTCATTCTAAGAAGAAATGAGCGAGAAATGATCAAAAATGTATATTGGTCGTCAAGTAAAGTACCCGTTATTCTTGTCCAAGTTTAATGAAATTTGAATTTTTTAAACAGATTTTAGAAAAATCCCCAAATTTCAAATTTCATGAAAATCCATATAGTGGGAGCCGAGATGTTCCATGTGTATGGAGAGATGGCTGGACAGACATGACAAAGCTAATAGTTGCTTTTCACAATTTTGCGAACACACCTAAAAACTGCACAGATGCTAATAAAATTACTACTGACCCGCTTCTTTACTGGTCTGTATTTCACTTCTGGTTCATCTTCAAATGGAGCATTTTCCTAGAAAGAATGAGTAATGATTAGTTAGTTGCAGTATGAGCAAACTATCTGATTTTTTATAAAAAATAAATTTGACTTAGTAATAATAGCACAGATACTCCTTATATGCAAGTTGAAAAGATGTTATTTCTTTTCAATACACTTAACTAATTCAGAGTGATTTCAGTTACTAGGATGGGTTTCAAAGGGAAGTGCTTGATGGCCAGACAAGACAGGTGGAAGAAGCAAAAGTAGAGTGCTGTGTGGTTGGAAGAAGTGGAATTCAAGGAGTAAAGACAAAACATAGCCCAGTCCCAGAACACTTCTACTTGCACTCTATGCAGAGATTAAGGAAACTGTCAGTACTGGGTACTGCAAAATATTTTCTTGTTACTGTTTGAGTGTCTTAACACAGTAGTATTATTGTGTACTGATTTACTTCCTTATTAGCCCTTAAAATAATTCCACAATAAGGAGAGGAAAATGTAAAAAGCATCCTGATAGTGGTGCAAAAGAATCAGGAACAAACAGAGAACAACTAGCAATATATCTTGAACAAAAGCTAGATGTGATTTGTCATATGATCTGAGGTACTCACAGTGGTGTTGATGATGATTAAAGTCTCCTGTGATGTTATGCGATGTCCACTGGTAAACAGTTACTAACATTCAGGAGACCCGAGGCTTGAGTGGCTACCAGGCACGTCGGCGGGTGGCGGATAGCCGGGGACCTGTCATGCAACAGGTCTGTCTCTAAATAAATAGGAGACCGTGGACCAACTCCCCAGCCCCAAGGTGTTATGTGTGGCTTGCCTTAATCCGTGCTGAAGGGGTGAATGGCACATGGGTGACATGTCTCTAACGGAGCCTCTGGGAAACTTGGTGGCATCCTGGAGTATGTAGCCTTGCACTGGTACAGGGAGCTCTGCCAGTGTTGACCTTATTTCTCCCGTACTCGTGGGACCAAAATAAACACGAATAAAAAACTGATAACTAAACAAGACGCAGCTACCACTGCAGACTTGTCACAGAAGAACCCCATTTAGAGGTTGTAGATGTGATGCCCTCTGTTGCCTCTTCAGATGAGGAGAGATTGGCTGCAGGCATCTCAACGATTGGACTGCAAACCAAGAGACTCTCTGGAGCGCAGCAGAAAAGGCTCACTCGAGAAAGGAAGATGAAGGAGGGGACCTGGATGGAAAAGAAACCTCCAGGAAAAGCTCCTTCAACTCAGAGTAAGGATGGGGCGGGGTGTAGTGGGGGTGTGAAAAGACCCCACTCAGACTCGAGCACACCACCCTTAGAAAAAAACAGCAAATAAAGAACCTAGGAACGCTCAGGTGCAGACTAGGACGTACAAAGAGTCTGCTGTTGAAATCAAGATGGCTATTATTCACAGACGTCACCCTGACGTCAAACTGGATCAGACTCAGGTTGACATGATTCAGGCTAAATTGTTGATTGCTGTGGATGCAAACCCTCAGGAAGAGACCACCGCAATTTCTGTACTCTAAATTTGCTCTGGGAATATTCTGGATTACCTGTGCAAATGAATCATCTAAGGCCTGGTTAATGCGGACGGTCAGTGGACTTGGGGAATTGTGGGAAGGCGCGGAGCTGACTGTGGTTGACTCCAAAGACCTCCCAAAGAGACCCTGGGTGATTGTTCGCATTCCTGACACCTCCAAGGTTACCACTGTCATGACACGTCTCAGGATTCAGAATCCTAAGTTAAACACGACAGACTGGTCAGTTATGAGTCGTAAGGTCACTGAGGAGCAGATGCTGGTCCTCTCTGTTGACCCTAACTCTTTTAAAGCCCTAACTCGATCAAATTTCAAGGCCTTCTGGAGATTGGAGAGAGTCATCTTTTGGATCCTGAAGGATGAAAAGAGAAAGCCAGAGGATGAAAGTACTGCAAGTTAATCTCCATCACAGCAGGGCAGCCTCAGCTACCCTCAATGTTGCTATGAGAAACTGCGATGTTGCCTTCATACAGGAACCTTGGACCTATAAGGGGGAAATTAAATGACTAAAAGATGTAGGTGGAGAACTAATTTATAGTAGATCCATTCCATACCCTAGGACCTGTATTTTAGTCAAGAAAGGCTTCCAGATATTGCCGTTGATGCATCACTGTTCTAGGGACCTCACGGCAGTAAAAATTAAAACGTTGGGTGGTGGGGGGCCGAGGGAGATTATTCTCGGATCGGCCTACCTTCCGTACGATGATATGGAACCCCTACCTCCCGGGGAGTTAGGAAGGCTGGTGACAGGTTGCAGGGCTGATGGAACTCACCTGATCGTTGGCTGTGATGCGAACTTGCATCACGCCTCCTGGGGAAGTACAAACATCAACAACAGAGGTGAGTCCCTGTTTAATTATATTATGGCCAATGGATTGGACATAATGAATAGAGGCAACAAACCTACCTTTGTCACATCTAATAGGCAGGAAGTGATTGACATTACAATTGCCACTGTTTATGTTGGCAATTGTATAAAAGATTGGAATGTAACTGAGGAAGTAAGTTGTTCAGACCACAGATACATCTGCTTTACTGTTACGGGCATTGACTGATCAGTTGAAGTTTACTGCAATCCATGCAGGACCAACTGGGAGTCTTTTAGAACCGACCTGTCAGGCTGTTTGAGCGACATGACAAATAAAATATCTAACTTTGCAGACCTTGAGATTGCTGCTAAGCAGTTTCAGTATGCTATTGTTATTGCTTATAGCAAAAATTGTCCTCTCACCGTGAGGAAGAACAACAGGAATACATCCTGGTGGAAACAAGACCTCGCGGAGAGAAGGAAGAAAGTTCGCAGACTATTCAATTTAGCAAAGAAGTCAGGAACTGGACTGACTATAAAAGAACCTTAACAGATTATAACAAAGCACTCAGACAGGCCAAGAGAGAATCATGGAAAAGACACTGTGAGGAGATTGAGAAGGTTCCAGAATGTGCCAGACTCAATAAGATTCTTTCAAATGACGGGCCAAGTGCTGTAAGCTCTATCCAGCTTGCAAATGGAGAATATACTACATCAGAGAGGGAGATCCTGGAAGAGTTATTCAGGGTCCACTTTCTTTGGTTCAGAAATAATCACGGAACCTTCTGGAGGATGGGACGGCCTTGAACTTGAGTTTCCGAAATGGAAAGGATCAAGGGAAGACTGGGCATCCTCCAAAAGGGTCATCAGTCATGAAAAACTGAAATGGGCTGTTTTCTCATTTCAACCTTATAAATCCCCAGGCATGGATGGAATAATGCCCATCATGCTACAGAAGGGCTTTGAACTGCTTGCGAGAAAACTTTTGCTGTTACTAAGAGTCAGCTTGGCCTTAGGATATATTCCCATGAGTTGGAGGCATATCAGGGTGGTATTTATACCTAAGCCTGGGAAACCATTTTCCCAGGCGAAGTCCCTGAGGCCCGTTAGTCTCATGTCATTTATACTCAAGACACTCGAGAAACTACTTGATAGACATATCAAGGATGGTGTTCTGGTCGAAAGACCACTTCATCAGAACCAGTTTGCCTATAGGGCAGGTATGTCTACTGAAACAGCTCTTTTCCAGGTTGTTCACAGACTAGAAAAGTCCTTGAAACATAAAGAGATTGTGCTGGGTGCCTTCCTGGATATCGAGGGGGCGTTTGATAACACCTCTTTCAGTGCAATAATTACAGCTGCCAGGGAGCGCGGACTTGAGGAAACCTGTTGCAGGTGGGTCAGGTCCATGCTTGAAAGCAGACCGGTACATACCTCCATTATGGGCAGCAGTTTGACTGCCAAAGTTGTAGGTGGATGTCCGCAAGGAGGAGTTTTGTCTCCCCTCTTGTGGAATCTAGTTGTTGATAGGCTTTTGATTACTAATGACCTAGGCTTTAATACATTTGGCTATGATGACGACATCATTATCGTAGTCCAAAGTAAATTTGCGCACAATGTCAGGGAGATTATGCAAGAGGCCCTGAACGTGGTAGTCAAACAGGCTGTAAAAGTGGGTCTGAATATTAGCCCCCATAAAACAGCCATAGTACCATTTGCCAACAGAAGGAATATAGAGGGCTTAGGACCTCTTATACTCTATGGTAAGGAACTCACAATGCTGGATGGGGTTAAGTATTTGGGAGCAATCTTGGACTCCAAACTTAACTGCAACCAGCATTTGCAGAAAATAATTAATAAAGTGCAAACCACTTTTGTGGTAGTTAGACGCACATGTGGGAAAAATTGGGGTCTTAGACCTAATATGGTGCATTGGCTCTATACTAGGGTAATTAGACCATCCATACTTTATGATGCCTTGGTGTGGTGGCCCAAGGCCATGCAAAAAAACCACAAAAACCCAATTAGGCAGGATTCAAAGAATGGCCTGTCTAGCCATTATGGGGGCTATGAAATCAACCCCTACCGCAGCAATGGAGACACTCCTGAATCTGACTCCGTTGGATTTGGTAATTCAGGCGGAGGTGAGGATGGCACTCTATAGACTGCATATACTTAAGCAACCAGCTGAACCTAAAGCAGAGGCAGGATTGCTATCTATCTGGAAATATGTGAACCTCTTTTGGAAATGCGGGCAGACCACATTACTCCAGTTTATTATCATTCCAAGGTCTTCACTCTCATCATAGACTGGGGTCACTGGAAAAATAAAGACCCAGTGATCCCTGAGGATGCCTTGGTCTGGTTCACTGATGGCTCTGAAGCTAACTCGGGGACAGGGTCTGGTATTTTTGGCTTAAGACCAAATAGAAGCTTCAGCTTCCCACTGGGTAAATTTGCCACAGTCTTTCAAACTGAAATCTATGCCATTCTACAATGTGCACATGAAAATATAAGAAGGGCCTATAAGAATAAACGGATTCTTATTTTCTCTGACAGCCAAGCTGCACTTAAGGCACTTTGTGGCCTGAAAGTGACCTCTGGAATGGTTGCAGAATGCCTGGGTGCTCTCTCAGTGTTGGCTAGCCTGAATAAGGTTATCCTCGCCTGGGTGCCAGGGCATTTCTGGTAATGAAGAGACTGATAAGCTTGCCAGACAAGCGTCAGCCACGCCGTTACTCAGTCCAGAGCCAGCTCTTGGTATACCTAAGTGTTCGGTAAGAGAAGCAATTAAGAACTGGACTGAGATGCAACATCGTAGAGCCTGGATAGACCTGCCAGGCCTCAAACACGGAAAACTATTTATAGATAGACCATGTAAGAAAAGAGCTGACGACCTACTTAAGTTAGGTAGGCATCAACTAAAAATGGCAACTGCAATCTACGCAGGGCATGTTCCTGTAAGGGGGTGCCTGTACACTATGGGCCAGTTTGATGGGGATCCAACCTGCAGAGTTTGTGGGCTGGAGACCGAAACAGTGCAGCACATTATTTGCTGTTGCGAGGCGTTGGCTTGTCAGCACTATAATGTCTTTGGAAGGCCGACCGTAGAACCAAAAGACATAAGCACAGCCTCAATAAGGGACCTCTGCCTCTTCATATGAGGCGCAGGGCTTTGGTGGCTGTGCTGAATGAAATATTAGGGCTGCACAATAAGCCTAAGGCTGCGGTACATTCGGTGCAATAAGCTGACGGGCCCTAAGAAGAAGAAGAACATTCAGGAGAAGCATAGTGCTTCCGTCCTCACACCAGATGGCTCCATGTTACTTTCCTTTCCTGCCACTTCTGCCAGAAATCCACCCAGTGCATAGCACTACCACTACCACTGGCTAGCAACCCCAACTGTTCTTACATATATAATGTAATAATTGGCCTGGTTGGCCCTCTGTAGAAGTGTGTTCCTCTAAAATGTCGGGAACTGTTTACCAACTGACAAAGTGTAACATCCTAAAGACTTGAATCTTCATTTAATTCATTGCTGTGAAAGAAACAAGAAAACATGATGTTGTTCAGAGCCCAGGAGTCTAAGTATCTACACTGAGTAATAAATTTGTGCAAGTGCTACTAGAACAGAAAAAAAACAACAAAAATATTCTGATGTTTAGATATGGTAATGACACCAACAAATGCACATCAACATATAACAGTATTTTATATTATGAATATAGTAGGCCTCCTACATGTTTCAGCCAATCTTGTGGCCATACTAAGGGAGGTGCATTACAAAGGATATATTACAAAAGTTTTTTAACCTCCTTGAGGATGGCCACTGGAGTGGCTGAAACACATATGAGGCATACCATGTTTATAATATCAGATACTTTATGCATTTATATGCATTTGTTGGTTTTTTCACCATATCAAATCAGATTAATGCATGGTCATGGATTATTTAAACTTCTGATACTTACTGAAGCAGATCTCAGTGCACTACCTAGGAGGAAATTATGTTTGACCAATGCAATTTCATGCTCTGCAAGTTTATTGGAACTGTTTCATTAATCAAGGAGTACCAACAGTGATAATAACAATGGTGACTGGCAGTATGGTATTGACAGAATAAGATATTATACATTTAATTTAATCACATGAAATAAAGCATGTCACATTTTTACATCACATAAGCCACTCCATAAACCATGGCAAGACACTACTGATATTTACCCAAAACTGGAAGTATTCAGGTGAAAGCCCTTCCAAATACAGTATACGATCCTCAATTTGCTTCAGACGGGAATAAATGTCCTTTGGCACAGGACCGTGTAGCTTTAAATGGCATTCTGCATTTTTCAGCCTCTCTTCAATTCCCACAGGGCAATTGATTCCATCTGACATATCAGGCTCAACATTTCCCAGCTGATGTTTTGAAGATTCTCCACTCACATTCGGTTTCAATAGCATGGTCACTGGATCTTGAGGGTTAGTAGAGCCCATGGATCCTGGATCAATTCCTCTTGTCTGTGGACCCCAAGGATTTAACACACGTCGAACTTGGCATGAAAAATGTGGAGAAAATGCTGCAATTATTATAGGGCAACACAGAAATCATGTTTCAAGATATCTGAAGACAAAGCTGCTATGTGGAAAGAATACTGCATCCCAAGCTTCAGTGCACAAAAGTCACACTCCACAGACTAATGAGACACTACATTCACACAACTGGAGCAGCGTACTTGAAAAGCCAACACTTGCTCCACCACTCAAGAAATTCCTAGCCTTTCATGGTACCTGAGAATTCAACTGCCACGTTCACAATTGTCTACCATATTGTCCTAAGCCAAACTAGTCCAATCCCCCACCTTCCCACCATATTTATTTAAGATCCTCTTTAATATTATCAAAACATACCAGGTCTTTCCTGTGACCTCTTCCTTTAAGGATTTCAGAAAATGATCTTTTGTGTATGTGTGTTTGTGTGCATGCATGTGTGTGTCAAGCATACTGCATGCCTTGCCTATTTCATCCTCTCTGATTTGATTATCCTAACAATGATTGGTTCAGAGGCTGCATTATGAAGCTCCTTATCAAAGAGTTTATTCAGGCTCCTGTCATGTCCTCCCACTTGGGTCCACTCTCCTCAGCATCCTCACACCCTGCCTTTTCCATAATGTGAAAGACTAAGACCCCACACAAAACAATGGGTAATATTACAACTATTTACCACTTGATATAGCTTAATGTCCTAGAAGTCTTGGATCTTCAGCTCTGCTGTGTGAACTTAACATATTTTGCATCTCAATGACCATCACTGTTTTTTATGGTAAAATGTTTTTACGGACAAATTAATAAGTCAGTGTAGACCAAACTTGGTATGTCCCATCCAATTCTAATTCTTCCTGGCTTCCTTGTACCTTTCTAATTATCTGTTCTTAAGCAAAGTTAAAAAAGAAGGAATAACAGCAAGGCATCATGTTTCAAACCATTCTGATAAGTTAATGAATCAACAGATCATACTTTGGAAGAATTAACTAATACATATTTTAGTTAACCTAACCAGTTTCATAGGTACACTAAATTAAACTAGAATATTGTGCAATATTTTTCTCATAACAAAACCATAGGCTCTCATAAAGCCTACATATAAATAGCTGAGGTACTGTCCTATTCCAATCCAATCTCTTCTCTCCAGTAACTGATTGGGTGCAGAACATATCATATGACAAGCAGCTTTTGTATTACACAGAAACATACACTGATGGATGTACAATATGACTCATAGTTTGTCTATTACACAACAACCTACACTGATGGATACAGAATATATGAATAGCAGCTGGTCTGTCTACAGCAACTTACACTGATAGTTTCCAGTAACTTCATATACATATGGAGTTAAATTTTAAACAAGAGAGCTGGATAAAATGTGTTATGTAGTTGACAATAGTGACATTCCCTAATAATTTCTACAGCCTATTTTATCACATATTACAGACAGATACCGTAATACTTTCCTTCCCTGCTGTAGTAATCCTGCTTTATTTTAAATATAATTAATAAGTTGGCAGATCTCAAAGACAGCATTCTTACCCCCCTGCTTCAAACAGTTGTGCTGGGACTAGTTCCGTAGTGATTTGATTTGTGTAACTATGCAAGTTTACAAGTTTACTTTCAAAAATATATATTGGAGTAATAGTGGAAAATTTCTCAGTAAGAGTCACATTCCTTTATGTCTGCATATACTGTTGCCAAGCAGACTAAAAAAGCACTGAGCTAGTAGTTTTATGAACATGTATACTGTCCTTTAGGACTGACATGCAAAGTCTTTATTATCCATATTTTGATGAGACCAGTTGCAGATTTTGAGTGCTTTGTGAAAAAACACTAAAATGAGTTTGGTGGTTCAAATCCCATCCACACCAAGTGAGTGGTGTGTGGTGCATCCATATTTAAAACATAAAGGAAGTGATTTAACAAGCTTTTATTCTCCAAAATGTAGTTAAACACAAAGAGAAATGTTAAAATCAGAAGACGATCCAGTCTAAACCGTTGATAGCCTTTAAATGACAAATTCAAAGGGAAATAATGGAAATTTTAGGTATGTGTTTTTACATGTGTAGTTGGAAATATATACTGGGAGGAGGTATACATACTTTAAAGGAAAACGCAGAAGCGTTAGTAGCTGCTACTAGGGAGATTGGACTGGAAGTAAGTGCTGATAAAACTAAGTACATGGTCATGTCTCGAGATC
>Ga0123352_10014145_pt1 | contig 12692 bp, 9 predicted proteins | sample TergutLab28metaG_FD_89700 | JGI IMG/M metagenome (GOLD analysis project Ga0123352, IMG submission 89700) | Labiotermes labralis P1 segment gut microbial communities from Petit-Saut dam, French Guiana - Lab288 P1 | ecosystem: Host-associated > Arthropoda: Insects > Digestive system > Gut ... | reverse complement strand
TAGCCCTTAAGGCCAACACAGGCCGAAACATGTAGTTGTTTCCATCACAGTCATTAAATACACCTCAGTGATTAAGTTGTGTTTGACTACATACCTTCTCCTAGTTTCACACACACAACGGGATGACACACTTCCTAGAACTCTAGAGGAGTTTATATTCCGTACACCTGATGATGATGATGATGATGATGCTGATGATGATGATGATGATGATGATGACGACTACGACGATAACGGCATAATCGTAGCAAAAATGGCTCCATTTAGCCGCTCGTCTCTTCCAGTAACTCCGGAATTAGCCCGGATCACAGATGCGGTATTCTGCAAACATTCTTTACTTCACGGTTATCATAGATTAGACCGTCTTGCCAGTTCAAATTAAGATTTAATTAAGAAACACTTATTTAGAAGCCCATGCCGTGAGTTTGTCCACCACAGACCCCTACCTATGTAGGACAATAAAATGCAGAATAATGAGGTAATCGCCGCTGATGACGCATTTTGCACCCTGCTCCTTGATTGTCTCCTTCGAAAAGGAAGGGTGCGAGGAAACATATTTATACGAACCTCTCTTTGTTTTTGGGCGTGCAACTCGCCACAAAATTCTGTAGTCCTAATTTTGAACTTGTGTATGTCTCTCTCCACCTATCGCACTGTATCCCAACTTCTGTTTCTTGCATTTTTCCCTCCACAGCTAACGACAGTACCGACAGAAATGACATATCGTGTTCAAGAGTTAAAAAAGTAAGGTTCCTATGCACACCATGAAGGTGTATGGAGAAGTAGTGGTATAGCTCCACTCGTTCTTATCCTCGGCACTAGATTCGAGGTGAGTGGTCAGCTTCACGCACCGTCCGTTTTACCGTCTGGGATAGAGCCCCTCCCCGTACCAAATTAAATTCGGGTCTGGATGAAGCCCCAGAGCCGATTTGGGCGTTGGGGGGGGGGAGTATCTAGCCTATGTTAGAAACCGAACCACGATACCTCGGTTGTTCAGTTCCTAGCGTAGTCCCTAAACTCACTTTGCTGTCCAAACACAGTCTAATGGTCTCGAGTACGTATCCGGGATTCGATCAGGTGATACTCGCGGAACCTGCTCTGCTCTGGGGCTCACCTTTTGTGCGGGATGCTGCGCAGTGATGGTGATCACACACCTGGGCCAACCGCATTTAGCTCGCACTTGTAACAGGCCAATTAGTATGCAAATATTCGCCTCAAGCAGTTACCTCGGGGCTTCGAGGTGCAAAAGCAAATTACTCGAGAGTATTTTAATGGCGGAGAAGAGGAAGCATGAAATTCAGCGATAACGCTTGTCAGAACTGCGGCCACCGCATATTAATTAAAATCTGTAGTGGCTGTCCGTTAGGTTATTTAAATACGTAATAAAATATTAAAAAGTGTACGTCAGCACAACCACTTTATTACTCAAGGTAATTATAAGGCTACATGTTTCGACTATAGATTAGTCATCCTCAGGCCTGTTTTTGTCAATTGAGTCACAAGATGGTATGCACACTTTGGGATCCCATCGTGTTTACATCCATGGAATACGTCAAATTAAATCGTTTGTCTCAATGGGTGTGACGTGCATGCTCTCGTTGTTGAGTTGTTCCAACTCAACAACGAAAGCGGATGGTAGGAGATCCGGTTAATCAGCACCAGAGCTGTATTTACAGTTGTACGAGCTCCTGATGATGGGTGTCAACAACCGAAACATGTAGGGCTGCCTACAGAAATGTAATAAACTGAATAAGTCGCATCTAGTTGGAAAATTGTTAAATTCCATGTAGTTACATGTTTTACCTCACTCGAGCTATTAACTCCAAATGGGCAATTTTTCAGTTGTGCCAGTATTGCATTAGGTGAGCGGTATCTCGCTCAGTTTTTCTTAGAATGAGAAATGTTTCAGACAAACTTTGTAGAAAAATCAGAACACATTTTATGTTTAGTAATTTCTTTTCGAAAATCGCGCCTTTTATGAGATAATGTGGGGGAAAAAATGGTAGAGCGGGGCAGGCCACATATGATAACATGGCGCATGCGCATTGCAGGCTGGATACCTAAGGCTACAAACACACACTCAGAATATGTAATACTTATTACTTTTCCATTGCAACAGTGGCTGCAAGAACGCGCCTCATTATTACGTTATACGCACATGGCCTGTCTTGTTTACTTAGGATGCGTCTAGACAGTAGGCACCGCTCGGCGACTTTTGGCAGACATGTAGGACGAAGGTTATTGTGGGAATACGAGAATGTGGCGTTTCGTCACAGAATGTACGTTTAGTCTCGTTTTAATAAAAGGCCGTGCCATAGCTGAGGCAGTTAGTCTTGGGCCCGTCACCGCTGAGGCCCAGGTTCGATCATCCCACACCAGGCCATGTGAGATTGATGGTGGACAAAATGGCACTGGGACAGGTTTTTGCCGAGAACCTCAGTTTTTTGCTGTCATTACCATGCCACCAGTACCCCGTACTTGTTCATTGATTTGTCTGTCAACACTGCTGCAACATCTTAGCAGTTGGCAGAGTAGTTAGATGCAACACACACACACACACACACACACCCTTAAATAAGGTTGGTATTTCAAGTTACATAATAAGTTACATGTGCGTTATTCTGTTACCGCGGTAGCACAGTGGTTATGGTGCTGTGCTACAAATCGGAAGGCCGCTGGTTGGAGTCCAGATGGTGTCATTGGAATTTTTCATTGACATAATCCTTCCGAACGCACTGTGGTCCAGGGGTTGTCTCAGCCTCTAACAGAAATGAGTACCAGGGGTATTGATTGGGGGTAAAAAGCGGCCGGTGCGTAAGGCTGACAAACTTACCACCATCCTGGGCCATTGTCACGTTATCTGGGAACCTTAACTTTCTGGAACCCTCTGGGCACCTCGGGCTTGTAATGGGACTGATTTTATGTTTTACGTTATTATGTCTTATGTAAAGTAAAAGTAGAAGGTAAAATGTTTGTGACAGTTTTGTTAGTCATTGTTTATTTTGATCGGCATAGATTTATTTAAACAGGTCTGTTTTTTTAATGTGTTACCGAAAAATTGGAAAATAACTGTCGAAAAGTAAATACAACAGTTGCTCGTCTGAGTTACGTAATAAAATACTAAAACTTGCCAGATAGCAAGACAGGAAATGTGCGTATAACGTAAGATTGAGGCGATTCTCGTGCAACCAGTGTTGCTGTGGAAAAGAAAAAGGTATTACGTATGCTGAGTGCGTGTTTGTATCATTAGTTATCCAGCATGCAATGCGCGTGCGCCATATTGTCACGTGGCCTGTCCGGCTCTACAATATTTTTCCGCGTCACCTCATAAACTGCACGATTTTAGAGAAAACAGTACTGAAGATAAAATGTGTGTTTTGTTTTTCTCTACAACTATTGTCTGAAACATTTCTCATACTGAGACGAATTGAGAGGCAGATGATCAGAATGTATATTGGTCTCAATGTAAAGTGTCAGTTATTCTTCAATTTTCGCGACAGGTTTTCGAAAAATATTCAAATATCCAATTTAATGTAAAACCCCCCAGTGGGATCCGAATTGTTCCATGAGGACAGACGGACAGACAGACAAACATGACGAAGCTAATAGTTTTTTTTTTTTTGCAATATTGCGAACGCGCCTGAGCACAAGATTCGGACGGGTAGGAGTTGGCGTAGTTTTCAAACGTTCTTTATTTTGATTTTCCCAACACCGCAGTGTACTTGAAATTCATTTATTGCGGACACAAATCTGATGTCCCAGGGCAAATCGCACTGTAGAACACACAGTGCGATTTTAAATATAGTTTATACCACAAGAACATATTGCTGACATAAGTGTAAAGGTAAGCAATCCCATCACAGGCCTGGACAGGCCCTTGGGTTTCCAGGAGGTTGAGACTCCCATATTTCAAGACAGTCGGTACATGACGGTGGCAAGGTTGTCAGCCCTACGCACCGGCCGCCTTTGCCCCCCCCCAAAAAAAAAATATTCCTGGTGCTCGTTTCTGTTAGAGGCTGAGTCAACCCCCGGGCCATAGTGCGGCCGTAAGGATAATGTCAATGAAAAATCCCAATGACACCATCGGGAATTGAACCCGCGACCTTTCGGCTTGTAGCGCAGTGTCTCAAACAACTGGACCACCGCGTGACATAATTTTACTAAGTATAAATTATGTTTTATAACGAACATATGCGTGTGTGTGTGTGTGTGTGTGTCTACACACTTTTGATGTAGATCTCGCAACTACCGTCCTCTCCAGTACCAAATTTCACGCCTTTTATCCCATGATTTTCGGGCAGAGATCGCACAAGTATTCGTCATCTGGTCAGATATTGGCATTATCATAATCAGAAGAAAAGGTCATGTTCACAGTGTTTAAGTAGGCCTTGTTGATCATTCGGTACTGATTTCAAATCTGATTACTGTTTTCAATTTCCGTACCGATGCAAGTCACTGATTTAACCCAAGCCAGCATTTATCGTTTCTGTGCTAAGTCCCTCCTACTGCGACCGTCTTGTAATTTCCGTTCTCTCGCCGCGCCATAGCTTTACAATTTCAGTGATGTGAGTATTGCTTCACATCTGTTTTGAGATCCATCCATTATTTATAGCTGTCTATTAGTACTGCCACACTGATACTCAGTCACTGTTTACTTAGCTATTGCTCGAAAACCGGCCAGTGTGTACATTTTTCTGTATGCTCTCATCCAAAATACATTTAGAGCGAAAGGTTGTAACTTGTACTCGAAATTAAGAATATTTGCTGTGTGTAAAGAGTGGAAACTAATCTCTTTATACGGGTTCCCCGTCTCATTTCTAAATGTATGTGAATGAGAAAGAGAGAGAGGGGGTACATTGTGTTCAAACACCGCTGGAATTAGACTCAATTGTGAAACGAAGAACCTCGTCTCATTTCTAAATATATGTGAATGAGAAAGGGAGAGAGGGTACGTTGTGTTCAAATACTGCCGGAATTAGACTCGATTGTAAAACGAAATAAACTAAATTTGGAGAGACCCTCAGATGCACTAAACACCCGAGTTCCGCGAAATAATGGCAGGTAACTCGTCTACATTAAGCAACTGATCTTAGTGAGAGAGAACAGAGCAATTATACCCGTTTCAGGAAACAAATTAATTTACTGCCTTTCATTGTAAACAGCCATGCAGCTGACGTACACGTATATTCTGTTTTAACTGCAGGGAATAGGCGTGTTGAAGTTGTGCAAGGGAAGTGGATTCCTTCCTGTTGTAAACCGAGAGTAGCAAGCAGTTGGCGTGTTGTTTAAAGTTATTCCGATTGAAAGTTTTTGTAGCTTGTGCTAGGGGCGTTTTCTTTCACTTTCTCATGACGTCATTCTGCCAGCCCCGTATGAAGAGCCGTGTTTTTGGTCATGTGTGAGCGCAGTGTTGCGAGAACTTTCAGGGTCGGAGTCGCTCACCTGTTGGCACGCTGTTGTCTTTGGCTTCTGTGTTTCCATCAGAAATGGGATGGCTTTATTCTGGTGCAGATATCATCTGCTGATGCATAATGCTTGCTAATGTGTTTAGAGTCTGATGGTTTTTTTTTCCTGCAGTCTTTCTTTTTCCCCCATGTTTCCCCTTTATCTTCCTTTTGCATGGATGACTTCCCACCAAGGATGTACGGAACAGCAGACAGAGGTCTTCGTGTCGATACTTCGGTCGCTACTCTCGTTCTTAATACGTTGTTGAAGCAGTAAACCGACATCCCCAGCAAGATTGTGGCAGCGTAGGATTTCATGTGTGCTTATGGTGGCAAATTTAGGTTGACAACGTTTTAGAACAATTTATCGAAAAGAAATTACCGTCCCTTATTCAAGAGAATGCAGTTGACTTGCACTGCATTGTGGTTAGAGTCCCATGACATTCGCGACGCCGGTCGGGAGAAAACGTAGGTCCTGTGAAAAACGCGTCTGCCACTACATAACCTTCTCTCCACTGGTCGCCATTTCTTTGTTGTTTCCTTCGTAATGAAACTATGGGCAAATGCAAGCAGAGCTCTAACCACATAGAACTCTGTAGCATATAACTCTTTTATATCACACGCACAAAACACGACTGCGCGTAACCCTAGTGAATTTTTCACTAGAATACATCGGTTACTGGTCACAAAAAAGGGACGATCGGCGTATCCCAACAACTGTCAAGGTCAACTACAAACTTCGCAGTTAGTTTCAGTAGGTGCTGTTTTCCATTAGTACGCTATCTTTCATACTTCCACTGGCAGGAACTCAACTTTCTGACTGCAGAAGCAGGGGAAACGTAAGGAAATGTGAAGGAATGCAGATCCGGTTCACATTGCTCAGAGAGCCTCTAAGTCGATTCTCGAACGGTACGAACTGCTGAGAAAACTGCAGTCATGAGAAGAAACATGAAGTGGCTGCGGGGAAGGGCAGGTGTTGGCGACCGTGGATCCGAATGTGTCCACACTGCGATGAAACAGTAACCAGATTGCTTGACACAACGGAATACGTATTTCCACAAGCAGTTGCTCGTGCGGCGCACAGTATAAACATGTTGCCTCCCCACCCCACCCCCCCCTCCTACGTACTGTAGGTCGTTGGAAGTCGATAAAATTTGAGGCAACTTTACAAGCAGTCAAAATCAAAGAAAGGAGCGATGCTGCTGTCTGTTGCAACGCTGAACCGCACGACCAACATAAACTGACTGCCTACGTTCATAATGCCCATGCCACATATCCTTCAACCCTGTTTGCATTTAATAAAATTGCATTGAATAAAACAAGATTGCATTTACTTATCCATCTTGCTTGGTTTGTTTCCCCCTCCCCTCCCTGGAGTAGAAAGCTGAAATGTGGAGTGTTTCCTAGGATATTATCCCACCACATACTTAGCAGTATTGCCATAGTGTTCGGAGTTTTAGTTGAGAAGCAGTGATTTTGATCGACCTTGTATGCCAGTACGTCTTGTGTAAAAATACACAATCACTGTGCGGGACTCCGATAACAGCTGTTAATGGGACATAAAGAAGTAACGCTTTACGGGAACTAGAAAAGAAAAGTGCTTACGTTGGAAGGTCGCTCCCAGTACACTGTGCTGAGAGAGACAAGCAGTGGTTAAGATAAGTCATATGGCCCCCATATGAGTCCACAGCAGTTTCTGCGTGCCTTTGGCGTCCTGTCATATGCAAGTGACGTTGACACCGTACAGAACGACCTGCTTAGGTGACAATATAGGTTGCGTCAAGAATTTGTAGTAGACTGCGGGCACCTTGACGGATTAGAATCGCATCGAGTCTGGCTTGGTAAGGCGTCTTAAAAACAGTGGGTGGATAGGTGAAAAACCAATGTGGGTACAGTGATTCGTCGTCAGTCGTGGAGATTAAGAGGAGTGGTCACGGAGCCAAACGGCATTGCGCACACTTCTTGTTGGAAAAGTAGGATTACATGAACGCGAAAATTTTGGACTTTCTTATTGGTCCTTTAAAATGCATTCTGGACATTAACCTTGGTCTTTCCGGGGTGGGTATTTAAATTTTAAGGTACGGTTTATGACAACCGTGAGTGTTATTTGAATAAAAAAAGAAAAATATATGAAGTAACCGTGATTTTTTTTGAAAATAAAACAATTATGCGGCATGTCTTAAAATGCATCAAATTCCCTTCTTGCCCAAGTGTAAAAAATAAATGTCCAGGGGTGTTTTTCTACGCGCGTCGGCATATGCAGACGGAGGTAATTAAACACTAAACGTGTACACGCTGCCTAGGTAGCTGACGCTGCCAGCTTCCGCGGCAGTTGAGCGAGCAACCGCCGCGTTCATCCGCTTATATTTAAATATTTCAGCGTTTGGCAAACATACGCAATTATTTTCAAACCGAGTTGGCCCAGTGATTTCTATACATTTGTTCCAACGTATAAGGAACCATTTAAGGATCAATTTATGCTTCATCTTCCGTGTTTATTTTTCGTAGCTGTGAATGCAAACGGCATCACGCAGCAGTCAGCACGAACGTCATTAAATGGCGAATTTTTATATTCATTGATATACCGTCTTGCTTTTGAATAAATACGCCCTGTTCGCCGTCCAGTGCAGGGTTTCGTAACTTTTTTTTGTGCCATGGACCCCTTTGGCAGTCTGGTGAGACCTACGGACCCTTTCTCACAAAAACAAAAATATTTGAATGCATAAAATAAGACACATAACTATATATATATATATATAACTTGGACGCTTCTGGCAGTAGATCAGAAACACCTGAAAGTTTTGAAATGTGGTGCTGGTGAAGGATGGAGAAGATCAGTTGGACTGATAATGTGAGAAATGAAGAAGAATTACTTAGAGTCAAGGAGCAAAGGAATATCCTACACGAACTAAGTAAACGGAAGGGTAACTGGATTGGTCACGTTTTGCGTAGAAACTGACTTCTGCACCGGGTTATTGAAGGAAAGATAAAATGGTGATAGAAGTGATAGGAAGACAAGGAAGAAGACGTAGGAAGCTACTGGATGACCTTAAGGAAAGGAGAGGATACTCTCGTTTGAAGGAGGAAGCTCTAGATCGCACTATATGGAGAACTCGGTTTGGAAGAGGCTTCGGACCTGTCGTAAGACAGACTACTAAATGAATGAATGAATGAATGAATGAATAAAGGGAAGGGAAACCAGTTATGTTCATATACAGTTTGTAAGTTTCGTTCCAACAGATATCGTGTACTTCACACTCCCTAAAACCCAGAAACTTCACACTGCTGGGTTTGGCTTGGACGAATCAGGTCGAATGGTCTTCTCTTCCACCTGTGCAACCGCTAGGCCGTGTTTAACTGTGCATTCCAGTTATTAGTGTAGAGATGAATTTTGTACAGCATTTTTCATTCGATCGGAATTGTACCTACTGTACGGATCGAAATTCTACCTGAGGTGGCAGTAAATGTCACACAGGTTAGCCGCGAGGTGGTGTCCGAAAGCGGGGGCACTAAAAAATTTTACTCTAACCTAAAATTAATAACCTGAGATACTAGATAGTCTTGTAAGAGGAACAATGGGCAGCAGTACTCACCTTGCATCAAGAAAGGAATCACAGGCCTGAAACACAAACTGCTGTGTGAATGAAATTAACACAGACAATTCAACCAGCTGCCCGAATCACGCCACCACAGTCAGATAAGTGCTACCAACATCAAGAAGCGAAAGAAATTGGTTAATCCTTTGACTGATCAGAATTGTACCTATGCCGAAAACTTGGCACCTTACAGTATCTTCCAGAACGGTCTTAATAGACTGTATTATAACGCCGACAGTATTTAACCACTAAATACTGTTTATTTTATTGTTTAAAAAATGTTATTATTATTATTATTATTATTATTTTGTGACGACAAAGATTGAGATCCTAATCTGGCTTCCAACAATTGATGCTGCAAATGAAATTTTAATTTTTGTATATTTTGACGGCTTGAGGATGACCACTAGTGGTTAAAACATTTATCAGTAGACCTGTATGATGTAGTACTTAGTTGTTTGGATGATCAGTGATAATTATGTTCGTCGGATTAATATTAACGAAACACAGAGGCCCACATGGATTGGTGGAGAGACGTTTTATCGCTCTCTTTTTTAAAATGCTTTTTGCAGCTTGTACAAGATACCTTTCATAATCACATATCAAAAATTCTTGAAGATATGTCTTTGAAGATTGAACATGGGATTATGATGATCATGATAGCGGTAATGTTGATGATGTCGACAAGGAAACTTGCCGCTCTTTAATGTCACAGTATTCAGTAGCTTTGGGATATCTGCTTCTTACGAGTATATGAAATTAACGAACGGTATGAGGAATTGCAAAGGAAGTATTGCAAAACATATTGGCTCTTATTTTGTCCCCCCATCTGTGCCCCAATTTCACAAATGTGGTTTCCTCCCTCGAGGGTTTACATCTAAAGTTCTGCAATAATTTATGGTTTCTCTTTGTGTGCCTCATTTTAATCGTGTCGGCTTAATTTAGTCACCTAACAGTGTGTACCAACTGTGAACCCGCTCCGCACGTAACTGTCTCAGTTCTTCTGTTATTCTATTTGCCGTCCAAGTATTCTTTTCAGCGCCTTTCTCGATCTGTGTTCTTCAGTTAAAATTAGAGATCTAGTTGATGCAGTGGAAATAAACAACCGCGGTTCGTGTTTGGCCATTTATCCGGATGACCCCTGTCGTCTCTTTAAATTCATAGGCTTAATTATTACGTGTTTCTGTTGCAAAGAGCAAACCATGAGTTGGGAATAGTTCGCTGACGTCACGTGGATAGCAGGGGTCAGACACACGACTTCAGTACCAGAGTAATAACGCCATGCTTTCACTGTGATGTAGTCATCCTTCTATGTATTACGTAACTTCGCATATTGCAAGTTTTACTGGGATGTAATTCATTGCAGAGTCGGTTTGGCGTGGTTTCCAGATGTTTTGAGGACTCGGTATCGCTACTACGTCATTGACCTTATGTGCATAAACACTTTTTTGGAAAGTTAATCACGCCAAAAATTTGGCATTCTTTAATAATCAGATATGTTCACGCTAAAGTATATTATAATAAAGGTATTTTTTCTTTTGGTTTCGGGGCGACGGTATTTAACGTTGCTTTTTATTACTTTTGGTACTCTTTGTTGGGCTATATACAGTAAAACTTTGGTACGTTTTTTAAGTCTGTATACAGTAAGACCTTTTGGTATGTTTTGTAGGGCTATATGCAGTACTGAAACCCTTAGGTATATTTTGTAGGATTTGAATGAAGACATCACGAAGTGCTTGGATACATATTGTAATACTAATTTGTACGTCAGAACAACTGTTTTTATTACACAAGGTAATATGTAGGCTACATGTTTCGACTAATAAATAGTCATCTTCAGGCCTATTCTTTACAGGTTAAGTCACAGGATGCTCTGCACACATTGGGATCCCAGTGTGTTTACATCAGTGAAGTATTTAAGCCATATCATTTGCCTAGGAGAGTAAAAATTGCAAAGTATGTAACTAATTGTTTAAAATGCTTTTAAAAAATCTAGAAAATAGTAAACGCCAATACACTGTTTTTAGATTTCTTAAATGTACTTTAACCAATTAGTTACATACTTTGCAAGATTTAATCTCCTAGGCAAATGATATGGCTTAAATATTTCATTGATGTAAACACACTGGGATCCCAATGTGTGCACAGCATCCTGTGACTTAACCTGTAAAGAATAGGCCTGAAGATGACTATTGATTAGTCGAAACATGTAGCCTACATATTACCTTGTGTAATAAAAACAGTTGTGCTGACGTACAAATTAGTATTACAATACATGTCTTGTAGGGCTGTATACGGTACTACTTTGTGGTATGTTTCGTAGGACTATGTACACTGTAGCATTGTGGTACCTTCTGTGGGGCTGTATAAAGTAAAACATTTTGGTGCATCTTGCAGGGCTTACTCTTTGAAACCATTTGGTTCAATTTGTTGCCCTGTGTCCAATAAAGCATATAGAAGACGACACTACTAGGTCTGGCTAACTGCTGTTGTGAAACGTTAAAGCAGTGGGTAAATAGCCTGTAGTTTTTACTGGGTTTTAAGTGGTTAATAAGAATAGACGATGAGAAAAACAAAAGAAAAGTACGGATGTAGGAAAGGAAAGGGTGAATAAGTGAATAAATAAATACTTATAAAGAATTTCGTCATGTTCTGAAGGCCGTCCTCTTTTGACACAGGCAGTTCTGTCAGGAGTTAAGGGGCGGCTTTGGAAAGAAAGAAAAAAGTGACAATTCGGACAGATGATATATTGTTGAGCTGCTAATAAATCTAACCTAATGAGCTGCTAGTATGTCTGGCGTCAACTGAAGTGCGCTAACAACAGGAGCTTGAGCCGCAGCTGCAACACTCATGTGCAGTAATGTGCAAGTGACAACATAGCGAGCCCTCGCGTTGTGTCTGAGGATAAAATGCTTTAGTGTAAGAGGAGAAGATATGATCGACATAAAGTGCACCTCATGCAGATGTGTGTTATGCGACTGTGTGTACGTGACAGGTTGTGACGTTCATTGTCGTAGTAGATACAAAACAATTATAGTGAACCCTCGTCCGAAGTAGGGGATTCGCCGAGAGAGGTGCGTTCGGTAAATCCCACTTTTGGATGGGAATATTTTTCATGTAAGAATGCAGCAATGCCAAGTTCAGGTAAATGAACAATAAAATAAAATAAAAAATATAACGATATTTCCCTCGTGAAACAAAAATTGGTCGTAACGCACCAATACTGAGTTTTGCATGAAACAGAACTTTACCGTTCTTGAATAGACAAAACTTTTAAGCGTGTCATGTTTTTACGAAAATGTAAGTAGAAGTAATTTTTTTGTGTTCACAACACATTGGCAGAAGGTGTGTTTGTAACCCACCTGTCTAGTAATGTGGAAATCTCAGTTTTAAGAAATGTTTGGGTTACAGGTTTCTGTTTCGTGAGCTATTTGTTTATGAATATGCAGTTTGCGGGATGACATCTGAGTTGAAAATTTATGCTGGGACATTTGCTGAATGGGAACCGCGGTGGTACAGTGGTTAAGGTGCTGTGCTACAAATGGGAAGGTCGCTGGTTCGATCCCAGCTGGTGTCATTGGAATTGGCCCTGGGATCGGCTCAGCCTCTAACATAAATCAGTACCAGGAGCATTTCCTGGGGTAAAGGCGGC
>Ga0123352_10014144_pt1 | contig 12692 bp, 9 predicted proteins | sample TergutLab28metaG_FD_89700 | JGI IMG/M metagenome (GOLD analysis project Ga0123352, IMG submission 89700) | Labiotermes labralis P1 segment gut microbial communities from Petit-Saut dam, French Guiana - Lab288 P1 | ecosystem: Host-associated > Arthropoda: Insects > Digestive system > Gut ... | reverse complement strand
GGCATAATGATGCCCGAAACATGTTGAGAAAGTGTTGATAATAAACATCTAACTGTTGCATCTTGTTGGTTTTCTCTCTCACTTCACAATTTGCTCACGATGCACGGTCACAGAAACCTAAAATGATGCACCAAGTGTCTCATTAGTTGGCATTAGTTTGGTAGCATAGCTGAAGAGGCTGATGTATATATATGAAGACTGTACTGGTAAATTATCCCATTTACCTCATGGACTTGCCTCTACCTAGTACCCAAGTCAATAACAAAGGCCATCTTAGCATAACATTTAGGTGCAGGGACAGCTTTACAATCATCTTTATGCCATGTATCTAGTTACAAATTTTTTAAGTGAACTGATTCTGTGATTTAAGGTGTTGATTGTTACATTCATAGTCAAGAAATGTTTTGCCGAAGTTTAATGCTAATGTTCACAAAAGCCTATGATTAAATCATATCCTAAAGCATTTAACACATCTGTCCATTCTTGTGGCTTAAGATCTCTTTTCAACAATATCTAGTTTGTATCAGAGTCTCCTTGAAGTGATTTCTTTCTTTGAGTGTGTATGACCATAATTTTGTATGTATTGTATATTTCCCTCCATGTGTCTTACATGAACCCAGTATTTTTAACATGTCATTCCTGTCTCATACTCTGCAATATAAGCACCTTGACAGTATTAGGCAATGAATATAAATTATGAAGCACCTTGAAATGTAATTTTGTCAAGCATGACTTTACTTCCATTGCTCTTTATGCCACATTCACTCCTCAGCCTTTGTTCTCAAACATGCTAAATCATCATTCTTTCTTTAAGAATATGAGACAGTTTTTAGGCCCATATAAAATAAAAACCATATAGACTTATGTAGTAATTTTCTATATTTTAGTCTTCAGCCTTTTGTTTAGGACAGGGGAAGTTAAAAAATTCTGTTCATGAATAACAATTTAAGATGTAGAAGATTTAATATTTGAGCCATGTATGCATATTGTTACGTTATAATATATGTGGTTCTGTGCCTGCAAACACCAGGTTTTTGTAGTGCACTGCCCATTTGACCTTAATAACTATAAAAATTTTGCTAGACTAATTGCACTCATTCACTAGTATTTGTAATCATTATTATACCTCATCTTCTTCTCCTGATTTTCTCATGTGGTGCTTCCACTTACATCAAACCTTATATAAAAAATATGCCTAACAGCCTCAGATCTGTAGTTTTGGAGTGCCTCACAATTTTCTTCAAAGCTACCACTGCATTTGTAACCACTTAATTCCCAGAAATTTCTCTTTCCATCTCCATGATTTCATGGCAGTTCTGAAGTATGTGAATGGCACTTTCCTCACCCGTCATAAGGGACAGGTTCCCCTTTCGACTCAACCCATTCGAGACCAACCTAACCCACTCCTCTCATTCCCATTATAGTGTACCATGTATTCCTCCCTACACCCTCCAACCTTAATTTCACAGTAATTTAACCATTGAGGTTTTACCCTGTACATTAGCTAAGGCCATCTGTCACTGTATATCCCTGCATCTGATTTTGATCATTTTGCATATTTACTTTTTATTTCTCCCACTCAAGTAATGATAAATAAACCCCAGTCCTCATCTCTCTAGCTCCTCCTCAAACTTTCTGGCCCATTGTCCAAATTGTGTGCTGTCTTTCTGCCACTTGTAACACCCCTTGCTCCATCTTTCTTACTCATCTGCTTGTGACTTTAATTGTATTGCAGACACTAGTAAGAAACTACAGTTCATCACTGGGAATTGCAGCAGACAGCTGTTTGGCAACACTTCTGGAATTACAGCAGCATGCCTTGGAACGTCTACGTGAACGGGATCACTTCAGGGAAACGGGCTTGGCCACCATCAAAGTTAGGGTTCCTGACAAGAATCCTAGTAGGAGAATAATTTCAGTTGAAACAAAACTCTCTGCTACAGTTCAAGAAGTGCAGCAGGCAGTTGCTTCTCAAATAGGAGTAGAATGTGACAGGTATTTAAATATTTTCATAGCACAAAAACAGTTGCATGAATGCATTTGATGTAGAAATTGTACTTCAATTGCTTGTCATGGGTGATGATTGATTCAAATGTGGTTGTGTAGGCTTCTGTGGTACCCATTCTGTCAGTGCAGCCCCTTTAACTTTGACTGAAATTCCTGAAAATTTTGAATTCTTGCTTAATATTTATTTTAGTAAATTGAATTTAGGTATGTACAAAAGGTACTGGAAATGTGTGTAGGTTTAAAATTATGCTGTTAAAGTTACTTATGTTTTCATGCTGTATTTAGTCGTAAGTTTTGCAGTATACTCTTGAGATTGATTCAGATTCAGCAGAATACAGCAGTTTATTGAAAGATGGTTGTTGATACAGGAAAGTTTTACGTTAAAAAATAAACTGTTTTCCTCTGGCTTTGAAAGTATTTTTGGCAGTGAATTTTATTGTGTCCTAAATATCATTTGTGCAGGATAAAACTTATTTTGAGTGGCAAAGTACTGAAGTTGAAGAGTGAACTTGCTACACATGGTGTCAGGAATGGAACACAAATAATGGCTGTAGTACTTCACAATAACCCAGAAGAACTTCAGGTATGAAGCACTTTTTTTTCTTAGTTAACTGTCTCAAATAAATTAGTCATTTGTTCTAATCAAAATGTAAAAAGGATATTGCAAAGTACAATGTCCTGATGATTGTCTATGTTGTGTAGTATGGTACATGCAGTAACCACCTTTTCTCCTCCCAGTCGCTTCAGCATGGACCTTAATTAATTTCAATTATGATGCAGATGGAGACAGCCTATTCTTCCAAAATGTTAGAACAAACCCACTGTGCTACGTGGTGTAAAAACCCGGAAGACCATTGTTTGAGTAACACCTGCTGTGAAAACATGAAAACCTCCTTAATGTCCTGTTTTATACTGACCAGTTTTGTTTTGAATTATTTATTTATTGTGAGTGAAATAAAATATTTTACAGTTTAGTTTAACTTGTTCCACATTTGTGTTTTTTAATCAGGTGACTGATGGGATGAAAATGTATAATTTACATTTCCTTAATTACTGTGAATGTTATATGTGTGTGGTGGGACATATAACTTTAGATAAAAATAGACGTAGAAGATTTAGTAGACATAACCATCTCAGGCGGACTGTAACTTCACTTTTATAAAATTAGTCCTTCTAGTAATTGTAACAGCATGGATTTTGATGTAATATATTGATAGCTAATCAAATTTTCTACTTTTGTCAGATAGTAGAAAAAAATGAGAATACACTGCTGTAGTACTTGAACTGTTTGTAAGAGTTCAAGGAAGCCTATGATGTAGTTAAGAGGGAGACTTTGTATAATGTTTTGATTGAGTTTGCTATACCCCTAAAACTAGTTAGGTTAATTGAAATGTGTTTAAATGAAACCTGTAGTAATATCTGGATAGGCAAACACTTGTCTGATACATTTCATATTCATAATTTTTTATCACCATTGCTTCCACCTTGCTTTAGAATATGAAATTAGGGAAGTCGATGTAAACCAGGATGGATTGAAATTGAATGGGATGTACCACCTTACACTGTATGCTGATATTAATTTACTGTGCAGAAACATGAATGCCGTAAAGAAAAACATGCAGCTAATAGGGGTTGCATCTAGAAATCAATACTGACAAACAAAGTATATGTTCATGTCTCATGAGATGAATGCAGGATAAAAACACACTGTGAAGATAGATAATTAAGTCTTTGAAAATGTGGCAAAGTTCAGATGTTTGAGAATGAAACTGGCATATGATAATGGCATGTCTGAAAAAAGAGCAGATTAAATTCAGGGAATTCCTGCTATGATTCTGTCTAAAATCTCCTCTTTTCCCATTGACTGTTCAAAAGACATGAAGATTAAAATGTGCAGAACCATGATTGTCACTTTTTTTATATGGGTATGAAACTTGGTCTTTCCCATAAAGGAAAGAAAATAGGCTGAGGTTGTTTGAAAATGGGTTTCTGAAGAAGATACTGGGCTCTGAAGAGGGATGAAGGAACAGGGAGCTAGTGAAAATTGTATAATGAGGAGCTTTTTGTGACTTTTAATTCTTACCAAATATTATTAGGTGATTAGTCAAGGAGGATGAGATGGACTAGGCATGTGGCATGTATGAGAGAGAAAAGAAATGCATACATTGTTTTTTTGGTGGAAAGTCTCGAGGAAAGAAACTATTGGGAAGACCTAGGTGTAGTTTGGAGAATATTTTTAAAGTGGCTAGTCAAGAAATGGGATGGGATGGCACGGACTGGATTCGTCTGGTCCTGGGTAAGGACAGGTAGCAGGCTAGGTGAACACAGTAATGAGTCTTTGAGTTCCATAAAATGCGGGAAATTACTAGACTAGCTGAGGAACTATTATGTTTCCAAAAGGACTCTGTTCCATGGAGTTACTGACAAGTTTGTTGTTTATTTGTAAGCAAATGGATTGTTATTAAAGTGACTTAAAGTTTAAAAAAATTGTGAGTTCTGAGAACATAAAACATTGTGTTAAATCAAGGAAGCTTTCTCATTGTTTTTATAAGGCATATTGGGTAAGTTCTCAAACTGATTTTTCTTTAATTTTATGTGACAATGAAAAGAGTGGGTAGTTATGATACAGGGAGGCCACTTGGCTGCTTTGTTCCCATTTTTGGTGACCGTACTATTTATTACATAAACATGTACCCAACACTCTGTGGGTAGTGCAAACTACAGTGTAGATTGTGTGTTTGGATTCTGTTCATTGTTCAAAACCAAAATTTATTGGGACTGGATCAGCTTTATCCATCACCCTCAGAACTCATAGTAATGGTCTTTGCAACATCTGAGTTATGAAGGACATCTGTAGTTGATACATTATGTTATGTTAGTATTATGTTACAGGCAATTGAATCCAGGCACAGACAGATGGAGGCTACACTGGCTGATGCTAAGCTCCTGGCTAGTAAAAGCAATGACAATAATGATTATTATCTACAGGTGAGTGTTGAACATATGTGAAATGTACTGCTGAGGCTCTATGGAATTTTTTTATCTTTATGGTTGTGCATGCTTTTATTTCATCAGACTTTCACTGTAAAGGAAAAGTATATTTTGAAAATATTTACAAACATAATGCTAATAAACAAGTGTTTGACCTGAAAGAGATTAATTACAAGTCCTTACTTTTGAAGATTGTTGTAAGTAGGGGGACAGTAATGTTTACCCTCTGTTCAGGTAAATTGAATACCAAGATTTGATAATTATTTTGTAAAAGTGATGGTCATAGGAGCTTTTTTACACATACACCCCATTTCTAGTATTGGAGATAGCCTTTTATTTCCAAACATTGGGCTTTGTATATAGAATCCCACTTTCATTTTCAGATAATTCTGAGGAAGGGGAAGCAACTTCTTGCCCATAAGGTTTCCTTTTCACTGTAATTGAGATAATTTATTGTTTGCCATCATGGCACTGGATTTTTTTATGATGATAATATATCAGCTTCCAGTTGAGTGTTTAGCCACTGACATCTAAGAAGAAGTAAATGAGTTACAGCTCTTAGGATTGGACACTGTACAAAAAGTGCATGTGCTCCTGCAGGCTGGTGCAGGAAATGCAGAAGCCACAACCTGTGTTTCCTCTGTGTTAGTATTTGTTTCGTATTATGTGCCAAAATTTGAGAGTACAGAATAATTCAGGGCACTGAGGGAGATGTCTTCTACTCTTAGATTGCAGACCAGTCTGGCAAGACTCTGAATCTCCCTGCAAAGGAGCGACAAGCTTTGGCAATTGCAATGTCATTGCATGAAAAGGGCAGAGTGGCTTTAAAACAGGAAGACTATGCACTGGCACTTGTTCTTCTGCTTGAAGCTGACAAAGAATTCAGGTATTTGTACTGGAGAGTCATCCAGTTTGTAGTGTTCAGGCATAAGGACCTCCTAAACTGTACTGATCAGAAATGTGTTCATATCAGGAGGTACTGAAGCTACCATCATGAGTGACCAACAAACAGTCATATCATTTAACAATAGATGCTCCAGCTTGTGATATTTCTTACAACCAGAAGATGAACCAAATTATGTTGAACAGTTAATGTACATGGTTAACCACCCTATGATATATCGTAGAATCATATGGTCAACTAATGTACATAAACACATGATTGAACAGGTTATGGTATGTTCCACGTGCATGACGAAATCAAAGCTGTGGCCTACTCATCGCTTTCATTTAATAGTTACACTGTGTGCACATTAGTAAGTAAAGTGTCATAATGTTTAGGCAGTTAAGCTGCTTTAAATGTTTGTGTTTTGTGGCTACGTTTTGTACTTGTTCAGAGCTGTTTGGCACTTTCTTCAAGAAGGCTAGAGGTGTACATATGTAGATCTCATAGGCTCAAACACTATGCTGTGGGACTTCAGAGGTGCCTTATAGAAAATATTAGATTTTCTAGTACTCCATGGCCTCATGGCATGTTGGGGTGGTTTGCACTCATCCACATTGGAATTGTGCCCTTCTTTTTCTCTTTCTGAAGTCATGAGGTTGCGAATTTGATGTATGTCCTGCTTTTCACATTGAGGAAGGTGAGCATTAGCTTGGACAGACATTTCAAAAGTGGTGCTTATGTTAAAATTCCACCTGAAAGTTTGCCCACATAACAGAATCAACCACCATCACCACCTTTATTCCATTTGTGTAAAATTTTGAATTATTCATACCAGACAGGAATTATGTATTGGAAAAGAGCCACAATTATAATTTAGAAAAACCAGTTTAGAACATGGTCGTTGAATTGGCGCTTGAAACAGAGAACACCATCAGACATTTGAACATAGAAATACAAGACACTTACAGATATTTAGGAGCAAAAGGAATTAAGAAAATCATGAAATCTTACCTAAAAATTAACAGTAATATGTGCCATAAAAGACAGACCTTTTCTCAAGAATATTAGACAGTGAACTTATCATTACTAAATCTGACAAAAGAAAAACCATTAAACTAATAGCACAAGAAGAATTTAACAGAAAATTTATATTTTCATTGAGGTCAGTGTATTTGAAAAATTAAATAAAGATCCCACACCAACTATGTACAATCAAGTACAAGAAGTAATGAGTGAAGGTGAGACAATGGTAACAAAACAGAACAAAGTATATTATACAGGTAAATCCAGTTGCAGTGAAATTAAGAGCGTAGCTGAAGTATCATGGGGTGAATAATCCTATTAGACATAGGAGCTCCGGATTACAATTAGGAAAAATTCTGAAGTCAAACACTGGAAGAAAATTTGAAGCTACTAAATAGAAACATTGTGAAGAATAACCAGGTGGCACAAAATTTGCTGGTATAAAAAGTTACTGCAGGAGCCAGACAGATTGCATTTGGTATTAAAGATCCCAGTGTGAATTTCCCAACATAAGAAACCATATTTATTATGAAAGTCTCACTAAGAATAGCATTAGTGACACTAGTAGAACTGACAACGGTATTAAATCAACATTATTTTCAGTATGATGGACATTTTTTTTAAAATCAGAATGTGGTGTGGCCATGGGCTTACTGTTGTGAAGTTTATTTCCTGAAATTTTCTGCAAACTGGCAAAACCAAACTGTAAAACATTTGTTGGAATAAAGACTGGTTTGTTCCTTGTATGGTACATCAATGACATACCAATGATATATGATGAGACAAAAATTACAACAATCGCCATCACCACTCGTGTAAATTGGCTACTCAGAAATATGGAATTCAAAGGAATAGAAGAAATACAAATAAAAAATTGGTTATTTGGACCTTATAATGGGGAGACAAACTTGGAATTTATATACATAGAAAACCTACAGCCACTAGTACAATCAAATCACCCCATGGAACAAAAGATGGCTGCTTGTAGATATATGTGACATAGAAAATATGACTTACTTTTTAACGGAAGAAAAACAAAAAAAAAAAGGCAGCTGTTATTGACCTGGCTAAGATTAATTGTTTTCCAGCTCACCTACTTTGTGAACTACATAATAAGATTAGAATAAAAAAACTAGCATATAATACAAAACAGTAAATAGATTATAAAGCAAAAGCACCTGATTTTTGTACCAGAAGGATAACAAGGACTTTCAGAGACACAGAATTAGATGTCCCAATTGAGGCAGATAATGCAATAAAAGAATATTGCAGTACCCAGGAGCCAAGAATCAATATGAAAGTACCTACTTATCAGCTAACATGTACAGATTGTGTTAAGGTGTACGTCGATCAGACTGTTAGAAGTCTGAATACCAGATTTTAGAACATTTGAGGTGTAAGAACTAATTCCATACAGTTTTATATGTACTGCACACATTTTGATAAAAGATTTGAATACAGCTGTCTTGAAAATGTCACAAAATTCATAAAAACAGTTAAAATTGTGGAAATTAGGTGGTGGGAACAGTTAACATTTATCTAAGTTAGAAACAAAGACGTTTATACTACAAACAAAACTGTATTGAAATAAATCCATTTTTTGTAATGGTTGTAAGATTAGCTGGTACTGACCAGGTTCATTTTTAAAGTGAAAGGTCTATACACACACCTCAGTACTTGATTAGTTACTTGTAAAAACAATAAACAGTAGAAGTCCTCTACTCTGGCACCCATGGGACTGAACAGGTACGACATTATCAAATATTCCAGATTTTCAGACAGTACCCAGTTTTTGCAGCCAGCTCTCAGACATTGTGCACTTGGCAGTTATATTCATTCCATCGGAAGAAGACTTAGGTTTTTCAACTACTATAGGCCCAGTCACAGGTTTTGCTTTGGAATGCACTGCTGTAAACCATTTACACAACATGCAAGTGCGAAATTTAAATTTTTCATGATTTTTTTCATATTTCTGACACATGTAACACTTTTCCCATAACTGTCATTTTCCTCCATATATCGTTTACTTTCCATGGTCCCTTCAGAAGAGATGGATAAATGTTTTAACATATTACATTTTAAAATGTTTAAAAAGTTAAATCTGCATTCATCGTGATGTCAAAATAATAGTATTTCAAATTATAACAGGTGGAAAGAATGTAATTAGTATCACAGTAAAAGCAAGCTTTCAATGTTTTTAGCAGATTTTATTATAAAAACATTATATAATAGTATACCAAATAATAAATGTGATATACTATTGTCAGAGTCTTAGACAATTAAGAATTTTGAAACCAGTTTTGGAAGTACAACATTAACATAATGTAAGTCATTATAATAATTATTATAAACCTTGTCTGTAATACTGTGTAGCCACTGCCAGTCTCAACTCCTGCAGTCAGTGGATAACTACGCTTTGTTGAACCTGGATATTGCATGGTGTTACTTGTGTCTGCGAAGTGTTACACACATTCCTGATGCAGAGCAGAGATTACATAAATGTGAAGAGAACTTCCATCGGAGCTATGGCCCAAACTTGGAGAGATTGTTACTACTGAAAGGAACTACAGGTAATGATTACACATTAATGTATTCAGGTTTTAAATTTTGTTTATAGTATTGATCAGTGGATTTACAGCTTTACTTTTGGTGTAGCCAAAGCCAGACCAATTTCCTTTGATACATGTGAGAAAGTTGAAGTGACATGCAGGAGGCAGGGAAGTGAAAGAAGCTGTGGTGGTGGTGGTGATGGTGGCAGCGGTGTTGTTCTTTTAGCTGCTGCTGTTTCAGTTCAATTCAGTATATGTTCATTAACCTGCAGGCTTAACTGCACAAGTACCAATTATGAAACTAGCAAAAGAAAAAAACTACAACAAGGAGATGATACAGATACATAAAGACAGAGTACTAAACAAACAAAAATACAGTAAATGTAGTGACATTAAGAAAACAGCAGTATAAATGAGATACTGGGACAAAAACCCAAAACCCTGAAAATGTTGATAAGTTTTAATATTATGAGAAATAACTCAAATACCAATAATATTCAAAAGAGGCTGGCTACATTTCAAACCTGAATAAGTAGAAATGAAGAATAATGCGTCACAGTAGGGTCTGTTGTCATACAGGGTGCGAAGCTTTAGAATTTTAAGAAAATTGTCATAAATATGTGGGCTTGAGAAAATAAATGAGTTTGACCCAAGCGTGCAAACTTCTGCTGAATGCATTCAGCTTTCTAGCATCGGTAGAATTTACAGAATTCCGTACAATTAAGGTATGCTCAGAAGTGGTTCTGACTGGTGTTAAATATAACATTATTAAGCTATGGAGTGTGTACATGCTCACTCAGTTTGTTCACTGTTGGTGGTGATGTCCTGACTGCTGCCATCTAATCCTTTGTTGAAAAATCACATGGATGTGGTCAAGTCTCACAGAATACAGGGGTACAGTTAGTCCCGATACAGAAGCAATTCCAGACATCACCACACTTCTGTCTAGCATGTATGACTTTATTTCATTCAGCCACTGAGGTCTAATAGAGGTTCACATTAAACATGCTGTCCTTTGTAGAACTCGAGAGCCAGTGCAAGAAAGTGATTCCAAATGCCCATAGGAATGTTAGCGTCCAACAACTTGAAGTATTAAAATAAACCTTTATTTTTGACCCTTTGCTGATGCTTTGCAACTTCGGTTCCACCAGGAACACTGTTCTTTGCATATTCCCATTGTTTAGACCAGGTTTCTGGCAGCCCAGGTGACCCAGCAGCACAGAAAGTTTTTAAGTGCTGGCAAAAATGAGACTAGTTTCGCCATGTTTAATCACCAAGCAAGATAAAATTCCTTTGTAGTTTAAATTAAGACCAATATCTTGATCAGTTGTCAGAAAATATAGTCTACTTATGTGTCTAAATGCAGTTTTGAATGAGGTTGTACCCCTAGGTCTTTGGTAGTGTTCATGTGTGCTATACAAGAATCACATATTTTGTAAATGTGAGAAAGAATGTTTTCCTGTTGAAGGTAATAGCCCTAGTTGTGCTCTTGTTTAATTTCATGAAGTTAGCAGCACACCAACCTTGTATATGTTCGATATCAGTTTGCAGCAGAGTGCAGTCATCAACGGAACTTATAGCACAAAAACGATGTCCTGCATGAGTAATATATATTTAGAATATGTAATTACATTACAGAGGTAATTAATGAATGTATTAAAAAGCAGAGGACCTCAAACAGGTTGGTGTGGGACACCAGACAGAACTTCAAAAGGGGCAAAAAGTATCTCTAAAGTGCAGGTAGAGGAATACTGAATAGGAAGGTAAATGTAAAATCAGCTTCCATAACCATCTGAGAGCCCATGCACACAACGCTTATGGAGTGAAATAGGATGTGAAGCAAGGTCAAATGCACTGCCAAGAGCAAAGTGAATAGAAACAAGTTAATGTTGAGAACTGCCTAAAGAAGAAATAAAATCAAGATAGGTTACAAAGTTAGTTATTCTGGATTTATTTTTTAATAAACCATGATGAATGGGATTCAGTTTATTTTTAAAATAATGTTCTGTGACCATGTATAACAAATCAAAAACTTCAGAAAAACTATTTAAAAGAGAAATTGGTCTTCATTTACTAGTGGGAGAACGGTTTCTTTTTTTCCAGATAGCCACAATAACCACTTTTATCCATTGTGTTGAAAAGTGTTGCTGGGATAAGCTAAGATCATAATTATATTCCGGCAGCAGTGCAAATATTGTAGAACCATCCTTTATGGTAAAACCAAGTATAACATTAATTACAACAGACCTAGAGTCTCAGAGACATTTTATAGCTTTTAAAATGTCTAATTTGGAAGTAGGAGGTAACTGCAGAAAATCACTGAACAGTAAACCATAGTGATAATCTCCACCACTTCTGATACCTTTACAGGTTTCACTGCATAGGTCCCGTTGACATCAAGCTGAATAGTATAGGAAGTGTATGTATTTTAAAAAGAATACAGTGTTTCAAAATTTGGTAGGTCCAGTTATTAGATAATATTCTGTGCTCTGACATCAATTAAGTCTGCCATACTTGATAGTAATTTTAACAAGCATATGTTGATTGTGATATTGTTGGGGTTATAAAATTGAGAAGAATGAGATGGACGGGGCATGTAGCACATATGGGGGAGAGGAGAGGCATATACATGGTTTTGGTGGGGAGACCTGAGGGAAAGAGACCAGTTGGGAGACCCAGGAATAGATGGAAGGATAATATTAAGATGGATCTTCAGGAAGTAGGATGTGTGGTATGGACTAAATGAAGCTGGCTCAGGATAAGGACAGGTGACAGGCACTTGTGAATGCAGTAATGAACCTTCGGGTTCTGTAAAATACAGGGAATTTCTTGACTAGCTGAAAACCGGTTGGTTCTCAAGAAGGACTCTTCTGCATGGTTTAAGTAAGTAAGTAAGTGATATGTTGATGGTGATGATATAACAGTTAATTAGTTAGTAGAATTATAAGATATTTTAGTACACAATATTCGACAGTGATTTAAAACCCTTGGCTTTAAATGTGAAAGTTAAATTTTTGCATCTTGAATTACTTCCACTATTTTTAAGCTTGAAGTTTACAAATCACCATCCAGCATTGCATACTCTGATATTTTAACATTTTAATAATTAATGCGACCGCCTCTGTGGTCTAGTGGTCAGAGTTTCTGGCTACAGATACAAAGGTCCCGGGTTCGATCCCCGGCGCTACCAGATTTTCTGAGTAGTAGTGGGTCTGGAACGGGGTCCACTCAGCCTC
>Ga0123352_10014143_pt1 | contig 12693 bp, 4 predicted proteins | sample TergutLab28metaG_FD_89700 | JGI IMG/M metagenome (GOLD analysis project Ga0123352, IMG submission 89700) | Labiotermes labralis P1 segment gut microbial communities from Petit-Saut dam, French Guiana - Lab288 P1 | ecosystem: Host-associated > Arthropoda: Insects > Digestive system > Gut ... | reverse complement strand
TTTCATTTAAGTTGGCGACATGTTTCAGCCCTCATTTCTGGGCCATCATCAGGTCACAAACGTAAATTGAGGAAGCTATACAATGTAAGTCATAAAATCAGTTATATAGATCTAAAATTCAACGAGGATCTCGTTGAATTTTAGATCTATATAACTAATTTTATGACTTACATTGTATAGCTTCCTCAATTTACGTTTGTGACCTGATGATGGCCCAGAAATGAGGGCTGAAACATGTCGCCAACTTAAATGAAATAAAAATACAAACAATACTAGCTGTGTTCTGACTTACTAAAACCTATTCCTTATTTGTAAAAAGCCAAACACAACGGGGATGAATCACCTAAAGTTCCATCACATGCGTTATTTTGTTATACTAAATGTTTAAATTCTCAGAATCGATAATTTTCTTTCACAATCTAAAAACTTTATAACATTCTCTTCATAAACTTCCGTCCCTTTAAACAAAATAAAACTAAACCTAAGCACTTACCCAAACAAATTTTTATGTCCTTCCTAGTTATTTAACCCTTATCCTGCTAACGTGGAGAATATGGTGAGCTTATAATAATGCCAGCAAATGGCAGATGGGGTTTAACTCGGCGTTTAAAGGGTTAAGTAATTAAACAAATCCAAACTTATGATTTACCCTTTCTTTCTCTTTGTACAATGCTTGATACCGTACAAAATATACCGATCTCCTTGCGATGTAGTTTTACGCATCTTCAGTGTGGAGGTTTATCATAAAAAATACTAACACAATCACTCATTAGTGTGACGATCAGCTTTTAAATAACATGCGTGTTTCTTCAATGAATCAACACAAATGCCAAAGAGACGTGCAAAATTGTGAAGAATGCAATTTGTAAACGTGTGCTAGGTTGGAGTCCGCCTTTTAACTGTCTATTTCACTCGGATCCCGGGCCGTTAATTTTTAACGAGTTACAATAAGCGGCGGCGATTTGCAATAGTAAGCAAGTCTGCAGGATTAAAACTGACCGAGGCACATATTTGGCTCGATTTTTTTTTAATACGACTACTATCTAGGAATTCGTCTAATTCTGGCTATCTGACGATCTGTAATTTCTAACAAGTTCATTTCAGTGGGCAATATCGTCCCACTGGCCTGTACTCAAGCAGTAGATCAAGGAAATGTATGTGCGGAAATGTAATCTGAAGAGTCGAATGAGTAAAGAAACAAATGAATTAACGAATGATTACACTGTAATTAAATTGAATACGGTTCATTACAAACTAGATGAAACACTACGCTTCTTCCAAACGGACAGTAGATCAAGTGACCGTGAAACTGCCAATCTTTTATGATACCCGAAGGCTGAGCACCACGTTTTATCTTTACAAAAACGCGTCGATGTTTGCTACACTGAACTGGATGAATTCAGACTACACATACACCCTTTTTTTTTTAGAACCGTTCAAAACCCTGCAGATCACGTATTAAAATTCATCCCGCCTGCTTACGAAGCTTATAACAACTCCAACTCTCAGGATCTTAACAATTTTTAGGCACGCCATCCCTGTTGAGCTTGAATATGATATTAATAAAACTTATAAAAAACAATCTAGGCACAACGTTATTTTTCTCTTCGATTGTATTATGAACATAAGGCCACGAGTTTTTCCATGAATTAGCTAAGAGTAGGTGTAGTTTTAACAGTTGTTGGTTGAGATGTTGTTTCTTAATGTACTAATATTTAATTTCATTTTTTAATCTTAAAATATATGCTTTGTATTGTGTAAATTTCGAAGCTGGGGAGGTGTTTGGGATATAAATTTTTACAAATTCTGGGATTATATTGTTTCGAAGGCATTTTTGGTTGGCATTGCAATTACACAGTTTCCTCTTCACGTTTTGGTATTGGTGGATGCGTGCTCGACTGGCATTTACAATTTTTACGTGCGTAGACTTGTTTTTTTATAAGTTTTATTAATAGCATCTTCATAAATTCGTAAAATGGTATACTCCTTCAGAACATAAAATTTCAATTACCATATTCCATGAACACATGCCTGCCTTGCTGCTCCATTACTCTTCCGCCTATGGATATTCCGGGCGTTAACATCCGTGATCCACACACGCCTTGCTCCTATCACGTTTTTGGTCCACATGCAATTACGAAAATGAAGAGATTTTATATCACCTAAATTCCTTATGTCCAACTAAAAAATTTGGTGTTTAGTGTGGTTTGTGTTTTCCCCATATCCTAGCAACAGTTCTAAAATCGAGCATAACAAAAACTGCGAGTTGGTGGCAAGATTGTTGCTAAAACTTTTTAAGCGAACGTGCCACGATTTGATAGGTGAGCAATGTGTATATTTTTCTACATCTCTTTAATATTTTACATCTCATAAACCAAAAAAGCTACCATCAAACTGACTGGTTCAAGATACAACGGTGTGATCTTCAGAGTTAAAATGTCATTTCTTGTATTATCTCCCCTTAAAGACTTGGCCTCGCAGACTTTTCTTCATATTTCAAGTCTACAATCTTGTAAGCGTGTTCTGTCTCCCTTACCCTTCACGATTTGGTCACCCTAATAACATCTGGTGAATGGTGCCACTAACGACGCTCCTCGTTCTACCTCGTACAATTCTTTCCGCCCTCCTTTTACTCCACAGTTCAGCGCACAAGGCATTCAATTATTAGGAAAAGTGCATCAGTCAATAAAATACAAATCGTCGCGTGATATGTCTCACGTCATGACCCCTAAAAATTTTCTGCGTGAATTCAGGCGTGAGGTGAAGCTTTATCAAACTTTCCAGCTTTTAATTCGTGGTATAATATCAAGGAAATAAACGTACCATTCCAAAACGATAAAATATTTAGCAGTACTGGAGGTTTTAAGACTGAAGACTAAAACCGCATAAAACATTTACTCTTTCGTCTCCTTTATGGCAGTGGAATGTGGATAATAAAAGTTTTATTAAAATAGGCTGTGACCTGCAGAGCTACGTTTATTTCAACGAGCGGCAGAGCATGTTTGTCTTAAAAACAAGATAAAGTAATTCATACAAACTAGACAACACAGCTTTCGAAGAAAGACAACGCTCATACAAACAGGCACCTGGTTTCCACCGAATGGAATAACAAGAAGTTCCGGTAACGTCCTGAAAAACACCCACAAAGAAGACAACATTGACTCCCCACCCAAAAAAAAAGACTAATGGACAACATGACAGCCGGTCCGAACACGCCATCCTCGAATGTATTCAATTCGCGGTGGAATATGGCGATGTGGATGGTACTGTATACTTCCGTTTGTCATGTCTAAATAATTACAATTTTCTACGTGAATAACAAAGTCTCAGCTCGATTATGCAAAAAACATGAATAATATTTAATAGAATTTAAATCATCCTGCCTACACAAGAATGTAATATTACCTAAACTTATATAAGAAACTACATTAAAAGGGCACCAAAAAATCTGAAGACTATTAAAAATAAAATTGGATTTGGTAACTACGTAAAATAGGTTACAATAGGCACAGTAAAACAAAATACCCATAAAAGAAGTAAATATTTGCAAGAAACGCATCATCAGTAACAAACCAATCGTCGCCGAATGTTTAAAACACTCTGGATAAATCACAATAGCCCATCAGATAAGAGAAAGCTGTCACTAACACATTTTCAATCACGCGGACATTTTGTTGGGAAAAGTAGCACGCCCTTTTACTTCAATTATTTTTCCCATACCGAATCTCCAAAAAAAGATTACAGTACATATTAAATGAAGACAAAGTGGAAGAAAGCGCATGTTGCCCATCTTTAGATTCTAACCTGGACAGGCTGAGGGAAAAGAACCAAATCCTCAGTCAAAAAACATGGCCTTTGGGCCGAGTGTCGAGGAACCTTCCGAATTTCGTGCAGATGGGTATCATATTTATGGCACAGCTATACATTGCAATACGTAACACCAAAGGCGTTTATTTTGATGAATAAAAAAGGTAAAGTGATCCCGTTACAGGCCCGGTGTGGCCCAGAGGGTGGGTAGAGGTATAGCTCTACTCTTCCATGACCGCGGCACTAGTAGGGGGTGAGTGGTCAGCAGCACGCCCTGGGCCGCACTTTACCCCCGGGAAAGACCCGGTACCCATTTTACAGTAGGCTTATTTTGATTAACATGAGGCATAAAGCAAGAATTCAGCGAAATATAATCAATAAACATTTTGAATTATAATAGGAGATACATGATTTATGGCAAATAATGAGACTACACATCTAAACTGTATAACCACACCGAGAAAATACACGCACTAAAAAGGAACTGAAAATAGTTACCGAAGGCTCATATGGAACAGCAATAAAAAGTCAGAAACACACATTCAATATATCGATTATTAAAATTATGATAATGCTAGAGGACCATGAAGGCTTTGAAGACGAAGACGGTTCACCCACAACACGTACAAAGCCTAGCAGAACATTATTCTCTCCCTTCCCCAGTTTTATTCCCAGCCGTATAGTTGATTTCGGAATATCGTATCCGACGTCACAGTGATATCGATAACCAAACAAAAAAGCGTAACCAGAAAGCACAGTGTTCACAATGCGTATCATACAAGAATGTTATTTATTCTCAGATTTTTGTAATCATTTGTGTTAATGTTTGTGAAGTTATTATATCTGTCGCTACATTAAATCAAAAGCAGAATTATAACGCCGGATTATACACCTATCTGCAACAATCTCTTACACAAAAATGCCAATAATTTACAGTGCCACAACTAGCTGTTTATAGTTAACTCATAAAAACATCAGTATAACTACACATTATGTATAAAAGTCGTTGTTTGTTTATATATACATGTACGTATATGTTTGTTTGTTTGTTTGTTGCATAAGACGTAGTTATTCTCTGTGTGTCTCAGGGCGTTTATCTTCAAAAGACCCTGACAAGTTATTCGATAACTTATGTATATACCTCTTCATTTCTTAATTATAACAAGATGGGAAATGCGTGTACACCGCAACATTCAGATGCCTTCGGATTCTGCATCCTGTGCTCTACTCAGATAGTCGTAACCTGATCCGCTAGCTTTTCGTCATTGCTTCACAACTGTATATTGTAACTACTGGGATCTGTTACAATATTTCTCTCAGAACTTACCGTTTTAACGTCTAGCGTGAATTTGTCTATGTTAAATGAATCTATCACACACAAATGCAAAATCTCACATCTGTAATTACGTTGTAACAAAACAATATTTCGTACACAATGCATAGACAAATTCATATTACACCTACTACTAAATTTAGTATTCCCTGATATAAGCAACAATTATTGAATACTAAATAGCACAATTTTTCCTTATTTATTCACTACTTACATCGGATGAAGAAACAAGGCAGGATATGTATCCTAGATGTAACGTAACATCGACACGCGGTCGGACCTTTGCATCTTGGACCATTCTCACCTTGCATCTTTCAGTCCACTGTGGTCACACTTTTTTCTTAATCACAACTGTATACATATTATAACGGTCGGTTGTCACTTTTCTTGAAAAACGTGGTAGCTGTCTAAAGTTATTTCGTCTATGTTTAATTTATCAGTCACCCATAACCTTTAACATTCACACGGACGAAACATATTAAAACCTCTGATTTATAAACAGTCTTTCGAAAACAATTTGTAGACATACTCTTAACATACCTATACAAAAACTGCGTATTGCTACACCAATAAATATTAAATATTAATAATGCGCGTTTTTTTTATTTTCCGTTATTATGGGCCACATGCAAAGTGCACGAAGAAATACTAACTGCAGAGAAAGGTAATGCAACAACGCGCGTACTACATCGCGGGAATATTACGTCATACCACAAGAAATCTACATGCAGATAATTATGTCCGTGGCCTCTCTTGCCCTGTTAATTTCTTGTAATTATCATATAAACGACATGACTTCCGCAATAAATGTACCTGACATTACATTAGTCTTTCGGTTTCCTCTGAATCCTTCATCTGAAAGTCGTTTCTCTCCCTACATACGACTCAGTACTTTTCTGCGGTAACATTTACTACCGTGGCTACAATGTTAACTATTAAAACTGCATTTTTCCCGCATTGTGAAAAACGATGTAGTGTAAAATAATTCTTTCCCACACAATCCGGCATTACAGTGCACTCACACAGAGCCACCAGCCAATGATGCATACTGCGATCATGGTCTAATTGTAGTCATTATCAAAGTCGTCACTTCGAATAAATCCACGAGCAACCAGAGTCAGATAGGCCTACTACTTACAGGCAGTAATCTGGCAAATTTCGAATCCATTACCTCCCCAAGAATGTCACGTGAGCTTTTGTTGTATGAATACTACTATAATATGTTTGATAGAATAGACAGATGACTGCTGGTGTACAATGATTGGCTGTTTCTTCGACTATTGAATGACACGTATTTATTTCATATTTTACCGAAAGCCGAGAATGTCTATACCATGAAGAATACGTGGGAACTGGAAGCAAATAGGCAGTCTCCCTGTAAATAATATCTAAACCTTAGCTGGAGGAAATCCACAAAGAGAAGTCAAAATTAGCCGTGATTCGAGCCTCGCCAGTCCGTAATATAAATCATGAACTTTATTACACCACCACCTTACCACATCATGTCCGAAACAATCCGATCATTAACGATGACTGGTTACTTTTATTATCTAAAGATGTTGTTGCTGCTGCTGCAAACATAACAGAATGTACAATAAACTAAATCGTGAATAGCGAGCATGGTTTATGACTCAGAAGGGGTGGGTGTGGCATATTTCTAGGTCTTACTCCAACATTCGCTTAAAGGTATTAAAAAATCATGATGAACCCCAGTCAGTACAGCTGGTGATAATGCAGAGGTCAGATCATGCGCAAGCCCACTGCTAGACAAACCTGCTCGGTGCGTTTCAGGGAAATTGATAGCTATTTAAAAAGGCTCTTTTCCCTGTAATGTTTATGTAGCTCTGAATAAGACGTGAAGATATGAATGACAAGGAGATAAACATTTATAAAAGGGCTGTAATGGCCTAACTGAAGATAATATCTCGGCATTCCACGATTAACCTAAGTCCCTACACCCCCGTACTCTGATAATGGAATCGACTTATTCCCACTTACAATAATTAATAATTACTGCTACACCAACCGGCTGGGCTACTAAGAGTACAACTCATTATAACAGACTACACAATAAAATCCCCCATATTTACTATCATTAGAAACAGCATGCCTAAAGCACATTAGATGGCGCAGCAGTGCGGTCAGCAACTGATTCGAGTGACCTTCTGAACACGAAACATAGAATTGTTACCCTTTGGTAATACACTGGTACACGAACCAGCTTTTGAGGAACACTGATTTCCCAGGAGACAAACGGGACTTGAGTACATGTACGACTACTATTTCACTGCAATAGACTTGAAAGACAGTCACTTGTGTGTGCGAGGAAGCCACTATTTATTGCCCATACAAATTTCAGCATTCGTTGTTGACTGTTGAGGTAAAGGTAAAAGCTGTTAAATACCTCTGCTCTTCAGTCGGTTGTGTAAAACGTTTAAGGAAAGAATAAAGTAATAAGTGCTTAGAAAGAAAGAAGTTAGGGCAATGTTTGGATATAAAAGCGGAGAATTTGGCATGCAAATTATATTACAGAACTAAGAATTTCGTTATTTATGCCGGCCACATTCTCGGCCCTAATACACGCTATATTTAGATATTTCTTGGATGTCTTAGTCCCTCCAGTTACATTCCGGGATAGTGTATCAAATTAAGTCACGATCGCTTACTTTCGAATTCGTTACTCATTATGTACCACACCACTCGCCATATTCTGAGCCACTGACAGCCTCGTCAAATAAATCAAGATAATAAATAAACATTACATTTTACCTAGTACTACGGTGATTGTGAAATCACTGCGGTTATTATTTGTTGATGTATCGTTAACTCTTTAAGGATGAAACGTAATCTGTTTTATTTCAAGATCCAGCAAGTACCGCGCAGTAAACACACGCAATCTCGGGTATAAAAACCAACCAGTTAAAGTTGTGCAGCAAAATAATCGCAGTAACATTAAGAATAATCTTCAAGGAAATAAGTTTTATGAATGGGCGGTTCACGGAACTGGCTCAAGATCAGGTTCAAAGTCTGTCTTGGTAGCCGTAGCACTGAACTTTAGAATATTACCATAAGAAATGGTTATTTCCCGCAAAGTTCTTCTTTTTGTGTAAGGCCAGAGCCGAGTTTAGGACCACCTGACTACAGAATTCTGCCGAGAAAACTTTGTAAAATATTTAAAAATCGCGGCGACCTTCACTGACAGTCGTCATAAGTGACGTTTAGAACCCAGCGACTCATTTTTATAGCCGCCATTTCATTGTTAGCGAAGCTTTTATTTCATCGCATCAAAGGCCTGTTTTTATTACCTACTCCGTAAACACCGTCATTACAAAAGGCATATAATTAAATTTTATTTTTACTATCGACAAACTCAATGACATATTTCAATACGTTTCGAATCATGAAGGATTCTTGACATCTGTAATGATAGTACATTATTTCACACCGACCCCTTTGAGCTAGTGGAGAAATAACAACTGGATTTCGACATCAAACTGAGCAGACAAGGATACAGCCGTTACTTTGTTCCGCTTCTGCTGCTGGTAACGACCGCTATTTCTGAACGCGCGATCTACACTGCCTTATAGTACAACAGCGCAATATCCGACATCAGCTAACCCCCTATGACGTGATAACGACTGTATGCGGGGTTCCAAACACAATTCCCAACGTTCCCTTGAACATTAATGAATAAAAGAGTAAAGAAATGCAATAAGAACAAAGCGGGTATGAAACTTTCTCCATAACTTAAAAAAATGTACCAAAACAAAGCGAATTAAAAAATCTGGAAAATGATTGTTTTTCTTGTAAAAGACAAATTCCAGTTCAAAGCACACGTACACGTAAGCCTTTCTGTAGATTATTTTAAAAAGTTCTCAGTATCTCAGTCTTCATAGCGCCGATACAGATTGCCAGGAATTCAGAGGTTCGTGCAAGTGTTTTCTCTGTATATTATTACCACACTCACGCATTACTGACCTCGGCGCTAGTAGAGGGCGAGCAGTTAGCTTCGCGCTAAATCTTCGTGTCTACAGGCTTTATGTAACTGCCCAATTAATGGCAATATATGACAAGGATTCCAAATGCTATACTTGCTGTTTCTTAAGACGTACTTAACTTACGCTTTTTTAATTCCGATACGGTGCCACATCTCTTCACTATCCTCGGCTAGAAAGAACGTTCGATGCATCATTCTCAGTAACGTACTCTATTATCTAGAACTTCCCCAGTCCTAAAAATAATCTAATACCACGATTTACAAGTGTCACCACAATATTACCGTTGTTATGCAACCTAAGTTGGTAGTTGTTTACCGAACTTCCGGGACAGCCTATCCGTCCAGTCTTCAAGGGTTAAGCAATCCAACATATGTTTAGTTTTCGAGATACATATCCCAAATGATGAAAACATCTGAGTCTCGTAGTTACACGTGAAGAGTAGAGTCCGACCTCCTGGAAACAGCGGTACTTTCCGCGCAAAGTGGTAATTACATATCCATCTGGTCTCCAATAAATAGGCCTACATCCAGGACCTTGGTTGCAATACTCCAAATTCTCGTGCGATGTCAGCTGCAAGTATGACACCTTCAGTGGCTGGTGTCTGGACACTCCGTAAACGACCTGCGTTCCTGCATGCCCGTGGTGTTGCACTTAGTGTCTCTCAGAGGCGCTGCTGCCATGTCGAACCACATTAGCGTTAGGATGTCGACCAGAAGACTGCTGGGCACAATCCTGCACCTCAGTTAACAACTCGGCCATTACTGATACCGAACATTAACCGCATGTCACAGTATTCGTCGCGTGTATATTGCGCGCTCATTCATTCACAACGGAGCCCTACACTGTGCGTCTGGAGGAAACCTAACAATGCACATATTCCTTGTGTCAAAGAACACTGCTGACAAGTATATTTCCCCATTTGACGGTGACGTTTGTGTACAACTGAATGCATCAAGACATATGATGAATAAAATTTTCGAAGTTTTTTGTTCAAAGAAATCACCGTGTGGAGAATTGTGCACGATGTCTTTGCACTATAAATTTCTAAATTATTTTCCGCCGAGGGTCAGATAAAGATAGCTTGAAATGGCCACGGACAGGAAAAATTTCCGAATTCTGAAACTGTAAAATAGCCATGAATTTTCAATAACCATTGCAAATACGAAAGCTCAAGCTCAATTATACGTATGCACGTATCACTCGCTGCAACTTCATAAAATTTTGAATTATGTCCTCACAGTGTACTAATACTGCATATTACTTATGACTCGATAAATACCGATTATTCCCCTACAGGACATAATCTACTAATCCTTATAATAAGATATGTTTGTTCTCTGTGAGATGGAGGCTGAACTTTTGTACAATGTAGATGAATGTCAGTCTTCATAGAGTTAAACTGTGACACGTTTTCCAATGAGCTTTAAGAAGCGTATTACACCCATAATAGGGTGAGCCCGACTCGGCTTTCTCACACTCCGATGTGATCGCCCATACGAATCTAACCATTCAACCCCCTACAAATCCCTCTACTAAACACAGCAATCCTACTTGCCCTCACAGAAGATATCGGAACAACAGTCACACTAATATGAATAATAAAATGATCCCACACAGGATCTATCGGAACAACAGTCACACTAACGGGAATAATCAAACGTTTCCACCAATACGACAAAGGGGCAGATACACTTTAATTTCCGCCAGAAGTAAAGTTCTTTCTTGCAAACATAGGACGCTTAACCTTAATGTCCGTATAACATTAAAAGGCGCCTTAAATAAGACGGTTATGAATTCGAATGTTAGAATTAACTTCCGCAAGATATATTTTATGCTTTGTGAAAAAGGTCACGATCCATCGGGATGTACGAAATTCATGAGATTCTTGACCAGGTGTGTCATCACAAACATTTCAAGTAATGTCCTATACGATGCTGAGCACCTGAGCATTTGATTCGGTGAGGAATTTCAAAGGGCATAACTACACAAGTCTCTCTTTCCTTACAGAGTCATCAGAAGGAACGAAAAATGCCGCCGTGGCCTGTACTGACCAATCTGGACCCAAATTCGAACCCGCAGCATTCCGAATATAATGACGAAATATTAGCCACTCGATAATAACCGACCTCTCTTTAATATGCTTGCAACTTCGTACATGAAATTTCAAGCCTGCTGGCTATAACTACACACAATCTAATCGACTGAAAACCAGTTTGTGATAAGCATGTTGTGCACAGCAAGCGGAAAGCAGCTATGCTTGAAACTCATCATGCAATCCGTTGCAGCAATATTCAACACATTGGTAAAGTGTATCGTCGTGGCGTACGAACTGGGTTCCAGAAATCCTCGTCGAAATGCTGGACCTTCTTTCTTCATTCAGAAAACGATCGATAGCATCATTTACCCTGACATGCTCCAGCAATTCGCAGTCCCACATGTGGAGGGAAAGACTTGCACACCATCTTTCTCCAACAGGACAGCGTTACACCTCATTTTAGTTATCACGCTGTGCAGTTTTCGTACGAGGTATGTCTGATCGATGGCTTGGCAAGAGTGGTCAAATTCCATAGCCCCTTAAACCGCCCGATCTGGCTTTCTTAGATTCTTTAGTGCATAGGTTTGTGAAATCAAAAGTTTCCAGATAGACAATCACAAATATTATAAAATTAAAGTAATTATATTTGAGACTATTACACCTGACACACCATGAAAAACGTGGTGAGAACTTCAATGCCGTCTACATGTGTGTAGAGCCACACTTGACGCCCGTGATGAGCTACTTCAAAATACGGGCACACGCAAAGGCTGTCAATTCGTAGTTTCACTGGCCACGAAATACCGGAGTACACTTTCAGACACGCTGTATCTGTTATTCAGATTTCCAGTAGTGCATTGATGCTCATGTTACCTTGCATCGATACACGAACAAATGAAGCTTGCTTAATCCACCCATTGCGGCTAATAAACAAGACTGTTATTTACAACTGATATATCTCTGTATTTACGTTTCCATATCCGTGCAATGATGTCACTATTTTACGTAAAAATCCGACTAACGCACTACATACGTTAACACCACTTTACTCGCACTGTACACTGCTACATTTTTCAGACCTCAAGGGAGTACTGATACATTTTATGAGCAGCGTGTTATGTTATGTAGCAGCTGTCAACTGACAACTGCTACGTCACATATAGGATAACATGCCGCTCTTTAATCCGATATTGACATCTGGACAAGTATTTAGTTGATCTGCTCACAAAATGTATCAGTACCCCCTGAAGATGGCCCCTTGTGGGTTGAAACATGTAGGAGTGTAACAGTGTTAATTTGCATAGTGCATTAATTGGATTTTTCCGATTTGGGTAACGAGTAGGAAAATAATTCTACGGCGTTAGAAGGTACGCAAAGATAATACAAATATAGATTAGTAGTAGGAACAATGGACCGCCTCTGTGGTCTAGTGGTCAGAGTTTATGGCTACAGATACAGAGGTCCCGGGTTCGATCCCCGGCGCTACCAGATTTTCTGAGTAGTAGTGGGTCTGCAACGGG
>Ga0123352_10014139_pt1 | contig 12695 bp, 12 predicted proteins | sample TergutLab28metaG_FD_89700 | JGI IMG/M metagenome (GOLD analysis project Ga0123352, IMG submission 89700) | Labiotermes labralis P1 segment gut microbial communities from Petit-Saut dam, French Guiana - Lab288 P1 | ecosystem: Host-associated > Arthropoda: Insects > Digestive system > Gut ... | reverse complement strand
TGGGTTTAAACATTTTTCGCAAACAAACAAGGCCTCCAATTTTAAACCATTTTATAAACCAACCTCGTGCCCCCCCCCCCCCCCCACTCGATGACACTGTGTCGTCTCAAAATAAGACACAACACACATCTCTGTTGCTGTAAAAACCTCATTTCCAGTCATCATCCACATTCTTTGCAAGACAACTGTGCTTCAATATAGTCACAAAAACAGCCTGAAGACAACATAAAAAAGTTATTAACCCCTCAACACAAGCCTCAGTGAACTGTACAGTTGTTAATTTCTCACACCCCTGGCATCTCTACAATATCACTATATTGTAGAGATGCCAGGGGTGTGAGAATGCATTTTAATGCAACTGAAATTTAGAACTCCTCTGTGCTGGGCACAAATTGGAATTCAAGCCCAGCATCATTGAAAAGCAGAGTATGTGACTTGCTGCTGGCAGCAGGAGGAATGGAACTGTGTTGAATGTTGACAATTGCAACAAAATTACATGGCAACAGAAGTCACAAAACTAATTCAATGACCAGCTTGTAGTAATGCAGCAAATATGTCTTGGTCATAACACCCTAATGTTTCAATCCAAATAGAAGTGGTATTTCACATTTAATCTGAACTAACAAGCACCACATACCCTTATTTGGTATTCTTTCAGCTTTCCATTCACCATTATTGATGACTGCTCTGTCACCTTCTCTGTGATAGTATGAGCAATGCTGAAACAAAGAAAATAAACATCAAATGGCACAGAGCAAAACAAGCACAGAACAATACCATTAACACTGCACAGATAAATGAAGATTCCTAGATGCAAATTTTGTGCTTCATGTGTGGATATCTAGCATTCAGTTCATGACAAGGAAAATCACAGTCCTCTTACAGTGTAACCTCAAATTTACACTTACAAAGAGCCAACCTAACATAAAATTAAAACCATGAAGTCAGTATAATTCGGAAATGAAAATGGTGTGGTGTAAAAAAAAAAGTGTATTGCTGCATGCATGTCTTTGGCAAGTCATCCGATGTGGACACTAAAAAGCCCAACAGCAACACTAGTTCAGTGTGTGTTCCAACATGCATGTCAACTTTCACACTGCCATCAGTTTTCAGTTCTTGTTAAAAAACAACTTTCTGCTTTGCTGCACTGAAACTTCTGACAAAAAAGTAAAACAACAAACGAACTTCCACTTATGTAAACTGTCTAGCACTGTGACTGGAATGAAGGTTAACTCAAATCATGCATGCTGGCTGGACAGTAGCACATTCCTGTATTCAATAAACTGTGGTGCATCCAAGGTCATGCCATATTAATATGACCTTTACTTTTTAGTAAGGCAATCAGCACTGGGTATGCCGGAAAAACCAAGGTTCAAATCATGGCAGGGACAAGAGATTTTTCCCTTCTCCAAAATGTCCAGACCAGCTCTGACCCACCCAGCCCCTATCTAATGGGAAATGGGGTTCCTTTCTGGAGGGTAAAGCAGCCAGAGTGCAACAATGACCACTCACTTCCATCTAGCACCAAGGTTTAAAATTGGATGGAACTATACCTTTACTCCCCCTAGATGCCATCATGGCTTGGACAGGGACAACTCTACCTTACCTTTCCATGTGGGAGAACTATGCCTGTCCAACAAAAAATGAAGTTCCAATTTTTAGTAAGAAACAGCACTGCTCATTACAACAAAATGTTCAGGATGCACTATGAGGCTTCCTGTGCACTGGACAGTGGGGGCAGATTTAATCATTTGGTGGTCCCTGTTTTCTTACTGAGGCTTGGTCAAAGGTTCCAGTCACAGGTATACTGGGGTGATCAATTAAGATACACAAAACAGAAGTTCACTGCAGTTTGTTGACACAGTAACTCTAAAAGACACTGAGATGCACAAGAACTTGAATCAGTTGTCCCATACTTGTTCTTAATACTACAAGAGGGGGCCACATGGATATGTAAGTTTTAACTTAGAACACACTTCAGTGTCATGTTTTTTCCAGTCCTCATAATGGTTAACAAAACAAAATACCTTAAAGCCACAGATGTTGTGTACTTCACAATAATCTACTGGGCTGCAAGTGTCACTGGCAATTTTGACACATTAAGTGCCTGTTTTTCCACGAATTGCGCAGAAATGCAGAGAACAGAGAATCTCACCATTTTGGTATATAAACCATTCTCCAAGCTGTCATACAGTGCATCATGTGGCACAGTTTTCAAACAAAACCAAGTGCCACAATTTAAGGACAGTCAGTCCTACTGACAGTGCTGTACATACACAGCTTGTTTGATGGCAGCATTACTGACAGTGTGTTACATTAATTTTGTCACGTGAAAAAAGGAAAGAATTTAAACCATAGCCTTCATAACTACGACATGTAAACTAACTACACACTTTTTAAATTTTTTCCAATATAAATTCAGAGTAAAACATTCATAGCAGGTTCACTTCTCTTCTTTCCACCCCTTCCATCCTCTTCCAAAGTCTGATCACATCTTATGACACCTATGTGCATGAGCAGCTTACAGAATGGCAAGTGAGAGGAGTGTAAGTCCAGGCATGGGTAGTTGGAGGAAGCCAGATCACCTGCAGCAGTCCTGTCTTTCTGGTCTTGCATTTCATCCAATACCTCTCTGACATGCATTTCAGTACTCTACGTTATTCACATAAATGACTACAGATAACTACATATTCCTATCTCAGACAGTACACCAAAAAGTATTCAGTGAGAAAATGTTATTTTTTTTGTTAGTAATGGGCAGCACAGAATGATCTGCGCTCTTTACCTAATCAACTGTATCCAACCAACCAGACACCTCCAGTAAATCCTGCACACAAGTCTAGGAAATACAACTCAACTGTAAGACCGTGATTGGACCACACCTCCCTGGTCATTCTCAACAGACCCGTGATAAGCTATTACAGAATTTTATGTTTGTTGGTCATTTACCCAGAGTTATTACAGAAGTTCAGAGATGTGCCCACCTTATGACACACCTCCACAATGAATTCTTTCTTGTCAGAACCCACATAACAATGAAAGTCAAAAACACACACACACACACACACACATTATTCTACTCTCACACACCTGTAATACGTCTGCTCCTCTGTGTAGTTCTTGTACTCATCATCTTCAACTTTGGCTTTCTGTATCACAACCTTAGCTTTCTCTTCTTCAGACATCTTGGGATTCAGTGAATTATTGGCACTACTCTTCTTCACATCTACATACAAACATCTCATTTTGTACAGAGTGTAAATAATTAATTCAACTTGACATTCATGTATTATGAAATTATTACAGTAGCCCATATCAACATATCAGCAAACATGATGCTACCATGGCTGAAAACATTTACAGCACATTACAAATACACACAGAGTAAACTCCTTATCATTTGGCTGTATTGTTTGTATAAATAAATAACAATTTTCACAAATATGGACACACCTAAATTAGACATCCATACTTAATCCATACTGAATAGCCAATGCAGCAGCTGGAGTGGCATGTGGGAAAAGAAAGGCTCGTCTAAGGCCATAGCAGATTTGTGAGATGGGCATACTGCAGGTACTTAGCCACTGTTTCCACAATCTTTGCTACACTGTGTGTTAAAAGGCACAATGTCAGCAGACAATGCATGGGGCAGGTGGGCTGTGTTCGTTACACATTAGCTGTTACAGAAACTTGAAGGTGAGGGTGCATCACCAGTATCTATCTTTTTTGACATTTGTTACTACACATCCAGCCAGTGGCCTGACAGGTAAAGTTTTCCCCGACAAGTCCCCTACCAGTGTGTTCAGATCTGAAGGATGCATGTCTACACTATTCCACAATGTTTGCAAGATACAGTAAACAGCTTTATGACAGTCACACATCAGAAAAACATATCCTTTAAAACAAACAACTGCACAAACACAGCAAAACTCATCATTCTTTGTCACTGCTGGCATGTACAGTTCTGTTTACAATCTATGAACTTACTAATAAAGGTCACCTTCATTTGCACGATTCCAAAGCAGCTGTTAGACATGTATTTGTGTTCTGGTAGTTTTTGTCAGTTAGTTATGCTTACAGCTGTCAAATTATGTGTATACAGGCTGCTAACATTTGATTTGGGGACTCACAGTTTCATACCTAACAGTAAAATTACATGCATATGTAAAAAGGGATGTTCGAGAAACCCTTTTCATCTTCCTCCACCCAGTTACACTCTTTCCTCTTGGATGGTTTACATGTTGCCAGGCAGTCCAATGGCACTATGCTGTGATGTTCATACCTACAAACTATAACCCTACGTAGCCACACGTTATTGATTTGTAACATGCGGTGTGATGCTCAAAATGCCTAACACTCATTGCTGCCAATGGTGTATTATGGCCACTCTTACACAGCCCTCCAAATTCTGGGCTGCTGCAGTCTTCTGGCTAACCAATGAGCATTTAATTTAGGCACCACCATGCATTATCAGAAGAAACCAGTTACAGCCTTAAACTGTGTGATAATGCCATAACCCAGAACTGCACTCTCACAGTCTGCCACATAGACAGCACAAAAATATCCCTCCTGTTACATGGTTTGCAGTTCGGTTATCCAACGTATGACAAACTGAAAACATGGGAACCATTAGGTTTGAAAAGGTAAAACTGGCATACACACTACACACATTTCTGAGACATACTTAACATAAACTTGTAATGTTCGTGATACAACAGGAACAGAAAATCAGAAACCTATGGTAGAGATTAGAGAACTGCTTTCAGTGCCAAAGCTTATGCAAACTCTTCCCCTCCATTCTCTACTGCAGAGAGGCAGCATGAGTTTGCAGACTGTGCTCATGCACTGGACGATTATTGTGCCTACTGTGTACTGGAATACAAATTATGCAGGGTCTATCAGCAGGAACTTGTCCAACTTCAGGAGAATATTCATTACATTAAATTATGTCGATATAGCCAAAAATATGTACGTCTGCCGATGCTGAACGGTCATGAAGATACTGACATGAGAACAATGTGGTCTTCTTGTGGTGCCACAAACTGCAGCTATTTAGCATGATGCGTTATCTGCACATTGTGCAGGTCTGTTCTACAGCTGTAACTGAAGCCAAGCCATGCGGCCAAGTGTGTGCTACACAAAACACTTCAGACCCTAAGGGCAATTTTTATGAAACTAATGCATGTTCTTGTTACTTAACCAATGTCTTCATGACACTCATATGTTCACTGGATGTTAAGCACAAGGGTTAACATTACACAAACTATGAATTCCTCTTAGTTTTAATACATCTTTGGTAATCCATAAATATGTAACACCTCTCAACCTTTAACATTCCTCTGACCATTATTTCTGTGACCTTTCAACTTCAGATATACATGTTTCTGGTCATGTCAGTGTAATAGCAACATATGGAACATTCTCCCAAAGAATGGCAGATTCCCTCTGATACACTCTGTATAATCACTGATGAAGCATCAGCCAATGGCTACAGAATCGTGTGCGCGTGCGTAGGTGCGTGTGGGAGTGAGTGTGTGTGTGTGTATTTGTGTGTGTGTGTGTGTGTGTGTGTGTACACTGCTACTGCATGTCCCTCAATGACGTCCAGCTCAGTAACAATGCTAACTGCTATGCAACACACAGTATGTGAAGTGGGAGAGGATGCTGTAGGAAACAGGTGTGTGCGAGTGTGAAATTGTGAGGGTGTGAGGCACAAAGGGCGGCGGCGGCGGCGGTGGTGGTGGTGTGTGTGTGTGTGTGTGTGTGTGTGTGTGTGAAGTCACATCAATGCTGAATAAGTTAATCTAAAAAATGATGCATTAACAAAAATGTACACAACACAAATTCAACACTGTGAAGAATGTGACTCTCTCTTCAGTCTTAATTGTCTAGTCAATATTCATTCAAATAAATCGAAAATGCATTTACATCTTCCCATGTGATGATAATGTACACTGTTCAATTTGGAAATTTTCAAAGGCCCTAGTTCCTGCAGTCAAACAATATATACTGCCAAGTGAAAATTACTTATCCATGAAACACTCTACCAGCCCACATACATCAAAATGTGAAATGGTAAGTCCCCCACAGACAGCAAAACCTGGGTACCTGAATTCATTAGCCAACAGCCAAAACAAAAAAATAAATAAATAAATAAAACATAAAAATAAAGTAAATAAGTATGCACCTCTGTCCTCATCATCATAATCATCAGTATCAACATCTGATACATCATCATCTTCATCCTCATCATCATCCTCACGAGGGGCAGCTTCCCATCCAGGATGCATCTCAAGCCACGTCTGCAACTGACTTGCGAGTGGTGCGTCATCTCCACACAGGATCTTTCCTGAATGACACAAATACTCGTATTGAAAACCAAAAATAATGCAAATCACAATCAACTTGTCCTGTAATAAACCACATATCTGCACCAAGACTTGCTGATGTGAAACAGCCACCAGATTTGCAACTACACATGTAGTGGCATGTTCTATACAATTTTACTGTTCCATTACAAACACTAATACACTTAATGTAACCGTTGCAAAACACATTTCAACTACAAATTAGTCATCTTCAGGTTTGCATGCTGTTAATAATAATAATAATATAGAAAAGAAGCTAAAATTAAAGAGTTTATGTATAGAAATAAAATGAATGTGGAACCTGAAAGGTAAAATTATACCAGTAATAATATCAGCCACTGGAATAATAACAAAAGGTTTAAGGAAAAATTTGGAAGCCATACCAGGAAAACACTCAATAGATTCATTACAAAAGACAGCTATACTTGGAACATCACACATAATATGGAAATTACTGCAGTGTGAAACTTGAAGTGTGAGTGATGGGGATCACCAATGGTTCAAGAGAAGTACCAGGAAGAAAAGGCCCGTGACAAGAGACAACAGCAACAGCAGCAGCAAGAACAAGAAAAAGAATAATAATAATAATAATAATAATAATAATAAGAAGAAGAAGAACAACAACAACAACAACAACAACAAAGAGTGTGAGAATTTGCTCTCTCTATTTATCTAATTCACTACAGACTGACAAAACAGACTCATGGTTTATGCTGAAACACATATTAGCTAAATAACTAAAATTATAACTCATGTGAATTGTCCTGCCGACTTAAAGAATGTTTCAAAATCCAATTTGGTCATATCTCTGCAGACAAAAGTTGAAATTTGATTATTATTATTATTATTATGATAATAATCATAATCATAATAATAATAACGATAATTAAAATCAATTTCTCATTTTTAATGTGCTAGCTTAACAGCATTGAGACCAAATGTCCATTGAATATGTCAGTATCACTGTCAATGGCATTTTACACTGAACAACATCCAGCAGACAGACAGTTTCAATGTTGAAAGTCAACACTAAACAAACAATTTCTCCAAAACTTTGATTTAATAATAAGAAGAAGAATAAGAACAATAACAACAATTCAGATACATAATCACAAATATACTGCATAAAAGTTAATAAGAATTAATTCAATTCAATTCAATTCAAGTTTATTTATGTGCTGACTCAACAGCCCAAGGGCCAATTAAAGACACATCATGAACCACACACAATATACAAAATTAACACTTGGGGGGGGGGAGACAATTAACACATATTAAAGGTGTAGTGACAAAATACAGGTACTGAAGACAAAGCACACAATGTAAGCACCAAGACGATATTAGAAAAAAGAAAAATACAACAGGAAACAGAATATAAAATATAAAATGTAAAAGAAAGGGGAAATTACCATACTGGAGGATAACACCTAGTCTTCTAATAATACTACTACTAATAATAATGTGGGTAAAACAAAGGAAGAACTCCAAAACAGATGCAAATAGAACCTTCAGTGAGGATATGCATATGGAATTTGGACTTGACAAGTGCACAAAGTTTGTACTCAAGAAAGGAAAATTAATTCACTCACATAATCTAATACTTGACATCAACTGAAAAATTAAGAGCTTACACAGGGAGAAATCTTCAAGTACATAGGGATTGAAGAAAGTGAAGATGAACAACATCAAACAAAAAAAGAACTGAAAAAGGACTACACCAGGAGATTAGGAATGATACTGAAATCTGAGTTGCAGGCCAAGAATAAAATTACAGCAATTGGAGCATTGGCTGTTCCAGTATTAAGGTACAGTTCTGGTATCATTAATTGGATTAGAGAAGAAATAAGAAAACAAAAAAAACTACAAAAAACTCTAACAATACATAAAATGCATCATCCAAAAACTGATAGAGATGGACTACATGGGAAAAGGAAAGAAGCAGGAAGAGGCCTGTTACAAACTGAATCAACATACAAAGCAGAGATAATTAATATTACAGAATATTTGAACACAAAATGTCCAGAAGACCAGTTTCTAAATATTGATAAACATCATGAAAGCAATCAACCATATATGAATTCAACAATTAAAGTGGTAGGAAAGGTTGCAGAAGAATTAAACCAATCAAATGAGAACAGTAACACAAAAAAGGAAGGCATTCAACACACAAAGCAAAATTAGGACAGTCCTTACAGAAAAAATGGGAAAACAAAGTATTGCATGGCCAGTATATTAGAAGTATGGACAGACAGCTTACTACTGAAGAAGACGCATTCATATGGCTGATGAGGGGAGATCTGAAAGGCGAGACTGAGAGTGAAATAACACGAGCACAAGGTCAGGCACTACAAACCAAGTATCATGCGACAAAAATATTACAAACAGAAACAGACAACAAATGCAGACTCTGTAAACAATTGATCAGACAGTGAAACACATCTTATCAGCATGCCCAATAGTAGCAAAAGAACAACACATAAAAAGACATGATGCAGTGTGTGCTCAACTAAACGTTAACACATGCAAGGAAATAGGGGTAAAATTAGACAACAAACAAGGGTAAGACCATGTACCGATATCAGTCGAAATGAGTCATGAAGGTAAGGTTACCACACTACGGAACCAACAAGTGCAAAGTGACAGAACTATTCCAAACAATAAACCAGACATCATATCTGTGATAAAAAAGAAGGAACATGCATGTTAATAGATGATGCAATTCCTGGAGACAAAAATGTGATCAAGAAAGCAGCCAAGAAGATGTTAAAATATAAACACCTCACAACAGAAATTCACCACATGTGGAATGTGAGAGCAACAGTGATACCAGTAATAAGAGAGGTGACTGGAACCATTTCAAAATCACTCAGACAATACCTGAGCAACATAACGGGAAAGAACAAAATCAAGGGGGAAAAAAAACCCCCGCACACACATACTGCTGCAGAAAGTGCTAATGTAAAGTACAAAACATATTTCACAGGCGAAATAACATGACATGTAGTACAGACTGCAAACACAGAACAGCTGCAACACTATATACCCTAGAAACAAGGTTTCTTTCAGGCATATAATTGTAAATACCCTGCATAAAGGTGATGACGCTGATGACAATGATAATGACGACAACTTAGTTTCTGGTCACATTCATGTTCTTGTTAAATTAGCCCGATGACCTAAACTCGAAGTCAAAACCCGCTGCCAGACAAACAATCACACAGTGTGCTGTGTGTGAGTGACATCCACATACTGTACATAATGAAAGTTACATCAACAGGGATGTTCCATATTAAAAAACTTAAATGTCTGTTCGGGAATGTATAAAAGTAGTCGAAACTCAGTTCAGCTCACTTACCAGTGGCCATTTCCATCACAGTGACACGCACATCAGACATCTGTGAACTTTCATCATTTAGCCCATCAATCATGTCACCATCTTCAGACTTCTTCTTCCTCTTTTTCTGTAACACATAACATTTAGATAACCTAAGTACTTAATAATTGTATTACTACTTACAGTACACATCTGTCAATCCACACTGCCTCAAGAATTAATTGGAAAACTGAGTTCCCAAATCCTGCAATTAATATCCTGCTGTATTACACTAAAGTACTTTTGCAAACATTACATTATTCACAGTACTGTCTTATCGATGAGGAGGAGGAGGAGGAAGAGGAAGACACGTTAAAATCTGTTGTCCAGCGTTATTTATACTGATGGCCAACACATACTCAAGTGTGTATTCAAGTCACAGGCAAGTAATTTCAAGCATTTTTTAACATTATGCATAATACAGCATTAGCTTACTTTTATATGGATGGTCTTGCAAAATATTCCAGTCACAATCCTTACAACCAGTATGTCAATATCTTACATTGTACAGTCACAATTCATACATCCAGTATGTCAATATCTTACATTGTACAGTCACAATCCGTACATCCAGTATGTCAATATCTTACATTGTACAGTCACAATCTATACATCCAGTATGTCAATATCTTACATTGTACAGTCACAATCCATACATCCAGTATGTCAATATCTTACATTGTACAGTCACAATCTATACATCCAGTATGTCAATATCTTGCATTGTACAGTCACAATCCATACATCCAGTATGTCAATATCTTACATTGTTCAGTCACAATCCGTACATCCAGTATGTCAATATCTTACATTGTACAGTCACAATCCATACATCCAGTATGTCATTATCTTACATTGTACAGTCACAATCTATATATCCAGTATGTCAATATCTTACATTGTACAGTCACAATCCATACATCCTGTATGTCAATATCTCACATTGTACAATAAAAAAATCCATACATCCAGCATGTCAATATCTTACATTGTCCAGTCACAATCCATACATCCAGTATGTCAATATCTTACATTGTACAGTCACAATCTATACATCCAGTATGTCAATATCTTACATTGTACAGTCACAATCTATACATCCAGTATGTCAATATCTTACATTGTACAGTCACAATCCATACATCCTGTATGTCAATATCTTACATTGTACAGTCACAATCCATACATCCAGCATGTCAATATCTTACATTGTCCAGTCACAATCCCTATATCCAGTATGTCAGTATCATACACTGTACAGTCACAGTCCCTCAATCTTACACTGTAACTGATGTGACCCTTAAATTCTTCATACTTGCCCATGTTAAAGGGACATTCTATGTTCACTATAACTTGATTAACATAACTCTGACAATTCAGAGTCCTGAATCCCCCTGCATATATAAGCAGTCCTTATTCAGTACAATGAAACAGTAACTCCTTAAATTGGTGTAAGGAACCATTTGTTTCATTTCTTTCCTCCTGACAGTATGAAAAAAAGATGAAGAAAATTCAGAGATGACATACAACAGATGGACTGCCCTAATTCAATCCACATATAAATAAACGAAGGTAAAGCTGTCCCTGTCCAGGTCCTGAAGGTACACACAGGAAATAAATAGCCCCACACATTCTTAACCTCAGCCTGAAATGGAGGTAAACAGTCAACTTCATGCCCTGGCCACTTGACCCTAGAAAAGAAGCCTGGTACCCATTAAACAGGAGGCTGGATGGGCCCCAGATCCACAATTTGAACCCTACACCATTCAGATCATAACTTATCCCTATGCTGACTACAACAGTCTTGCTCCCACCTCATATAAATTATGCAGCTAACTCTGTGTAATTGTGCAACTTGACTACAAGCTTCACTCTTCTTTTTGACAAAAGCCACTGCAAAGCAAAGATCCTGTGACTACGACTACCTCTTTCAAACGAGCCAACTCAACAGGAGCCTTTCTATCTAACAACACAAACAGATCCAGTTTCTTAAACACACTTCTAAAGTACTCCAACATACCATCATCTGAATCATACAGACTTGGCCCAAATGCGACTAACTTTAATGCTATGTGGCTCGAGATTCCTCACTTCCCCCCTTACCCATATGTGGGGGAAGAAAGTAACTTAACAGAATGTACTGTGCAACGTAGCAGTTTCTGAAATTTATTATATCCAAATGACTTCATTCTCCTTCTACATACAAACAAATAATAAATAATCAGCTGCAGAAACATAAATTGCTTGCTTCTAACACACTAACCCTTATCATATGACTTACAATTTTTCTTTCTACTGTAAGTAACAGCGAACTTATATAAACCTCACTCTGACAATGTAAACAATATCTAAATGAAATGTTACACATGCAACAGACACCTGCCTTTCTCTCCTTTTGCTCACGCTGTTTACGGCGCTGCTCCACCTTGTGCTGCTTCACCATTTCTGTGAGATTGCCTATATACTCATCTGTCTGTGACAACAGGAATGCAAGCCGTTTGTCTTTCTTCTGATCAATCAGCTTCCTGTTTAACAAACACAGTTATGTCAGAAATACTTTGTTTGCAAACTAGTCTGCATTCAACTTTTGTTTTAAGTCTCACTTGTTAAATGACTACTGCTATGGACACATAGATATCAATTTTGTCATGACATGATATAACCAATTTAAGAAAGGATATCAACATAAATTTAGCATAAATGGGAATGAAACAGGAGAATTGGCAATGAATAAAAAGGAGAAAGCAGAAATATGGAAAGAATATTTTGACAAATTATTGAACACAGAAGAACCAAGGGAATTAATTAAAAAAGGGAAAAAAGAAATCAGCGAAGTTGCAGTTGAAGTAGAAGAACTCACTATAGAAGATGTACAAAAGGCAATAAGAAACTTAAAAAATAACAAAGCAGCTGGAACTGATGGAATACATCTGGAATTAATAAAATACGGAAGA
>Ga0123352_10014138_pt1 | contig 12696 bp, 6 predicted proteins | sample TergutLab28metaG_FD_89700 | JGI IMG/M metagenome (GOLD analysis project Ga0123352, IMG submission 89700) | Labiotermes labralis P1 segment gut microbial communities from Petit-Saut dam, French Guiana - Lab288 P1 | ecosystem: Host-associated > Arthropoda: Insects > Digestive system > Gut ... | reverse complement strand
CTGGCCATTATCTCCGTAACCGTTCAACTTTGGACATAGGTGTTTTGGGTTATATCGGTATACTTTAACATAAGGAACACCCTCCCGAAGTCTGGCACATTCCTCCTGGGACACCCTATATAATACACGTACGACCCAAACAGTATACAGAGAATTGACTCACTTTATATTCCTCTGTTTCTCACCATCTTCCATGCACAATATATCAGAAATGAGCACCAACACAAGAATATTTCTAGAGGGCCAGGTACAACACAGGGTCAAATCAATAAAAGGCTTTCACTAGCCTTTCAATTATCTGCTTACAACATTTTCGTCATTTCTTCTATCAACATAATTTTCCTTCTTAAAAAAGCAGGCTTATGAATGTGACATTATTGAATTTATTGTCAATGCAATGCATTAATTTTATTTCTGAAACGAGTGGGCACGTGGTAGCGCATTTGGTTGAGGCACTGCGCTACCAGCCGGAAGGTCACGGGTTCGATTCCCGATGGTGTTATTAGAATTTTTCATTGACATAATCCTTCGGGTCGAACTATGGCCATAGGGCCACTCAGCCTCTAACAGAAATGAGTAAATGGGGATAAAGGCTGCCGGTGTGTAGGCTGATAACCTTACCGCCTTCATGTGCCGATTGTCTTGAAATCTGGGAGCCTCAACCTCCTGGCATGGCCTATCCAGGCCTGTAATTGGATTGCTTTATTTTCCCCCCTGAAACTAGTAACTAAAGAGTTTAATTAGGATTAATTTATGTACTTAAAGCTTAATAGTTTTATGTATTTAAAATCTGCCCAAAAGATGTGTGTCAGAAATAATTCTATATCAAAACCCTAAATTAAGTTCTGTAGCTCCTCTTGGTTACGTGCAGCAGTCCATCAACTGTTTCACAAATGTGATAACACTGTCATAATGTCTGTGTATGAAGCATGATAAAAAACTTGGTACAAAAATAATGCCACTGAGACACACCCCAGTGTCGTACTTGTCAATTCCATACAATCAGTAATAACATGTAGCACATACGAAACTGTTATGTGGGGACAACTCTCGTGATACTCACTTTTGGACCCTCAAACTACTCATCTTCCATTCATATAATGTGTTTGTAAAACATAAAACAACATGACAAAAATTTTCTTTAGCTTTCGGACTGATAACAATAACTAAGGAACTAACTGACGATATATCATTAACATACAGGTTAAAGGGACCGATTATGAGATACTTTTCTAAAATGAGACACCCCAGTTGTGGCCAAAGTAAGTGCTGAAATCTCGTGGTAACCATGTGAACTGCTTCATTCAGACCTTGAACGTTATCGGTGAGCAACAAGAAGCTGTTTGTTGCAGGAAAGAGTTCATTGAAGAGCGTTTATCGTATTTTTTATTTCTCAAGTTTTTTACGGGGCTCCATGTACATCAGTTTTTCTACCTGAAGGTGAAAATAGAGCTTTAATTTATTTGCACACATTTACTTTCGTATGGTTAGCTACGGTATACGATAGTTACTTGTGTTTTCAAAAGCTGTTCCTAACCCTGAATAATTATTTACATCTCCAGATGGCGAGTCCCGAATACGAGACCGTGTCTTGTACCTAATATGAGACAGGATCTCATGTTTGGTTACCAGGATCTCATATTAGGAGACCGCCGTCATAAAACGTCTTGGAACTGGAGAAGTATGTGAAGGATACATCCCGTTCTCCAAAGCGGCCAGTCAATGTGCATCTAAGAAGAATAACTGTTCTACCTAGTGAGAATAAACTTGTGGAGTACTGCTTAATCATGGACCAAAGATGCTATGGACTGAGACGTCACGACATAAAAGGCATAGCTTTTCAGTTGGCAATAAGAAATGTTTTGAAACGTCCATTTAACCAAGAAAAATCAACAGCTAGGAAGAAATGGCGTCAATTCTTTTTAAAAAAGGCATCCCGCTTTACCTATGAGAGCTCCTGAAGGCACATCTGCAGCTCGGGTAAAAGGCTTTACATCGGAAAACGCAGCAAGGTTTTTTGACATATATGACTCTGAACAAAGAAAGGTTAATCATAAAGCACACACGATATTCAGTGTTGATGAAACACGGATTACATCAGTGCAACACAGGCACAGTAAATTTGTCAGCATGAGGGTCAAGAAAGAAAAGGCCTCTCCAACAACGGCAGAAAGGGGAAATTTAATCACTGTTGTCACTTGTATGAATGCCACTGGAACATACCTTCCACAAGTAATCGTGTTCCCAAGAAAAAATACGAAAGAGGTGCTTATGGATGGAGCACCGGCGGGCTCAATTTCGGCTTGCCATCCAAGTGGTTGGATTCAGAAGGTTATGTTTACTAATTGGTTCGATCATTCTGTTCACTACGTTAAGCTTTCAGCAGAGATCCTGTCTTGCTGATTGCTGATGGTCATTCACACACTAAAAATGTAGATATGGTGGATAAAGCCAGGGAACACAATGTTGCCATTGTCAGTCTCCCACCACATTCTACGCACATAATGCAGCCACTAAAGACATATTATGTACAAGAACTTGAAACGTGGCTAAGCAGCAGTCCTGTTCGTGTTGTTAGGCCTTTCGTAGTGTGCAAGTTGTTCGGGCCTGCTTATAGAAGAGCAGCAACAATGGAAGCTTCAGTAAACTCATTTATAAAAACCGGACTTTTTCCCTGTAACAGACATATATTCCAAGATCACGAATTCGCATTTCGGGGAATGGACGAATCTCAAGATAAACGTACGATGGAGCTGGCACTGAAATTTCAGAACCGGGAACATCAAACGTTCTGTCCACAACGCCAATGGTAGGTAATTTATAAGTCCAGCAAACGTACGACACTTTCCTCATCTAGCACCAAAATGTTCTGCTCCCACAGATCAAGCAAAACAAACAACAGAGAGTTGTGCAAAGCTTCTCCTTACAGGAAGCAGTTGCGGGAGTGTCAGCAGAAGAAAGCCTTGTCACTGTCAAAGAAACCAGCAATAAAAAGATTATCTGGAACAAAGAGTAAAAGGTCTTAAAAGAAGGGTAAAGTAGGCATACAAGAGTCACCCAGTGAATCAGATATGGAAATTGAAATTGAAAGTGAACACTCCGGTGATGACATAAGCGATGCAGATGCAGAGTGCTTATTCTGCACAGGGCTTTTTCTCATAACAAGCACGGCGAAAAATAGGCTCAATGTGTGAGGTGCTATCGTTGGGCGCATGAAGATTGTGGGGTTAAGGAAGACTACTATGTGTGACCCATGGGCAGAAAAAGTGTAAAATTGTAAGTTACATCATGAAAGACCTACTATCATCTCACATTAGGGCACCATTTGTATATTAGAGAAAAGTGAAATGTTCACATATTTTTTGTACTGAGACTTGTATGCTCATACAAACTGTATTTATAAAGGTTTCAGAGTAAAGTAAAATGTTTTCTTGAATATCTGTCATTGTCTGCAGTAAAAAAATATTGAATGAATTACGTACTACATTACGTTAACAAAAGTATCTCATAATGGGTTCCTTTACCCTCTAAACATTATGTATGGAATACTGTAAAGTTAGCACTGATTCAAAACTCGGAGGTTACATGCAACAAGTTCAACACATACAGACACTGTGCATGTGTAATAGGCCCGAAGTTCTTCACAAAAAACAACAATAATAAAAGGTAACGGTACAGGTAAGTGTGAAGTTCACCCTAGAAGAGGCCACGAAGGTCCAGAAGGGGAGTAGAGTTATAGCTCTAATCTTTCTGTAATCTTGGCGCTGGATAGGGGTGGGTGGTCAACGCCACGCCCCGGCCGCTTTACCCCCGGGAAAGACCCGGTACCCACTGTATAGGAGGCTGGGTGGGCCCCAGGGACGGTCTGGGCGGGTGAGGAAAATCTAGCCCCCACCGGGATTCGATCTCCGGACCGTCCAGTCCGTAGTAAATCGCTATACCGACTGCGGTATCCCGGCCCACAACAACATACTAGTAATAATTCAATTCAAATTATCATTTGTTAAAGTGCAAGGGCCAATAACATGAACTAGCACAAATAATCACAACACAAATTACAAAAGTAACACACACAAACAGCATAACAAAACAAAAATAAAGTTGTAAAAAACAAAAATAATCAAAAAACAAACAAAAAACAGTTCAACGTAGCTAAATGATTAAGAGCACAACACGAATGAAACGTGCTACTAACATACCATACGTTTCAAGATTTCTAATTCGCTTACTACATGTATCCGATGATGATACAGATAGGATTTCGCAGAACATAAAACTATGCAACAGGAAATTCAGACTTTGCAAGTTCTGCATGGAATTCGTTTTTAACTTATGGCTGAGATGAATATTAGGGACACAACAAAATTTGCAGTTAAGATTGGACTACCTGTAAACAGAAGGGATCACCGGAGGCCAAGGTGTAGCACAGCATCGTCCTACACAGTAGAGTCTAATCTAGGTCCCTGCAGATAACAGTAAATCCAGTCCACCTTTCTCCAGTAGATAACAGTCTCCTACAGGCACCAGTGATGTGCTTATCATCCGCAACTCCGGGAACCGACAACTACTGCCATCTGGATGCCAACGACCACTTCATGCTTACAAAACACTCTTATATTAACATCCCTCCTACAAACCTCCCGCTGTGTAAGCAACCAGCATCCTTTTGTCCTGTTGATAAACACCGGTCGTGTTCTTCAAGGAGGACTACCAATATTGCTGCACATGACTTTTAGTGTATACTTTCATTCCCTACAGAATACGAGGGCGTTTATGTCACGACCAACCCTGTGTCTGCCTTTTAACTTCTGCACTAATTTTCAAGAAATACGGAATAAATGTTATGACACTGGCGACCACCCCAACACTGTACGTTCGAATTCTCTATAATCGGTAATGATGGGCGGGGCACTGACCTGTGAAGTGGGAGCGACAATAGGGGCATGTAGTCTACAGTTTTGAAGTGATGGTAAAGCTCACAAAACATGCAACTTGTGGAGGCAGTTTTACTGTAGAAAGTAAAACAACCAAATGATGGCTTCATGAAATGTGTATTTAGCCGTCTGCTTCAACCATGTGTCAAAATTAAATGCCTTGCAAACCGTTATAAAACCTCTAGCAACAGGACACCGGTCGGCATAACCTTTGTACACCTGCAGAGGAGAAGCAAAGAATTGTTCCTTGTCTTCAGAATTTAACCCCTGAAGGCAACTTCGTGCGTGTTAGCAGTTTCGCCTTTTCCAACAGACACCCCCTGGAGCGAAATGAAAGCTGGTGGCATTCCGACCCAAGGCAACTTGACCAAGGACACCGCAATGTGGGCCTGTGACCTCTAGTGCAATCCGGAGACGGTACGTCTACCTGCCGTAAACGTCATCAGGCCCATCCTCAACATTTCGTTCAACCCGAATTTTTTTCTCTTCTTTTTACATGTCAGAACTCGGTGGAGGAGTGGGATGGTCTTTCGTTCAGTCCGACCCACTTCCAATGCATAAGTTCGTTGCATTGCAACGCTGTCTTTTAAATAAATAAATAAATAATGTAAAAAAATGCTACATTGGGCAACTAAAAAAACTGTTAACACCTTTAGATGAAAACAAAAAGGTAAACATGCATGTGACCGTAAATTCATATGTACCATTACAGAAACTCTGAACACATTCCAAAATTACTGTGGGAAATTCTCTTCCCGTCTGCCGAAGGCGCGGCGGACGTTGTAAATTGGCTTTGGGGTACAAAAATGCATTTTGTATTTCCCAATTTGCGCAGAGAAATTCAGTTGCAAGTGTACAATGTGAGTTTCGTCGATGATCCGATAAGGACCCACCATACGTGACTTCACTCCCAATAGTGTATGCAATCTGAAAACACAAGCTGCATCTGGAAGGCGAAAAGTCTACGTCGCCCACGCACCAGTAATGAATCAGTGTAATGCGTGCAGGAACGTGTCAAGCCAACTTATAAAGGTAGCCAGCCACAAAGTGAATTAACCTCGAACAGCAATCTGGTGTGTTCCCAGGGTGCTTTTACCTTTGAAACGTCACAACATGCAACTTGTGCAGGCGTCGCAACTGAACAATAAAGGCAAGCCATATGAGTTGTGTTGTTTGAAAAGAAACCAGACGGGACTGGCTAACCGGCAGTAACGAGGCCACGTTTAATTTGGGCAGTAAAAGCCAGTCGCCATGACGGTTGTGTCTCGGGTTCTCAAAATCCTCATCACATCATCAGTCATGAATGAGACTCCTAAAATAAGGGTGTGTTGTGTGACGCTTCAAAACAGTTATCATCCTCTCTTTTTGCAGGAAAATTAATCAGCGTAGGTACCTATAATATACCGTGCAAGGAACAGTCCTTGAGAAGCTACCATACCATCTCCAAAATCAAGAAAACGTTAAGATAATTTGGTGAAATTAATTCACATCCGCAATGAACAAAGAACGGCGGCAACATTTTTTAATATTGTTATACACATTAATTTGCTGCTTTATACAGTTTCGGGTTTTAGTCGACAAAACACTTCTCAACACCGAGGAGCTGAGGTATCAATGACGTCTGCAAGTGTTCTTCCGACATACATTTTTATCGGCGTCTGATGATGGCTGATAATTAAAACAGAAACATGTTGCACACTAAACAATAAAACACTGTCCGAATATGGTTGTAACTGATGTGTCTTTACTGTTCATTCATCTATTTTGTTTCACAACAGTATGCCTCATCCAAAGATTCTCTACCATCTGCGTGTGAAAAATGGTCATTTCATTATCTAAGAATTTTTCAGTTAGCCATTACAAAACATCCATCATTCTGCACTTTTCTTTTACGCTCGAGGATATTTTGGCGTCCTATACCTTCCCTCCTCAAGGTCTACAAAGTCAGCTTCCACGATTACCGTTCTGTGCGATTTTCTACACGTAGAACTATTCAGCCAACCACAGACCACTACCAAGTTACGCTACTTGAAATCGGCAGCAAGAGGAAGTAAGGTTGGCGCAGCAGTCGGTATAGTAACTAGTACGATCCGGGTTTGATTCCCGGCGGATTCTACACTTTTATGTCCTCCAAACGGCTCTGGGGTTCACCTAGACTATTCAAAGGGGAGCGGAACACTTTCCTCGGAGGGTTACGCTGACCACTTGTCTGTATCTAGTGCCGCAGTTAAGAGAGAATGGAGCAATACCTCCACTTCCCCCTACACCTTCACTGCGCGGACAGGGCGACTTTACCTTTTACAATCTGTAGTTCGCCTACGCATTGTGGACGCACGAACTTCAGAAGTGGAAGCGACAACAGTGTTAGACACACAGAGCGCTGATCTGAAAAGTGAACGTTATACAGGGTGAGTCTCTCGCTAGAGGCCCCAAACTATTGTCTATGTAGTCGAACGGCGCGGGTTTCTCGTTCGTAAATACTGGCAAACAGGTTCATTTAAAGCATGCCAGACGGCATTTCGAACGGAATTTGGTGAAAGACGTGCACCATCGAAGTGCTCCATCCAGAAATTGGTTAAAAAGTTAGAGACAAGGGGAAGCCGATCTAACGCCTGCCGACTACTTTCTTTGGGGCCTACTGAAGGGCAAAGTGTACAAATTACACCCCGCACAATCGAACAACTCAAAGACGCTATACGCCAAGAGGTTCAAGCCGTCGACGTCGACACTTTGGAAAAAGTATTCCTGAATTTGTAGAAACGCTTTCCAGTGTGCTTGAATGTGAAAGGAGACCAGTTTCAGCATCGATTATGAGCAGGTCCTGTTTTGCATCGTTCCCGGTATGTGTATATAAATTTCCAAGTCATTATCTCAATAACATAATTTTTTATAGACAATAGTTTGGGGCCTCTAGCGAGACTCTCCCTGTATATGCGTATAGTGAATACGCACTTGCATGGAAAGTAGTCTACGGGTGCTGCTAACAAACATGGCGATTGTGCGGAACTTCAAAACCACGTAGGCTACGGTACGACAAATTTAGCGCAGGATGACGGTGTACTTGCGTAGTACAACAAAGGAGAAGAACACGTTAAAGAGTTCTGCCCAGAAACATGGTTGTGGTGGTGGTGTGAAACTTTAAGGTTCTGTGCAAGATACGTAACGTAGACAGAACACGTACTTACGTAACAGTACAGAAGGGCAGACGGTTTTGTCACTGCTGCCCGCAGCTCCTTGTACCTGTGTGGGATCATAATACGGACACTTCACTGGTTTACAGAACTCCGGAATGAGTCAATGATTTTTGACACATTGATTACAAGCGAAATAATAACGGCTAAATGTAACAAAATTCTGTGTCAGAGGCATACAGTTTATCCGCAGTGCTGTAAGCTACGAGGCTGAGATAAAAAGCCATGGCTAATCATGAATAAAAGATCGTTTGTTAAAAAAAAATAGTGTCTGAAAATGTAAACCTCGGCTTGGCTCAGACTGTGAGACCGAATTCTCTCACACACCATTTCAAACTTCAAAAGCATTCAATTGCGTAGGGGAACTACAAACTTTTCCGACGTAACTGAAGGAGAATCCGCGGCAAGTAGCAGCCACAGGAACGGCAAAGCGGCACAGCGCGGACTCAACGTCCAAACTGAACAACCACATCCTCTTCGCTACGCTTGCTGTGCGATAAAGTTATCTGCCAGTACGAGTTCCTCTTCCGTGTAAAACCGTCACTACTTCTCCGACTCCTGCACATGCCACGTTTTCCAGACCTGTGCTCGAAACTGTGCGAGATCGCCATGCAGGCCAGGGCTTCGCGCCGAGCTGCTCACTACACATATAGACATTCGCGTAGTACGTACTGTTCGTAGTCACCTTGAATCCACAGCAGCTCCGCATACAACGGGTTGCCTTTCCTAAAATGGACAACCGGAACGGATGCTGTCCGACCACAATCCCATTATCAACTCCACCAACTTAACTCCAAAAACAAAATAGACGAACAATCTAAAATGAATTTCAGTCAACAAATATTTATAAGAAATGGGAGATGGGGGTGGGGGCTGTTTCTGGAAGGCCTGCAACACGCCACTTGAGTCTGTACCTTCTGAACCCAACAATACTGGAACATTGCAGTGAAATCTGATCGTGGCGGACGAAAGCAGACCCCCTAAAATGCGACGAACCTGACCGTGAACAATTTATGCACATAACACGTACTGTTACAGGTGTGACTCAGAATTTTTCGCTGGGGGTACGGGGTGAGGCTGACTCTGAGGGTAAATTAAATGTACGTCTGATTTTAAAAACTATGTTACAGAAATCACGGTACAATAACAGTGTCGGCAACTGCATTCATACGCATATAAATATAACATCGCTCACTGAATGCAACAGTGGCACAATCCAAAAACTGCCATTTGTAGTTAATACTAAAACTGAACTAAAACATATAACGACTGCATCCGACAATACCGGCACACTTCTATGTCAAAACATACTCCGATAGAAACCATTGTCGTCGGATGTGTCTGTTGTACCTTTGGCCTCAACTGTAGTATTAATTCCAAACGGGCAATTTTTCGATGGTGCCACTATTGCATTCAGTAAGCGACATGGTCCATGACTCACTGACGTACATTAAATCCCAAAGTCTAATCTTCTTGCTTTTTAAGATAATCTGAGAGCTCCTACGTTTATTTTGTTTTATTTTTTTTTAAATTCCATTGTACTCGTCATCAGCCGGTTTCAGTGGCCAATTTCAACCAAAGGGTACATAGCGTAAAAGTTTGATATCATCATGTCTCCAGAAATCTGCGCTCCTCTAAAATCTCGATTTGCGGAGAGGGGCTGGAGCCGGGCAGCCCCCCCCCCCCACTTTTGGGTGGGCGCCTGTACTACCGAGATTAAGAATGAGTGGGGCAGTACTTCCACTTCTCTGTACGTCTTCAACCACAGGCCCAACTTCACATTCACACTCACACCACGTGACGAATTTTAACAGTGCAGAAAACATTTCAAAATTTCTTCAGACACGTGATGAATACGCTATTACCAATACGAAATAACACAGTTCACTATCGCATCCACAATAACTTAATGACTATGATACACAACTATACTAACCCTGAGAAAGATCTCCCCATGCTGTGTCAATGCAATATTTAGGCACACGTGTCAACACCGCACAGCTCGATCGCCGCCACTGAGCGACGAGATTTGTCCACGAACACTGCGCGAACATGCAGACGACCGCACTCCGCTGCGTCACGCACTGACTACACGTCACAGAACAAAGCCACTGCCAAGTCGCGCGTATCTACACCACGAAAGTCAAACACAATGCAAAGATTCTGCACGAGTAAGCGAATTAGGAGGAGGCGTCTGTATAAGTGAGGGCAGCCTCGAATGGTAAGTAGTGGGGATGAGTGAAGGAACAGAAAGAAAAGGGAGGGTTGCGAGTTTATTACACATCTGAGGGCGACCTTATTTAGTCATGGTCCACGTGTAGGCTGACAAAGTAGGAGGCAGGAGTATGAAAAGACAGGAATGAGAAGAAAGTTGCGGCAAACGTATCACAAAGCCAGACAGAACACATTCTCGATAAAGGTGACTCGACCGAAATACACGGCGCTGTGTGAGTGTGATCATTATGTGCGCACAGCGAGTTTCAAGTATGCTGTAGAATGTCGATTGCTGTTGGATAAACGCGTCCAAATACGGACTGGAACTGGTAAACCGACACACAAACGAGGCCTCGACCATGATGGGGTTTCAGAACCTGCAAATGGCTTTAACCATCCACAAGGTTAAACCTTGGCCGATCTAAAATACTGTGTCGCTATTCAAACTGCAGGCCTGTAATTTAATGTGGCCATATCAAGCGAACTGCAATGGAAGTGCTTCATCCATTAACACGCGGATGAAGTAACAAAACACGAACGAATTATCTACCTCGTAGGAACTGTTAAAAACTGATGGAAATTACTTTCGGTGGCTCAGAACACACAACACGTAACCGCCCATGACAAGAAATAGCCATTCCTTACCATAAAGGAAACAGAACTGAACATAATTCTTCATGCAAGGCTAGTTAAATTACTGCCTCCCACATATGCCGCAGCAGCCGATGAAGCCGCATCGCGTAACTTGTTTTCAACGTCACTTTCCTCTTTTGTCGGCTGCCAATTCCACACTTCGCGACGACGACAACAGGCGGATGGCACATACGAGCTTATCAGAAAGGTGGGCAGGTTCTGGCGAAGCCCACAATGCCGTCATTCTCACGTGTTAGGAATCTCTTTTCACGTGGGTTTTATCAGTATCACTGTTTATTAACCAACTCTTGTGCACTACACTGTGCATATCAAACCACACCCTAGTCTCCCCTCCGACACCATCTTCAGGGAGCCCAGTCTAAACGTAATTTTGTATGCTTTTTTCTGGGTAAATTCCCCGGCGCCTGAATTTTATATGCCGACGTTTCGGAACACTCTGTTCCATCTTCATAGACAGACAGATACGAAGAATTCTTCATACCTACCTGCCTACGAACCGCGGCAGCACAGTGGTTAAGGTGCTGTGTTACAAATCGGAAGGTCGCTGGTTCGATTCCAGATAGTGTCATTGGAATTTTTCATTGACATAATCCTTCCGATCGCACTATGGCCCTGGGGTCGACCCAGCCTCCAACAGAAATGAGTAAAAAGCGGCCGGTGCGTAAGGCTGACCTTACCACCATCCTGGGCCATTGTCAAGTAATCTGGGAACCTTAACTTCCTGGAACCCTCTGGGCACCTAGGGCCTGTAATGGGACTGATTTACCTTTTTACCTGCCTATGAAGACAGAACAGTGGTTTCCGAAACGTCGGCATATAAAATTCAGCCGCCCGGGAATTACCCAGTAGAAAGCATTCAACATTCAAAACACGGCGAAAGTTTGAAATCAAGAATAAATGCAGTTTCCTTGCAACAAATCAGATGATTGTAAGCACATACTAATCGTCCGTCAGAAGGTCGTAGTTGTTTAGTTGTTTAATCACAGACGCAAAATGTTGGAAATGAATTAACTAGAAGGCCGTTATTTACAAACAGTAAGTTACGCTATAAGTACGTTTGAACGTTAAGTTAGTAGGCCGTACTAAACTCGGTAAAATGCAATGAATGATCGGATTATTGTATGCTCTCTTAGAAGTGATGAATTATTGTTTGTAAGCATTTTCTTTGCTAGTAAAGTTGCCATATTATGTTCAGTAGAACAATTATATTGTCGCCTACTTGCATTACCGAAACTATTCAGTTGACCGAGGGTCGTAAACAGTGGTGTAACCAGGAATCTTGTTCGAGGGGGGGGTTCAACAAATTCAGTTGAGGACAGAGGACACACAGAAAGGGGATCTGGGGGCGGTAGTCCCCTAATCAGGGGTTCTGGAAGCAGCTGTAATTTGGTACAAGAAATTTCATTTCATATAGTAAAAATGTTCTTAATTTTTGGTACTTTAAGACTATTTCCACCCCCTTCTAGTGCCGCAGTCATGGAAGAGTAGAGCTATACCTCTACCCATCCCTGGGCCACACCGGGCCTGTCACGGTATCACTTTACCTTTAAGACTATTTATGATGACACCCAATTTATTTGTCTTTGCTAATGTACACTTAAAACAATTGCGAACCGGCGGTAGTTTTAGAATTTTACTGCCTTTTTTCCGAACATCTTGGGGTGTTGGCGTCCTAAATTCAGCAATTTTTAACATTTTTCACG
>Ga0123352_10014137_pt1 | contig 12698 bp, 8 predicted proteins | sample TergutLab28metaG_FD_89700 | JGI IMG/M metagenome (GOLD analysis project Ga0123352, IMG submission 89700) | Labiotermes labralis P1 segment gut microbial communities from Petit-Saut dam, French Guiana - Lab288 P1 | ecosystem: Host-associated > Arthropoda: Insects > Digestive system > Gut ... | reverse complement strand
GCCACAACACCCTGTTTATACAATGAAATTAATCAGTGACTAATTTTAATGGTAACTTTAGCGAGGAAAGTGTAGCTCCCTGATGATGATCTTAAGATCGAAACATGTCGGAGCAATTTTAATGTTTTAATGTGGAATTTTTATGTCTGTGCATCAGTTGGTATACCAATTAAATAATTCGACGATAAGAACGGTGCAACAACACGGAGTACGAAACATTAATTGAAGTACAATTTATGATAGAACTACTACTGGCCTCCGTTTTTCATAGTAGACAATTTATCTCATGCTAATCGCGTCAGAACCCTACACTAGATCATCACCACTAACCCTCGCTTACAGAGTTTACCAGTACTTACGCATCCGCTGTCGCTAGATTTTATATCTGGAACTTAACAGCTCCTAGATAGTGTTCTTCAAGTGATGGAAGGTTGGAACGTCAGTCTTTTCTTGTACACAAACGTAAAATTTATAGAAAGAAAGTACGAAGTCACAAGCAAGCATAAATCGACAGATAAACTTTTGCATAGCACTGTATTCGCTTCGTAAAGGACATGTCAATAAGGTGGGAATAATTGCTTTAAAGACGAGCAAAATCCTGAGACTAAATGCAAGTTTGGGTTAATGTTAAAGCATAATTTGACGGTTTTGTTGTCTCAAATAAACTACGAGACAATTTCACCCAAATTATTTTGCGCAAACATTTATTCTATCTGCGCACATTTTAAAAAAAACCGATACGTAATTGTTTAAGGATTTTAAGTGAACTAAAAAGACCATAAGAGACAGTGATTTACTCTGAAATACGAATGCCCCCACAGTGGTACGTGAGTGCATCATGATAACTGGAAAGCTGGAAGAAAGTACAGGAAAATATTTCATCCAGCAAAATATCTTGCGCAAGATTTGCTAAAGAGATTTCATTCGCTTTCAAGGGAATGTAGACTTTACCTTAAATGACAGCAAGGGAAAATAAAATGTGTGTCAGTGCTCTGAATGTCAGGCGAAGACAATGTTCGAACGCGGAACAAGAGACGTGCAGGAATGCTCTTCTGGGCTGCACGAATGACAACGTAACTCGAAGGCTCGTCCCACGGGTACACTGATGTGATTTCCGACAAGGGAATACCGACTTCACTAGCTCATACCATCTCCAGTGAGGGGAGGAACAAGAAATATGTACAGGACAGCGAAAGAGATAGAATTCTTTTAACCCTAATACTATTTCTGTATAGACCTTCTTTTCGAACTTGAGTGAAAATAAACTCGTGAATTTATGACTTTTTAAAAGGCTGTCCAACTTTTCTGAACCAATGGAACCGAAGCAGTGACGAGAGTTATGAATGTGTGTGTCCTAGTCTGTTTCGTTTTTGTTGTTTTTGCTGTGGTTTTTGTTATTGTTATTGTTGTTGTGGTTTTTGTTTTTGTTATTGTTGTTATGGTTTTTGTTATTGTTGTTGTGGTTTTTGTTATTGTTATTATTGTTGTTGTGGTTTTTGTTTTTGTTATTGTGGTTGTTGTTATTGTTGTTGTTGTCCTGGTATCGTCGTCCAAATTACGAGTATGTCTCATTTATTTTATTTTATGTCTCACTCACATCAAATTACACGATTTGACTGAACAGAGAGGGAGAAAAGTTTTCAAGTGAAGAGTGTAAAAAAGAAAGAAATGAAAATAAAACGCATATGTAAAAAATTTACACGGAAATTGTATAGAAACGTCTGTAATGTTATGAGTAAAGACATTATTATACTTTGCTGCTTCTCTGATATTTGACCAAACGATTTAACCGGAACACTAATGGGCAACATAAATAACGACTGAGGAATATCACGGAGTGGACCGATTTGTTTTGGGATTTTTTGTCCACGAGCTGCAATAATCTAAAACTTCTTCTTAGTACGGCTCTACAACTCTTAGTGCAGAGTTTTGGCCTTCCCAACCACTTCCTTCCATCTTCCTCTCTCCTGGACAAGGGTCTTCCAATTTGGCACTTTTAACCTCTGTATGTCTTTTAACATCATCCTCCCAGCGTAACTTTGGTCTTCCCATTGGCCTCTTTGAAATGGGTTTCCAGGCGTGTATTTCTTTGACCATTCTCGTTTCTTGCATAATAATCTTATACTGACAATCGTTAATTGTAGTTGATTTTGCTGTAGGTGCGCCACAGAAATGGAACTTAGCACCAAATACAAAATTGAAGCATCTCCAAAGGTACAAAAGAAATAAAAAACGAACTGACGATTGCGTCAGAAGTGTTAAATTGTCTTAATTACGGCTCTGGAGGAGTTCAGTGGCCAACTTCATGCTCAGGTTTCCGAAAAAAAATCTCTGATAATCACTGATTGGCGCCATCTGGACGCTACGTACAATAACAATAATATATTCCTTCTGGGATCGAACCACTGTCCTCGAGGCCGAAAATGCTCGAAAAGTATTAAATTTTTAAGGTTTTATTCAGAAGGCAGGCAACGATCACTCACCCTTCGTCTGTTTATTGGGATTGAAATATTACAGACTTTCGGGCCTTATAAAATCTATTGTGATGCGCGTCCATACTTCCAGAGCGAGATCTCCAGACAGTCCCATCTATGTTCAAGTGACCGTGCATCGTGATAAATTCTTATAATAAACCAACTAGATGCACTAATTTCTCAAATTTATTTTTGGAATAAAAATCTACATGTTTCTGCCTGTTCCTCTGTTCATCATCAGGAGTTTTCCACTGTACACACAGCAATGGTGTATGTCATACAGCTTGCGAGCAGGATCAGGACGGAGCTGCAGTTCCGTCCTGATCCTGCTCGCAAGCTGTCAGCAAACCTGTATGACATATACCATTGCTGTGTGTACAGTGGAAAACTCCTGATGGTGAACAGAGGAACAGTCAGAAACATGTGGAGTTTTATTCCAAAAATAAATTTGAGAAATTAATGCATCTAGTTGGTTTATTACAAGAAGAGTCAAATCTAGTTATTCCTCTTTCACATCCCTATGCCTTTTGTTTTCCTTAAGGTCATCCAACAGCAGTTTATATCTCCTACTTGGTCTTTCCATCCGATCCATATTTCCTTCAATAAGGCTTATAAAAATTTTATCAGATTAGAAGTTCGCAGTACGAAAACAGTGAAGAATACCATTCTTCTTAGATGTGACGTCGCATAATCTGGTATAAACTTAGATGTTTCGAAAAAACCAGCATTCTGAAGACTAAATCAGTGCTTTCTTACGATACAGTGGTAAATTCCTGTTAGACACTTAGCACCAAATCCCATTTTTAACTGCTAAATCTCACAGTGAACTTAAACAAGTGACATCATAAAAGGAGACCATGAACGGAAACATAAATTTTGTATGTTGTTTATTATACACCAGACTGAAATTACTTAGAGAATATGAGAATGGGGTGTGAAAGCATATACAACCAGAAGAATGAAAATTAATATTAATAAAATTTTTAATATTGGCTTCAAAATATTGATTTCAAATTTGACTAAGCTAAAATATGATATAAAATATATACAATCCAGTCAGACACAACTTTGTATTTTACTAAATTATATTAGATTATAATTCCAGTGACACCATATTATAGTAAGAGAGAACCTCAACCACTGTTTACCCCCCATAACCACTCCGCCAATTCTATTTCATATGGTTTGAACATCTATTGTAAAAAGTACCATATTTAAAATTTTAATCTCAAGTTTCTTATATGATGTATTCAATTATTTTAACCATTCTTGTAATACGCGAACTCGTAACTTGAGAGCGTTATCAATTGTGCACTCCAACTGTCTAAAGAACAGCATGAAGATGGCCCTACAAATAGGGCCGAAACATGTCGCTGGAATTATAATCATATATAATTTAATAAAATACAAAGTTGTGTCTGACTGTATTATATATAATATATTTTATATAATATTTTATCTTATATTCAACACAACGGGGATGTGTGATTGAAAATTCAATTTTGACCTTCTGTACTTGTTTTAATGTTTTTATAGGATCAAATAATTGTACATGGAGTTTTAATATTGACAGTTTTAATGCCAATATTGGTCACGCCCATCTGCTTGACTGCTGTGTCATGACAAAATGATAACATTAATATAGTTACTACGATGATCAAGGTATTTAATAAATTTACACGTTTGGCGCTGTGTTTTAATTACCCCCCGATGATGTCCGCAACACCGAAACATGTCGCAGAGCATAATAAACAAACTACATACAAAATTTATGTGTATTGTGACAGTTTTAATGTGGTAAGTGTACATTTTTTGTTTATCTGAAAGTTGTATACACTAGAGGCAAACCGCATTTGCAGTGTGGAAGCTAATACGGTTTTATTTATGACTGTCTCGTGGTGGGTTACGTTATTTGTAGGTTCTGCTATAAATTGCTGTAACTGTGGGAAACGCCACACTGCGTGATTCAGGCCTGTCGCAGTAATGAGATCATGTAATGAAGGTCAGAGATGCTGCTGAAATACACGCTTCAGCGTACCTGTTTATTTTCTCTCCTTTTCCATACCCGTGTAATGAGCACCAAGATAATTTTTCTTTACTTTACTAAAAGTTAATTTTGTCCCTGTTCCTATTTAAGCACTGTGCCATGAAGACGTAAGGGAAAGTGGAAGTGTAGCTACAGACATTTTTAACATCCACAGTCATCGACTTCATGTTCCGGTCGCTTTACCCTCTGTAAAGACCCCTGTAACTTTAAGTAAGAATAAATCCTCCATATGCCAGGAATCGATTTTACGCAAAAGTAAATAAATAAATAAATAAACTACACAGAATTTTCTTTGCTATCTGTGCGATTGTTGGCGTCTCCTAAATGACTCTGCTCCATGGAGTACAGATAAGTTATCCCCGTGCTTAGTTAAGCACTGTACCAAGAACATATTCTGGACAGAGAATGAGATGATCTCCGTTGCCGGTGAGCGTGTCTGGCCCGGTGCGGTGGAGTTAACTACAGGACTGCTACTGGCCGGAAGGACTGAGAGTTCTGCTAATACACACGACCTGAAAACGTCAACTATTTCAAGTATCGTGTAGTGAGCAGAGTGCACTGTTGTAATGCTTTCAAGATGGGTAGTAGCAACTCTTCATTCACCGCGAAACCTTACGCATGCGTATTTATCACATAAGGGTCAGCTCGTTTGTGGGGGACTAAATACTGTGAAGAAGAGCCATGGCGTCAGGCATTTTTAAAGCTCGTATTAGGTGGAGGTAAACGGTCAGCTTCACGACCCGACCGCCTCTCTCCCAGGGCAATGACCCCCTTTATTCACTGCATTGGAGGCTGGTTGTGCATCATTACATAAGGAGTTAATTCGAAAGACAAAAACTGACACACATAAAAATCATATACATATATGTATTATGTTAATGAAGCATGGCAAAGAACACCAGATTGTTGAAACCTTCAGCTGTATTCGAATTCAGTTTTATTTTTGGTGTGCAGGCAAAGAGCAACACTTCATATTTGAAAAAAAGAGGATGGCATATTCATACTCGTATTCATATTGTGTCACGTTGCCCTGTGGTCTGGTGGTTGGACATAAATGCTTCGGCAAACGCCAAACATTTTAGCAAACACTGTCACCTGGCGGAAGTATCTGAAACTACGAGTGACTTATTACATGGGGATGGCGTAATGGCATGTGTTTAAGCATTTATATACCGAATAGTTATGTGTAATATATTTAGAAGTCTGTACACAAATCCTTTCATTGCACGGTGTCAGTTCCTGTGTTGCGATGCAATAATAACATGTTTTAAAACGAACACAGGACAGCAGTTTGCGACCGCATAAATTTCGATGTTTGGTTCCGATCAAGTTCATCCAGCGATCGATGAGCCGGAAAATGGCGACAACAAAGAACATCATTCAACGGAAATACCAAGTCTTTTATTTATCCAACTGAATGCACTATTAGAATGTTCTAGAAAAATGTTAAAACTTACATTAAAAAGTACATTAAAATGCTCCTACATGTTTCGGTTTAACAAACCATCATCAGGGAGTTCATTGTTGTGCTTTGCTAAAGTTATAGTTATTAAAATAGTTAGTTAAAAGCGTCGTTATGAATCAGCTCCCTGATGATGGTTTGTTAAACCGAAACATGTAGGAGCATTTTAATGTAAGGTTTAACATTTTTCTAGAGCATTATAGTTGTGCATTCAGTTGGACAAATAAAAGACCTGATAATATCAAAATGCACGGTAAAACTTTGAAAATCAAAGGAAATACATTCGTAATAATAATACAATAAGCAAGCTTTTTAATAATTTCTTCTTCTTCTTCTTCTTCCTATTCTTTACAGCTGGTCCTTCAGTCCCAAGTGAACCTCGTCAATGGCCTTCTTCCATTCACTCATTTTCCTAGATGTTCTCGTTCTTTCCTTCTAAATACCTGTCCAATCACGCACCCACCATCTAGACCTTGGTCTTCTCCTTTTTATTAAACCCTCAGGTATTTTCATCATTTCAGTACCGATTATTCTAAAAAAAAAAAAAAGAAGGGGCTGATAAAAGACTGGCCAATTCGCTAGTAAAATACGAGATCATGTTGCAGTATTTTAGTTCGTGGTTCTGTGGTCTGTCAACTGCTGTCCGCTTTTGAAACATTACGTCACACACAATGGACTCACACAAATGAAAGAAACATTAAATGAACCCAGAGAAATTCTCCATTATTACCCACAGAGATTCAATTCCCTGATCCCCAAGAGGCAAGGAGACCTCGGTGATCCGCACTCCACACTCATATTCTTTGTGCAGACACAATCTGCTCAATCCTATCTCCAATAATAATTTTAGCTATCTATTTCACCGGGCAGGACGTCCCATGGAAACTGTGGCCTATGTAATGAAACCACGCACATGAATCCGATTGACGTAACATTTCTCTGACGTGGACGCCACGTAGCAGGGGATTACCCCATCTGGACAGAGACAGAGGACACTATTGGTCGCTGAAAACGTAGTGGCAGATAGCAAAAGTTCGTTGCAAACTATTAGGGTTTCTCTGTGGAAGAAAGAAGACGTGGTTATCCTTCATAACTACAAGGTGAACATGCATAAAGCCTGAACTTAACGACGACAAATCTGGTAAGCATAGTTAGTTGAAATGAGGGAGGGGTGGCGGACAGCTCTGTTCTTCCTACCCCCCCCCGCCCCTATTGTTTAACGACGTTCCAATAAATTATGTCTCCTATCAAACGAGTTTACAGCGTTGTGCAGTGGATGCTGAGTCCGGCTGGCAGTGTCTATATGCTTACAGGTCGTTTGTTAGTTTTGGGCGGATGACACTGTCACGCGGAAGGCTAAGGGCGAGTCAGCAGTCCAGCGATAAAGACAGCGGATTGGAGACGGAACGAAATACTCGGCCATTACTGTCTCACTGTCTCACGTACAGAATAAGACCGTCTGCCAGCACCGATAGTTTCTTCACCGACCAAAAGTAAACGAATGAAGTGTACAGGAAAAACTCGCAAAAGCCTAAGTAATTTGAATGATATTTACCCTGTGATAAGTTGAAGAATGAGCATAGATACACTTTTACACCCTGTAATATGCCTTCATGTTGCGGACAGGGCCACATGTATATTTCTTAACCTTTAACAAAATCTGTCGCCATGTTTCAATTTCGGCTGAAGTAGTATACCAGTGACAAACTATTGTAACTTGTTCATGTACATTTGTGCTCGTCATGAGACAGTTTTTGTTGCAAGCAATTTGGGCATTGCATAGAAAAAAATATGCCACACACACTTCACGCTCAGCAAGCTTTTGCACATAAATTTGACAGCTCTGAGATAATTACAAAAAAATCACTGAAAGTGCCGTGTTTGTTGCCTTGCGCTTACATTTGGTAACTCTCAGATTTGGGGTGATATAAAGATCAGGGATTTCTGGGACGTGAAATCGTATGGTTTGGAATAAGTAGAAAGTTTTCAAAAAAAACCTGCCGCTTCCTATTTTTTTCCAATAACGGAGGAATGTGCTTCGTCTGAAACGTCGGTACGCATATTCTTGACCACACAACGTTTCATCTCAGTGAACGGTTACCTCAAATTACCAGCTTGTTACATTTTAGCAGAAGGCACGTTTCCTCCCTTTTAATATTTGACAGGCGATGTGGTTGAAATAATTACAGTGTAAGTGGGTAGTGTGATGACAGTGGGTCCTGCTAACGTGTCTCTCTGACCCTGTCAGAACTTTCCTCTCTGTAACCCATGTCCATGGACACAGATCTGAACCCAGCATCAGCTTGCAGAGTGGTCAATCCCTTATAACTTGACATTTAATATACGACAGCCAGAAAGGGTAAAAGGTACATGAGGTGAATTTTAAGATGGCTCAAATAAATTCAGTGGGAGCGTCTCGCTGCCACAGAAAGATGGGTCAGAGGTCACGCCTCCTCTCTAATTTACCACGACCAGAATGAGATAAAAAGTGAACTTATTCGCCTGACATTCCTACGTGTAATATTACACGTCATGAAATTAGTCAATTTAATCTCATGGCTACTAATACTATTACGAAGGCACAATATTTTTACCCCCCAGTTACTTCAACATGAATTGGGACAACATTTATTGAACACTGAACGTGGAGGCAGTATGTTGCTTCGAAACACTAATATCAGTCTACAAAACTACACGGCGTTACATCCTCCCCCCCCCAAAAAAAGTTCTATACGTGAAATTCCCCCATTTAAAAAATGGACATTTTATTGTTTAAGCCCACACGAATTGGCCGGGATAACTCAGTCGGTAAGGCAAGTCGCTACGGGCTGGAAGGTCGGTAATCGAATTCAGGCGCGGAGAAATTTTCCCGGGGTAAAGCGGCCGAGACGTGAGGCTGACAACAAACTCCCGTCTGTACCCGAGAATAAAGAGTAATGCTATACCCTTACTCCCTCTCTGGGGCTTCATGGCCTCTTCTAGGGTGACCTTTACTCTTTAACTATATGAACTCAAGGGTTGTGGGTTATAGGGATTCTGTCGGTCCTGCACCCCTACATTGTAACTGCCGATATATATATATATATATGCAACTCGCCAACGTATCTTGCTGCTATGGACAAAGAAATGAGAAATAAACCGCTTTCATTTGCCCTTCAACACAATTATAAAAAAAATCCATCCTCTGCAATATTACAAGACTCTCATTTTTCCCACACAGCACATTAGAGTACATACGTGAGTCATTGTTACCGTGCAGCATGCAACCATTCTTGGGCAGTCCGGAAACTCGATCAGAAATACACGAAAATTTGTGAAATGTGGTGATGGAGACGGAAGGAGATCAGTTAGACCGATCGTTTGAAAAAAAAAAAAGAAATATTGCAAAAAAGAGTCAAGGAAGACAGGAACATACTACAAGTAATAAAACAAAGGAAGGCTAAATGCATTTGTCACATCTTGCGTAGGAACCGCCTTCTAATATACGTTACTTAAGAAAAGATAGAAGGGACGGGAAGACGAAGAAGAAGATGTAAGAAGCTACTGAATAGCCTTAACTGGAATTTCAAAGACGACTCATTAGATCGCACCTTGTAGAGAACCTGGTTTGGGAGAAATTATGGACTTGCCGTCAGATAATGTGGTTGTGGTGCTGGTTGTGATGGTGGTTGTGATGGTTATGATGATGAAGAGCGATTACTTTCCCAAACATCACTAAGAGTTTATTCTATATGAAGGATAGGAAATGTGTGTATTGCGCGATAGAATCTGAAGTTTTATTGATATGGTGTACCTGAATTACAAGTTCAGAATGGCATCACAATCCTTTAAAACGTCGCGAAAAACCCCAAAAATCGAAGCAATGTGGACCACTTAAATCCTCAAATATTACAAACTCTCTGTATTATTTCCACTTGTTCCCAGAACCTTTAGTCTACCTCCTTTGTTTAAACAAAATGTTATCATCCGATAACAGTTTTTACCACAAGGACGCGCGGGAAATGCCTGAAACCTTCAGAGAGGCGGATTTATGTTTCTGTCATGCAATATAAAACACACAAGTTAGAATGAATAAACATTGATAGAAAATACCAAGCACCTTTATATTAGATGTCTTTTTTTGTCAGCGACACCACACCGTGTTCCGAACCAAAAACCTTAGAACTACAGCGTTTCTCCGTGGACTACAAAAACGGTGGTGTTACTGGGATGATGACTGGAAGAGAGAGCTATTCTGCAGTTGCCATGGTTACTGGGGCGAAGAGTAGGGAGGGAAGCAGAACACGCTGGTTTGTCAAGAGCATAGTGCGTTCCACAAATAGAGACTTTCAAAATAAAATTTAAATGGATATGAAAAAGTAAAGGTAAAGCAGCCCAGTTACAGGCCTGGAGTGGGCCAGAGGGTTCCAGGAAGTTAAGGTTCCCAGATTACATGACAACGGCACAGGATAGTGGTAAGGTTGTCAGGCTTATGCACCGGCCGCCTTTACCTCCAGGAAATGCTCCTGGTACTCATTTCTGTTAGAGGCTGAGTCGACCCCATGGGCCATAGTGCGATCGGAAGGATTTTGTCAATGAGAAATTCCAATGACACTAGCTGGGATCGAGCCAGCGACTTTCCGAATTGTAGCGCAGCACCTTAACCATTGTGCCACCGCGGTCCCCTATGAAAAAGTACACCCAAAAAAATATTTGAAGCGAAAAATTTTAAAATTAACGTAGTCTCAAAACAAAGAAATAGTCATCATCATCATCATCATCGTCGTCGTCGTCGTCATATATCTTTCATGTAGTTGGGCCACTTGTAGACCCGTTCCGGTCTCACGTAACCAGAAGTCTCTTCACAGGTCTCCCATAATTCCTTCTGCCAGTTGGACAGTAGTATTTCATTAACCTGGGTAATCTATTTCGAGGCATTCTGTTTACATGTTGTATCCAGCTTCTCTTTTATTCCAGTAATTTGTTCAAAATTGGTGTTATTTTTAACTCCTTTGCAATTTGTCCATTTGTTTTGTAATCTGTCCAAGTGTATCCTGCTGTTCTTCTCATGTATTTCATCTCTGCTGCTGTTATTCTTCTGGCGTCACTTGCTTTAATATTCCAAGTTTCGCTGCCATATAACAAGACCGGAAGGGCCAGTGTATTGTGTAGTTTTATTCTTGTTTTCCTAAGGGCTTCTTTTTGTAGACTAAACACATTATTTAAAATACCTGTAATTTCCAAAACGTAGAGAAATAGTAACGCAATATAACCTCAATCATACGCCTCAAGATCAATATTTAATAAGAGCACACCGGAATTAGATTGCCACTGAAATGTGTTAGAAAAATAAAGAGTTGAGAAAATACGATTCTTTTATTGACGGCTGCGCCATGTGTGTTGCCGAAACGTGATCCCACTAAAACCCATATATAAATTTTTATAAGCAACCGACCAGTTTATTGCTGCTTCCCTTAAAAATCTCTCAACAAAAAGGATATGGTGAGGGAAATGTGGAAATGGGAAATTGTGCACAGGTTCTTGATGGACAAACGTCAGGAAAAGAGACCACTGGAAACACCCAGGCATGTAAGGGTGGATAATATTAACCCTGCTAAGGTGGAGAGTATGGTGAGCTCCGAATAATGCTAGCAGAGGGCAGATGGGATTTAACTAGGTGTTTAAATGGTTACAATTGGATCGTGTAGAGATCGGCTAGGTGACCGTAGATTTTACTGATCTGCCTCAGGATAGGACAAGTGCCGGACTGTTGTGAATACGGTAATGGAATTTCGGGCTCAACAAAATTTGGGGAATTTCTTGACTGGCTGAAGTACTGTTAGCGTTTCGAGAAGGATTCTGCACCATAAACTCGATTAGTCGGTTAAGCAAGTTGTGTATTTTTCAACGTTTTAGTGTTTAATAAAAGACGATTTGGAAATAAGATGGAAAGAAATTATTAGTCCTGCCATAAGATCAAAATTATCACTGCATTTGTCTGGTGGGCTTGAAAAAAAAGATATTATCCTGTGTTTATTCATTCAATGGGCCAAAATTTGAAAACGAGAAGTTTAGAGAATAAAGCAGCATCATTGACCACAAGATGACCTTTTGTGACATGGCTTAATGCAGTCTTTCTTCAAGATATCGATATTATACGACACAAAAGTGAGAGTTATTATGACAAGGAGGATCCTTTTTGAAAACCAAAGGTAGATGAGATAGTTCGCACGTTTGCTGAAATTCAAGTACCTATAAAACCCATTGCATTCTGAGACTGTAAATTTTTCTGTCTCACATGAGTCCAAAAACATCCATATACTTCATTCTATAAGGTAATAACAAAACACTGTAAGGGAGACACTTGTCTCGTCTAAAAATCGACCAGACTATCTGGGTCCTGCCCAGTCTCCTGTACAATGGGTAAAGGTAAATGTAAAGGTTATTCTAGAATAGGCCACGAAGGCCCAGAAGAGGAGTAGCTCTCGGCGCTAGATGGGGTGGGTGGTCAACGCCACGCCCCGACCGTCTTACCCCCGGGAAAGACACCCGGTACCCATTTTATAAGAGGCTGGGTAGGCCCCATGGCCTGTATGTCTGGACGGGTGCGGAAAACTCACCCGCACCTGCATTTTAACCCCGGACCATCCAGCCCGTAGCGAGTCGATGTACGGACTGAGCTATCCCGGCACCCATTCAATGGCTAACCGAGAGGTTCATAAGCGGAGGGAACGAG
>Ga0123352_10014136_pt1 | contig 12698 bp, 4 predicted proteins | sample TergutLab28metaG_FD_89700 | JGI IMG/M metagenome (GOLD analysis project Ga0123352, IMG submission 89700) | Labiotermes labralis P1 segment gut microbial communities from Petit-Saut dam, French Guiana - Lab288 P1 | ecosystem: Host-associated > Arthropoda: Insects > Digestive system > Gut ... | reverse complement strand
GGGTTTGTGGGTGTAGTGTCAGTTTACACACAAAACATACGGCTATATACCCTCAGTAAATCGAGCTAAATATTTTACACAAATAAATAAAAAAGTTTTTCTTTTATTTATATATATATATATATATATATATATATATATATATATATATATATATATATATATTACGAAGCAAGAATGAAAGTCACGTGTCAAAATTAAATCTGATTCTGTAGGTCTGTATACAGTTTTAAGCACGTGGTTGAAAGATGGCGCCACTGTATTATTTCTAAATCTTCTCTATATTTATCATAAAATATCACCTATTTATAGCGTAAAAACGTGTAGTTTATATCTTGGTACTGTCCTAGTTTACACACATGGCAATGGAGGTCAGATATACACTTTTCCATTCCGTATTAAGGCAGGGCAACCTCTGTAGGCCGCTACATCTCTGCTTTTTTCAAGATGGGTCTTAGGTATGTACAACACTCCCAATTATTAGGTATAAATGAAAATATGAATAATTACAAGCACATTACACGTCACTCCTTGCGACTTGTTCCAAAAAAAGATTTTAAACCCTCACTCGATAGGCGTATATTAACATTTTGGCGCCGGAATTATCTTTTTAATTTTAGCACATCCTGTATATAAAATGTGAATAATACGGGAAACAAATACATTAGAATTATGAAACAAGCTGCAGTTTGAAGAGAAAAAAAGGAGAGTTTAAAATATTCAGAACCTGTATTTGTTGAATAAATATATAAAATGTAACTTTAGAGGTTAGCGGTGCGGTACGACCACTATAGTTGACATTAGGCGTCTAAAGGTTAAGGAGCTACACGACTGGAATATTCATTGGTTGGTTCATGTTTACTGCACGTAAGTTATTTCGTAGTTCACTTTACCTCATATTAGTACAAATCAACTGGTAAAGCTAGCTTTGTATGTCCTGATCTTCCGAAAGTTAGTAAATATGCTGCTTTAACAAATGTGGTATATGCAACATTCCGTCAAGTAGTTACACGCAAAAAATACATAAAAATTTTAACATATACGATTTGGTTTTATGGAAGTAATTTTATTGCGTAGTGGTCACCAGTACGTTCCGACCATTGCTGTACATACTATAAAATCGCTCACAAATTTGAACCATAATTCACCACATGTACCACCTATGAACATCACTCCACAAAATATAGTCCGAAAGAAAGTGTTAAAATGCTGAAATTTTAAACACATCACGATGGTGATCACTATGCAATAAAGATGTATCCATAAAAACCAAAGTATATTTGTTGATAAGATACTATATTTTATTCATAATGATATATTAATTTTCAAGATAAGTGTAGGAATACAGGTAAAGATGAGTTGTGCTGTACCTACTCACGCCATAAGCGGAAGCAGACGGGCAGAAATGTAGTCTTCCCCTCCTTAAACTCAGCGCCAGACGGAGTTGAGTGGCCACCACACCTGGCAACTTTGCCGCTAGGAAGTAAACCCAGTACCCATTAAATAGGGGGCTGTGTGGGCCGCCGAGACGGTCTAGACGGTGTCGGACAAAACAAGAATCTCTTCCACCTACCGGAATTCGAAACCTGTACAGTTCGGCTAATAACATAGTCTCTATACCGACAATGCCGAACAGCTTACAGCTTATTAAATGTACATTCCGTCTAATAACCTAGTGTCTATACCGAAAACGCAGAACAACTTACAGCTTATTAAATGTACACTCCGGCTAATAACCTAGTCTCTATACCGAAAACGCAGAACAACTTACAGCTTATTAAATGTACACCCCGGCTAATAACGTAGTCTCTATACCGAAAACACAGAACAACTTACAGCTTATTAAATGTACATTCCGGCTAATAACCTAGTCTCTATACCGAAAACGCAGAACAACTTACAGCTTATTAAATGTACACTCCGACTAATAACCTGGTCTCTATACCGAAAACGCAGAACAATTTACAGCTTATTAAATGACAATTCCGGCTAATAACCGAGTATCTATACCGAAAACGCAGAACAACTTACAGCTTATTAAATGTACACTCCGGCTAATAACCTAGTCTCTATACCGAAAACGCAGAACAAATTACAGCTTATTAAATGTACATTCCGGCTAATAACCTAGTCTCTATACCGAAAACGCAGAACAACTTACAGCTTATTAAATGTACATTCCGGCTAATAACCTAGTCTCTATACCGAAAACGCAGAACAACTTACAGCTTATTAAATGTACACTCCGGCTAATAACCTAGTCTCTATACCGAAAACGCAGAACAACTTACAGCTTATTAAATGTACACTCCGGCTAATAACGTAGTCTCTATACCGAAAACACAGAACAATTTACAGCTTATTAAATGACAGTTCCGGCTAATAACCGAGTCTCTATACCGAAAACGCAGAACAACTTACAGCTTATTAAATGACAATTCCGGCTAATAACCGAGTCTCTATACCGAAAACGCAGAACAACTTACAGCTTATTAAATGTACACTCCGACTAATAACCTGGTCTCTATACAGAAAACGCAGAACAGCTTACAGCTTATTAAATGTACACTCCGACTAATAACCTGGTCTCTATACCGAAAACGCAGAACAACTTACAGCTTATTAAATGAAATTCCGACTAATAACCGAGTATCTATACCAAAAACGCAGAACAGCTTATTAAATTTACATACCAGCTAATAACCTAATCTCTCTACCGACAACGCGGAACAGCTTACATATTATTAAAATTTAATTTTATCATAACTTTATTGATATTTATTTTCTACAATGAGTTGAGCATGCAAGAAAATTCTTGAAACGAATACACACAAAAGCATATTCCATATTTGGACGCTGAATATGTTTCCTAACATGAGGAAATTTTTAAATTATTATCTTTAACCTAATTACTGATACTGCTAGTTATTTTAGCCATTCTTGAACACTAAACTTAGCGATTTAATGTGAAAGTATTTTAATTCTCGTACTTAGGATCATATATGTGTCAGGTTTAAATTTAAGGAAGAAACTAGCGAAGTGTTTGTTTTGGAGCACAGCTTTTTACTGCGAAGATACTTGGACGCTTCTTAAAGTAGATCGGAATTGCCTGGAGAGTTTTGAAATGTGGTGCTTGGGAAGGACGTGGAAGACCTGACGGACCGATCGTGTGAAATATGAAGTATTATATAGAGGAAGGGATGAAAGGATAACGGGAATAGTCACAACCAGCGTAGGAACTTTCTTCTAAACACATTATTGAAAGGAAGTTAGAGGGACAGATAGAAATGATTCGAAGTCGAGGAAGAAAATTTAAGTGTCTACTGTATGGTCTTTAAGAAAGAGGTTGGTGTGGATGTCGCTATGGAACTGCCGTGAGACAGACTGAGGTTTGAACGAATGTATGGTTCACATAAACTTGTGGTCGCGAAACAAAGAACAAGCAGCGTCTCCTTCCGTTCTCGTGCTTCGGTAGAGTGGTAAGGGGCTTATCGTTCTTCCATTATCTGGGTGAAACAAAGGCAGAGGGACTGTCCCTGTAATGAGGTTACAAGCAAAACAAGGATCGAACCTTTTCCAAAGTACCAGCAGTAAGTCACTTTAGTATAGTGCCAGACCCCGCACCTTAACTGAAATATAGTCTCTGCACACAGATATGCTCGTATTTTTGTTAGCACGATAGGTATTCACTCGCACGTGCGCACTATACATGTATTTACATATACGTACATTTCGCGAAGAGATTTGTTCTATACCCTCTTATAGAGGATGGAGATGGATGATCGTGGCAAATAGAGTGTGACGGTTACGGTGAAGGACGCGGTGTCTAATCTGTTCATAAATTAATCTTCTGTCAATGAGCAGCACTTCACTCTTAGTAATCTGTCTTTGTTACTTCAAAGCTAAAAGAAAGATATCGAACTAAAAGAAAATAAACAAATAAGGTTTAATAAATCACATACAATTTTTCGAGCTTTCGCATAGGAACAATATTCAGCGTAATGTACTTGTAAATGTAATAAAAGATAACACAAACCCGTGTACCGAGAGTCTTTAACCTTTTGGCGCTGGAATTATTTTTTTAAATTTTAGCACATCCTGTATATAAAATGTGAATAATACAGGAACCAAATACGTTAGAATTATGAAATAAACTGCATTTTGAAGAGAAAGAAACGGAGAGTATATACCATGTTTAAAATATACGGTACCTATATTTGTTGAATAAATATATAAAATGCAACTTTAGAGGTTAGCGGTGCGGTACGTCAACTGTAGTTGACATTAGGCGTCAAAAGGTTAAAGAGGTCAGTATAGGAATATAAACAAATTATGTAATTAAAAAAAGTTAATCAATCACGAGGTTAAGTAGGCCTCACTGCTAGCATTAGAACATCACTGCTGACATTAAAATTTCACTACTAATATTAGTGTGTAGTGTGAAAATATTATCATGAGCAATCTTGTTTTCGAGATCAGTCAGATCGCGCAATTCGCACACAAGTCAGTCATATATCTAATTTACGAAATTGCCTGTACTCTGTTGACATGCTATTGGTGTCAACATCTGCAAACAAATTACTGTACAGGAGAAATTAGATTTCATGAATAGCTACCATCCAAACAAAACTTGCTAGAGGCTCATTTCACTTACGGAACTGTGTGGAACCCAAAGTATAATGTGGCAACGCGTAGGTATATTATGCTGGGTTCCACGCAACCAATTCAAAACGACGCTATTGTTCGCTCTTAGTCAGAGAGTAGTTTCAGGGACCTGTTATGAAATTCCTTGGGTCGTTGACCGGATTTCTATATTGGAACACACGATTCGGTGCTTGTAATTTCCAGGGGTACTGGTCGGGAGGGAAGTCAGAGGAATTGTTAGACAACCAGAGACCACAGTAAAGACAGCATTCCCAAACCGACTGCTGGTTTTGAGTTTCTCGGGGGTGGGGAGTGGTGGGTGGGGCATCACTTCATTAAGAAAAAGATCTAATGAAAATTGGCGTCAGTGCACTCCTGAGGGCCATTGTAACTAAGCCGAAGCCTGAACTGAAAAATTATGTCCAGGTGGCTTCTGTCAAGCTTTCCCGTTACAGGTAATGAAGGCTCAGAGGGGGAACTGGGATGTTAGGCTTCCATCCTTACTGTGACTTTCGGCACAACTAGGACGGCAGAGGTGTGAGCTCTGCGCGCAAGCCGCAATTTAGGCCCAAAGAAATTCCTTGGTGCTCATTTCTGGTACAGGCTGAGTGGACTCCAGGGTTACTGAATGCGGACAGAACGAACAGGTAACTTTAAAACTTTCAAGGAACGTACCATGAATCGAACCGCAACCCAGGACTAGTGGCCTCAAACAATTGTGTCAATCGCTTCAGCCTAGACTGCACCAGCTCCTAATGAGAGAAGGTAACTGAGCTCTCCGTTGTCCTGGGACGTGACAATACGTCACTGGATATGTGGTCTTCGACTATTCCATACAACGTGTATTCTCAGCTTACAACATCGACCAGTCCAAGAAGAATATTTGTGAGACCACTACGCTGTCTCTAAAGGTTAGGAACCCAATATTCAGATACGCATAGTTATAGGCCAGAAGAATGGGCTACCTCATTCACACGGCTGCTACGGATAACTTCAGACTCGCACTGAATCGTCCGTTCTTTTATCTGTTTATACGAGGGGGAGCTGATAGTCCTTAGCCCGACCTACTTCCCCACGTCGTAGGACGGAATCGATAGTGTCGTTGGAAAGAGGGGTCTGTTCATGTGCCGAATTACAAAACTTTTCTTGTTACAGATGTTGAAAGGAAGCATGTCAGGCGACGCGCGCGATTTCAACAGCATCGAGACGCGAGCTTTTATCAAGTTTTTTTCTTGCAAGGCAAGGCGACGAAGGAAATTCACGCCATTCTGACAGAAACATTAGAGGAACATGCACTATCGTATCCACTGTCAAAAACTGGGTGGCCCAGTTTAAACGTGGTGATTTTTCCACCTGTGATGCGCCTCGTCTTGGACGACCCGAAACAGTGATCACCCCGGAGATTATTGACAAAATTCACGAGCTAATCTTGGAAGAGTGCCGGATTTCGGCTAAATCAATAGCTGAGCAATTGGGCATCTCACGTGAGGGGGTTGGGTCCATCATTCATGAAGATTTGGACATGCTGAAGCTCTCCGCGAAGTGGGTCTCGAAATGTCCAAACGCTGATCAAAACTTCAACGGTGCCAGTCGTCTGAGCAACTTCTGGAAATTTTTTTTGGCGCGATCCAAATAATTTCCTGTCGCGATTGGTGACCATGGACGAAACCTGGTTATATCACTATGACCTGGAGACAAAGCAACAATCAACGGAGTGACGGCATAGCGGCTTAACCCGCCGCGTCCCAAAAATTCCGAGTGCAAAAATCCACTGGAAAAGTTCTCGCCTCGATTTTTGGGATCAAGACTGCATCCTACTCATTGATTATTTTACAAAAGGCCAAACTATCAACGCGGAGTATTACTCATCTCTGCTGGTGCAATTGAAGGACATTTTGAAGGAAAAAGGCCTCGGAAATTTCACCAAGGGGATCTTTTTTCCTTGCATGACAATGCCCCGACTCTCTGTACACTTGCAACCCAGAAGAAACTGGCCTACCTGGGCTTCCAATGTCTTGATCACCCACCCTATTCTCCGGATCTGGCCCCGTCGAACTACCACCTGTTCCAAGGACTGAAAAAAACAATTGAAAGTTTGCCATTTTTCGTCCGACGCGGAAGTCATTGCTACCGCGGAGACCTGGTTGGACGGACAACATTCCGAATTTTTTTTGAGTGGCTTGCAGAAATTTAGAGCAACGGACTAAGAAGTTTATTGAGCTTCTTGGGGAGTATGTTTAATAAATCCCGAGTTTGGTCGCTGTAGCCTGCTTCCTTCCTGGTCGGGCTAAGGACTCATCAGCACCCTCGTAAGATATATGGCTACTGAGAACTGAGAAGTTCATGACGAACACCCGGCAGTGATGACGATGATAGCCGTGCTCGCCACCTACTTTCACACTGTGGACAAAAATTAAAAGCCACAGTGACAGGAACTAAATACTTTTAATTCGAAACACATACAGGAAGAACAAGAGAGTATCCTGCTTTAAACCCCCAATTTGCGAAAGATTGTTATACTACACTTGGAATCCACGCTCCTTATCCATTCTTCTATTTGCTTATTTGTTTATTTATTCCTTAATTAATTAATTAATTAATTTATTTATTCTTTGATTTATGTATCCATTCATTCTATCATTCATTACCTAGTCTGTCTTGCGGCAGGCCATAGCCTCTTCCAAAGCGAGTTGTCAACAATGTGCGAACTAACCCTTCCACTTTCAAGTCTCCGTCCCCAAAAATACCATGTCAATGTCACTGAATGGTGCGTAGCTGAAGCACCGTAGGGGAAAGGGGAAATATAATTTTTGCGAAGTCTTTCTCTTCCAAGAAGTTAAAATAAATGGCAATTAAACACCTAAATCTTAAATTAATCGCAACTATACTGTAAAGTATATGACGTCATGCGTTTTGAATCATTAAAAATATGACATAAAAATGGCACGGCATTTTCAAGGCAATGCACAAGAAGAATGATTTACTTCCGTTAAATTTATGCGCTTGTGTCAGTCATTTATTTATGGACTGTTTTATGACCCTGTTATATTCAGAGATCATACAGTGACAATGATAGATAATGAATTGGAAACTATTTGGAAGGTAGCAGTTGTAGTCTTACTGAGGTGCTACTGAGGCGATCGAGATTCAAACTGAGCACATATCGAGCAGAGGATTAGAGCGTCGCAGTTAAAAGATCACTGAAAACCGAGAACATGGGATGCTTCGGAGTTTTCATAAACCAACGAAATGAGACGCGTCATTGTTGTTAGAAGCCAAAGATATGAGATGCGCTGGAGTTGTCGCAAGGCAACGACATGAGAGGCGTCGGAGTTGTCACGAGCCAAGGGCAACAGATGCGTCGGAGTTGTTGCAAGCCAAGGATAGGAGGTGCTGCGAGTTGGTACAAGCCAAGGACGTGAGATACTTCGGATTGTTATAAGCTTGGAACACATGAAGAGGGCATAACTTTGTAGATGCTAGAAGGTTCTTTAAGATTACGGAGAAAGTATAAATAACGCTTTAGGTTAAATAACCACGTCCTTTGGTCTTTAGTCTCCCAATTTATCTGCCTGTGGCGTAAAATATCAGCAACTAAACCGTTTATCGGATTTGCATTGAAATGGGTATAGATGCTCTTTCCAATGTATTGTTGAGCAAGTATGAGTTTTGTAACAACTGGTTCAGTGAAAGTCACAGTCTACTTAAGGGAGTAAATTCCTATTTATCTTTGATCTTCATATTTCTGGACAATTTATGTCAAATTCGGTACATGCGACCTAAGTGTAATGCTGTTGGGCAGGTGTGAGTTTTGTGCGCGGAATGTTTGAAAGGAATTCAGACCCACTGTCCTAGTCTTAAGCCTGCATGATATTTATGACTTCAATTAGTGAAGCCATTGGGTCTAATTTCCACGATCACATTCAAGAATCCAATAACAACACAAGACCACAACAATCTACATACTAATGCATAAACACACACACACACACGCACACGCATGCATTTACACAATGCCAAAGTATGTCTGTGAAATATGCCGTTACAGATTAAGGCTATATGTCGAGAATACCGAAACATATACAGATGGCTTTTCAAGAATGTACTGACAGCGTTTGAGTCAATGAATTTCATTATGACTGAAATCAACATTCCATAGCAACACGAAAGGATCTGTCAGCTGAAATTGGTCTATGCATCAAGGTGCATCATAATCAACAGGCCAATTTATTAATTTGACAGTCGAATTGCCTATTGCGTAGTCATCCTAAAATAGGACAACCACCTAAGATACTAAGAGTCAGAAAATAAGTAAATTTTTTCAATTACTCTACTTCATGAAAAAAAAAAAAAATACGGAATTTCAGAGCGAGAGACACAAAAGGTGCAGGAAAATCTTCGTCTTCATCATTAACTATAACTACATCGATCTTCTGAGAACGTGTCTCATTTTAAGTATCCGGCACCTGTACTGCAAACAGGAATGAGGGTCGTGACGAAATTAAGAAGAGACAATAAGTTATGGAGAGATGGGTAAATACCAAGTTGGAAAAGTAATGTCACCGCGTTTAGTTTCTAACACACTGAAAATCAAGAATGTAATATCAACACTTGGGTGTACCACGTGGTCACTAGTTATCAAGCAGGACAAAATTACAGATAGATGAAAAATATTTGGGGGGAAATATCTAGGTAGGAAGCAATTCGTAACATCACATAAGCTCCTACATTTAGGACAGTGCCATTTACGACGTGCTGACCATGTAGAGGGCATTGGAAGGATGAGGAATGTCAGACCTGCGGAATTTTTTGGGGGGGTAAACTTTTTGGGAAATATTCACATCAGAATGGTACAAGAGGATATCTATTATTTTGTTACTGAGAAACCTTCTTCAGATGGAGTTTTGAGCAACTTGTGTGCCTTTGTATCACAAGGCAGGGTTGGATATTAAAGGTTTTGAACACTGTGGGCCTGCTACCACAATGTTAGTGTGGCATTTATTATTACTAAATTATGTAACGATTACGATAACTTGTTACTTGAAAGTCTTTCTAGTGTTTTAGCTTAACAGAGACACAGGAAAAAAAAAAGCCGAACCATCAAGAATTCTCTGAGTTTGTAAAAATCAGCCCAGCGCCATTTTTCATTAACAGAGGGTAATCGGTATTTTATAACGCATAAGTTTAGTACCTGAACTGAGAAGAAGAAATCACATTGTGTTCGTATAGTTAATAATTTTCAATGAAGTATTATCAACATAGTGGGCCGGGATAGCACAGTCGGTATAGCGACCCGCTATGGGCTGGGTGGTCCGGGGATCGAATCCCAGTGGGGGCGAGATTTTCCGCACCCATCCAGAACGGCCCTGGAACCCACTCAGCCTCCTGTACAATGGGTACCGCGTTAACCGAGGGTAAAGCGGTAAGGGTGTGGCGTTGACCACCCACCCCAACTAGCGCCGGGGTTAAAGAAAGAATAGATTTGTAGTTCTACTCCCCTTCTGGGCTTTCGTGGCCTGTTCTAGTGTGAAATTTACCTTTACTTTATCTTTATCGTCAACACAAATATGCTGTGTTGGCGGTGAGTCTGCATCCATTGAGAGCTGCGTTAATTTCCTCAATTTTGGTTTGAGGTTTCAATAACTTATTTGCGAAAGAATAATAATTTAAGTCAATACGATGTGTTGCTGTCTGTGCAGGTGGTCGCGTGAAAAGTGACATTAGTGCGAAAACTGAAGGACTGAAGTATTCGTATCTGCGATTTTTGAGTTTGTGAGAAACCTAACAATAATTTCAGAAGACGTATTTGTGTTACACTTGTTAGCAGCTCTCGCAACGGAATTAATTCATGTTAAATTTTTTGCAGAAATATTTGATTTGAGCCCATCCCAGTGACCGCGCTCTCTAAGGCATGAGTCTACGGCCGCTCGGTTGCTGCGATTGTGGGTTCTAATACCGCCTGTGGCATTGATGTTAGTCTCTTGTGAGTGTTGTGTGTTGAGGTAAAGGTCCGTGCGTCGGGTTGATTCCTCGTGTAGAGGAGTTCTACCGAGTGTGGCGTGAGTGTGATCGTGAAGCCTCGATAGGGGAGGCCATTGCCCGAAGAAGGACCGCAACGCCACACGAAAGAAAGAAAGAAAGAAAGAAAGAAAGAAAGAAAGAATTTGTTTTGACTGAATTAAATGCCAGGGAATATGTCGCCACCGTTTTGTTTGTTAAGTTCTTCACTCATCAAGTCTGTGGCTTGTTTATACCTGTAACACCGTGTGAATGTGCGATTACAAGCAAGCCGCATGTATTACTCAGCGTGTATATGATTACACTAATTGCTCTGAAAGGCGTTTCGAACAAAAACACCTGCGTAGGTTGGGATGAGGGGAGGTTCTTTGGTAAACATCTTTCAGCGAAATTTCGGACCAAGAATCATGGTTTAATGTCTCTCCCTCTAGTTTGCTACTGGATTACTGTTATAAAATATTTGTATGCTATTAGTCTCAGAGATTAGAGTTCTGTTTCACAGAAATAATGTCCTTCCATTTATATGTAAAGGGAATGTGAATAACGAAGTGCATCCACCACACAAAATGCGAAGGCCGAACACATTCGCCTCGTGTTTATTTATTATGAATTGGTATAATAACTTCTCAAATTTCAATGTGAAATTCTAATATCTTCCATCTCTAAACACGACATCCACAGACATCTCTACCATTGACCCACCAGTATATATCGCAGTCGTTAAGGAATACACATTAATCTAAATCTGTCGTACTTGTTTGTAATATTAATGACTCATAAGGAGGACAATAAAAATGTACAGTCATGATATTTAACAATTACTGAACACGTTTATATCTAGGAATATAAAATTAGGTATACAGGTGGACTATGAATATACATTCAAGTTGTATATCAAGTATTCACTCAAGTCAGCGGTTACAAAATATTTCGAGGAGGTGAAGATTTGAGGTTATGTATAAGTGACAAATTCTACAAAGTCACCTTAAACATAGACAGTAATAATGTGTGGAATAAAATGTAATAAAATGTAATAACGTGTCGTAGTAACAGTAATAGCAATGTATAAAGTGCGAACAACTGTGAAAGGTAAAGATGTGTGGGCAGAAAAATTGACTCGTGTGAACATGTGGAAATGGTACAGGAAGTACAGTTCACATTGCGTCTTAATAGTACGTTAGGCCTAAACGTATATTTGCTGCCGAGTTTTTTTAGGCGCGTTCTCAAAATTGCGAAAAGCGACTATTAGCTTCGTCACGTCTGTCCGCCTGCCCGCTCGTTCAATCGCATGCAACAACTCGGCTCCGATTGGACGGATTTTCATGAAACTTGATATGTGAATTTTTTTTTTCGAAAATCTGTCTAGAAAATTCAAGTTTCGTTAAAATCTGACAAGAATAAGAGGCACTTTACATGAAGACCAGTTTAAATTTTTGATCACATATCCATCATTTCTTCGTAGAATGAAAAATATTTCACACAACATTTATGTTTATTAACTTTTCACCGAAAATCGTGGCGTTTATGAGATAGTGTGGAAAAATACTGTAGAAACGGGCAGACCAAAGACGACAATATGGCGCATGTACATCGCATGCTATAAACACACTCATAATATGTAATAATTACTGCTTTTCCTTTATAACAATGGCTACATGAGAGTGCTTCAATGTTACGTTATATCTAGGAAGTGTGTCATCCCCGTTGTGTGTGTGAAACTTAGAAAACTGTATGTAGTCAAACACAACTGTGTCACATGAGATGTATTTAATGACTATATAATGGACAACTACATGTTTCGGCCTGTACTGGCCATCTTCAGGTTGTTTTAGGGTAACTTAAGATCTTACTATAAGCATGCACGCGCACGTGGTGTAGAGATCTCTACACCACGTGCGCGTGCATGGACAACTACATGTTTCGGCCTGTACTGGCCATCTTCAGGTTGTTTTAGGGGAACTTAAGATCTTACTATAAGCATGCACGCGCACGTGGTGTAGAGATCTCTACACCACGTGCGCGTGCATGCTTATAGT
>Ga0123352_10014133_pt1 | contig 12699 bp, 7 predicted proteins | sample TergutLab28metaG_FD_89700 | JGI IMG/M metagenome (GOLD analysis project Ga0123352, IMG submission 89700) | Labiotermes labralis P1 segment gut microbial communities from Petit-Saut dam, French Guiana - Lab288 P1 | ecosystem: Host-associated > Arthropoda: Insects > Digestive system > Gut ... | reverse complement strand
TAAATAGACATCGTATTTTTAACAATTCTAACAACCGGACAAACATAACCTTGTAGATACAACTAATCAGCAATTTATACGATTTTATGACTAGATAGACTAAGCAAACATAAATGTAAATAGACTTAGTACTTTTCTAATAAGTTTAATAACTTGATAAACATAACCTCTACATGGCATAACATGTTTATAGTAAGTAATACACAGTGATCACACCCGAAAAATTCACACATAAGTTTTACTACTATTTGCTCATATTTATAGAACTGTATTTTAGTAATTCACTTGTTTCAGTGTGATGATACCAGAGGCTGTGTAATGCAATTTTGACCTCCTGATGATGAGCACATGTGTTCGAAACATGTAGAGGCATGAAATAAAACTTATTGTGAAACAAACATTTTGTGCATCAAGTTGGTTAATTACTGAGATAAAAATGTTTTCAATTTCTTATGGTATTAATTTTGTTCAGACGGTGAAAGAATGTAGGCAGAGGGGCCGAGGGATGGACGTACAGAGACCAGCTTCCTCATTATAAGTTAATTTTGTGCATTTCCAGGAACGAATGCGGAGACCATTTTATTTTGCAAACGTAGATAATGCCTTTTACGTCATCCTGTAAATACAACGTTGAAGCGTCTCTTTCAGCTAATCCGCCCCGTTTTTAAACCCGCAATCAATGAGGCCGTATTTGAAGAAATCCTACCACCAGAGCTGACACTGTGTTAAACGCTGTCAACTGAAATTTATAAATGTTGCCAGTTGCGTTTCCACTACAGCCCGCTTTTTTGTGATGCAGCAAAAGCAGCAGAGACTTTGATAGTGAGATCGCTGTGCTCATGAAACCTAGGAAGTTCGGAGAAAGACTGTCAGTGCTGTGGCTGTACATATTACTGTTCTCTAGGATGCGACGCCACGTAGTCTGCATAACTTGCTGCTTCGATGCAGCGTAAAAGAACAAGGAAATATTCCACCCTGCTGACGGGGGGGGGGAGGTTCTGAAACGACGGCAGATTTTTATTGGCCTACATAAAACCAAGTCCCGGAAGACAGTAATCTTCAAACTTGAGGAGACTGTCTAGCTGTGCTGATAATGAAACCGTTTTCTTCACTTTCATAATGAATTCCTCCAAAGCCGTATTTTTAATCTCTCAAATCCACTTGTTCTAGCTAACGTCAAAAGCCTACACTTTATTTGTTCAGTAATTTCAATACACATTTTTATTTTGTGTATGTCTAAATAACCATATATAAGGTAAAGCAGTCCCATTACAGGACCGAGGTGCCCAGAGGGTTCCAGTAAGTTAAGGTTCCCAGATTACGTGACAATGGCACAGGATGGTGGTAAGGTTGTCAGCCTTACGCACCGGCCGCTTTTTACTCCCAGGAAATACTCCTGGTACTCATTTCTGTCAGAGGCTGAGTTGGCCCCAGGGCCATAGTGCGATCGGAAGGATTACGTCAATGAAAAATTCCAATGATACCAACTCGAATCGAACGAGCGACATTCCGATTTGTAGCACGGCGCCTTAACCACTGTGCTACCGCAGATAAATAACCATATATTCTACTTTATTAGTACGCGAGGTGATCTTTAAATATTACTAGAACTTGGAAGACAAAAGCATAATGAAAACTTTAAGTAGGTAAGCATGAATACAATTTAGTGTAATTTTTGTGAAGGTAACTTCTTTATTGTAAATAAATTTAGGCTTTCAGTGTAGTGGATGTTAATCATACATTAGGGATGATTATCAAACCCTCGAACAGCGGTAAAGTCGCTTCAGTCGGTTTGTTTTGGTGTCGGGCTTCTTAATGGGCTCATGACCAGACTTTCGTTGAAGGCTGAAATTCATCTAAATTGTATGTAAATTCGCTCCCTACATCACAAAGAACATACTTCATCTCTGTCACAAAGTTCATCGTTTATTAACGTTGAAGGAAACAACTGATGTTGACTGTAGGAATCGTATTTTTCATCAAGATGCGACTTATTCAGTTTATTACATTTCTGTAGGCAGCTCTACATGTTCCAGGTGTTGACACCCATCATCAGGAGCTCGTACAACTGTAAATACAGTTTCTGGTATTGATTAACCGGATCTACTACCATCCGTTCTCGTTGTTGAGTTGGAAATGATTCATGTGTATCGTACAGTAGGTACCTACCGTACGATACACATGAATCATTTCCAACTCAACAACGACAGCAGATGGTAGTAGATCCAGTTAATCAATACCAGAAGCTGTAATTACAGTTGTACGAGCTCCTGATGATGGGTGTCAACACCCGAAACATATAGAGCTGTCTACAGAAATGTAATAAACTGAATAAGTCGCATCTTGTTCGAAAATTATTAAATTCGATTCACGACGCACGGACCCATGTATATAAAAAAATTGTAGGAATCTTATCAAGGCAGCAACACTCCGTGTGGCAGATCACTACAGTAGAGTGAAACACACTGACACTCCATAACTTGAAGATAACGCTGACTATCATGACTGAACGTTTTCGTGGTTTTACACAATCCTCACAGGCGAACGCAGACACATCACATTCAATAGGCCACTATCACTTCCTTCACTTCCACACCTCTCTCAATTCACTGTTTACTAGCGATCCCCCCAGTCAAGTGTGAGACGATGACGGCGATGTGAAACAATCAACAAATTAATATCTTCCCATCTTTGTTCAGGTCTACATAGTGACATTTTTCATCCACAATTTACGACTAAAGCTTCTACACATTTTTAGTCTCTGCCACTGATTCTGTCCGCTCCACACATTTTATACTTCTTGACATAATTCTTGCTAATGCTATCTGTTCGCGAAATTTCTCCAGTCTCACGTTACTCCCTCCCTATTGGGTCCAAATTTTCTCCCCAGCACTCTATTCTCGACACGCTCCCGACCTATGTTCCAACCTTGAGGCTGAGATACTATGTTCCACACAAGTATGAAAGAACAAATACAAGCAAAAATTCTTATTTTAGTTTCTACGAGAGCGGAAGATATAAAATCATTAACTAAACAACAAGTTTTCTTGGAATTCAATCTGTTGCTAATTTACCCTTAAGAATACTTTCGTCGTTACTGCGGTGCCAGAATACTTCAATTTCCGTATATTTTCAAATAGTTTATTAATTATGAAATAATTTAAAATGCCAACTTGATGCAACAAGGTAATTTTATTGATGTATTCTTAGCTCTACATGTTTCGGGTAAATACGCCCATCATCAGGAGCATTAGATGTTGAGTTGCAGCATATGGTTTTCTGCACCGAATTTTTGGATGGGTGGCGGCGAGGGGCGGATGGTGCACGGCGCCGCCACCCATCCAAAAACTCTGTGCAGAAAACCATATGCTGCAATTCAACATCTAATGCTCCTGATGATGGGCGTATGTACCCGAAACATGTTGAGCTAAGAATACATCAATAAAATTACCTTGTTGCATCAAGTTGGCATTTTAAATTATTTCATGAGGAAGATGCACGGTCAAACAACCTTCAAATTTATTAACATTTTACTTTAATTAGCTTCACGTTACAGTATACAAGCCTACATAAAATCATGGTTATATTCATGGTCCGGTATTAATGGAACGAAGTCATTGACAGTGCTACATATATCTGCACGACTTACCATCATACGTGAAGCGGAAGGACTGGTGCACTGTGTCCATAATGGAATAGCGCAGAGCACATAACTACAAGCATTACACACTTGGTGGCGTGAGAAATTGGTTCATGAATAAATGGATAGTACATTAACGTAATTACGCGAGTCTCGGCCTCAAGACAGAGGTTCCTTTGATTGACATATTGAATCAGCGTGGAAGGTGGCATTATCGACAGCTTTTGTGTATGCTTAAGCAAAGACAGACTGTCGTAACCGCAGATTTAAAGCACTTTCTGGTTCGTCAAGAAGTTTCCGTACCAAATCCTGAGTATCCTTATTCTAACTAAAGTTGTCAAAATTATGAGAATGTGCTATTTATACAGGAACATAACCGGATGTAGCTGTAACAACCTTGTTGCCTTGTCAGGGATGTTGTAAGAGGCAAAATTCTTACAAGCAACTAACTTACTCTCTTACAGGATACAACGAAAACACCGAAGACTAAAGTAAATATTGCCTACGGATGAAGCGTACGAGCCAGTACACATTTGGTGGCGCTCCTGCAGGAAGACACGTTAGGGAAATAGCACACAACATAAAGACTTTGGCGTGTTATCTCCCTTTTACTTTACTAATTAGAAAACCACATAACTCAAGAAAAATTTACCGGACAAGAAATGTGTGTTTCATATCTCTCTAACTTTTGTGCCAAATATGTTTCACTGTCACAAATATTTAACCAGTTGTAAGCAACTAAATCTAGAGTGACTGCAAGATGTCGTGTAGGTATTCATGTAAAGTGAGTGTTATTTTTGTCAATTTTCATCAAACTTGGACTGTACTGACAAATGTCAGCAAAACTGCTCAACACAATTCTGCGCGATAATCCTTAAAGGGTTTCTCGAGAGGTTTAATAGGTAAAACGGAAGGCAAGACGAGTGGGTGCAGGGATAGAACGGCTTTAATGTACAGGAAACAGCAGACCAGTAGATATTTAGGATATGTCACGTACATATGCATAAATGTCACGAACAGTTGGGTAGTTAATATAAATTTCCTCAATTACATTTTTCCTCGAAACTACAAACTGACATCAGCAAGAAACTACACAAAATGAACTCAATAACTTTACATGTGATGGTGCGGTAGACATAGGGAAATTACTTGGTGTAAATGGAACAAGCAACATACAAAAGAATGATATAGAAATGCAGAAGTTTCTTCATTTAACATTAAGAGACCAGTTTCAAATATTCTTTTGGGTACAAGGAGTACAAACATAACCTACTAGGCTATCTATTAAATTTTACCGCATGTTTACTGAGTTTCTCGGTGCTGGCAACGTATATAAGAAAAAATGAACATAATATAGACACCAAGATTTACAGAGGGAGAAACAAAGTCTGAGGTTGAGTGCGAACCAAGAGTTGCTGTGTAAAAGCAGCACGGGACACTTAGTCCACTAATTTTACGAAGACTAAATCTACGAAGATATGGAGAGAAGATATAATGCTATTCATAAGACAGAAGAAACACATAAAAAGTTTCGTTGGCAATCCTTACGAGAAAGCACAAATCTACAGACGAAGTTATAAGTGGGATTATGACAACAAATGAATGTAACATAAATACACGTACGTTGCATTCCGTTCCGAAACGGACTGAACACACAGCACACAGCTTTTCCTCTGTGTTTTAGTTGTAGACAGCTCAACATGCTCAACACAGCACTTATAGTAATGGTGAGCTTCATTACATGAGGCAAGGAGTTTCTTGGCATATGGGTTATTACAAAACATATGAACAAAATTCTGTAACCTCGAGTTGGTTCATCCGTAAGAAAATTCAGCTTATATCCGGTTTAAATTACACAGCCCAATCAAATGTAAAAACTCCCCGGAACACACTTCGTTGGTTGCGGCATGTCAGCTGCTAAACGACGGTAGAAACTTCAACAGCTGTGCGGAGTCGCTGCAAGAAAGTCGACACTTTTACGAAGTGGAAAACATGTTTAAAATACTGACACAAAAAGGTTGCGAAACACTGTAAAAAAAATATTTTGAAGAAGTTTAAACAAAATAAATTCACACAGAAATTTTGAGCAGATCAATAAAATGTCACGAAAAGTGGTCGACACGCGTGTTAATAGAACCGACTCTCATACGAACTTCACTGTACTAGAACACTCAACGCCTTACGCACGAGTTACGTCCACGAAGTACGCGTTTTCGCCTCAAGAATTATGCTGAGTGAAAGGTCTTGACATTGACAGGCTCCGAGAATACAATATACGTAGAACAAACTGTACTAAAATTACTTTAGGCGTCGAACTAAAGTAAACAACAAACTTAACACGTCAGTTCACACTTGAAATGTGAAATACGCTGTCTTCGATGCGACGACAAATCATTTGAACACTACGACTTACAGGACTACGCCGGTGGATAATATTGGTCAATGGTATAAACAAAATGAAACATACCCAAATTACAAACACGAATAAAATACAACAAGCTGAAGCCAAACACAAAGGAATCAGTAAGATTACATACATTACTTCATATGGAAAAAGTTTTCAAAACAAAGGAACCGGACTAACAAACAAATAAATGAATAAATGTTACGATAAGTTTGTGACAGGCACACATTCTGAGCACAAAGAATTTAACAACATGCTTTTCTTAAGCACGGTCTGATTTTTTTCATGACCAACAAAGGGGGGGGGGGGCCGATGTTTCTCGTGGGCTGCGTTTGTTGCGTAAGACAGCAGTTCACTCAGGCGTCGGACAGTGAAGAGCGCCAGATTATCAGGCAGCACATCAAACTGTCAAGTGCGGCAGAATATCTAAACACGTCCCTCGAGGCAGAGTTGCAATGCTGCGGCACATGAGCATGGGAACCATCACGTCTAACGCATGCAGAACATTTTTTGTTTTCTGATCCGAGACTCGACTCCTAAGTTCGGATTTACGTAAGTGCTTATGACACGAGGGTTTTGTGAGCTGATCTCAATAAACTGATCAGTTCTCACCGCGGTTATCATTTCAGACCGAACCTGCCAACGTAACTGTTCAATTCTTTCCACCACCAAAATTACGGCAACTCCTGCGACCGTCTCGTGCACGAGACAGCCACCTATAGGTGTGATGATACCAGAGGCTGTGTAATGCAATTTTGACCTGCTGATGATAAGCACATATGCTCGAAACATGTAGAGGCATGAAATAAAACTTATTGTGAAACAAATTTTGTGCATCAAGTTGGTTAAATACTGAGATAAATATATTTTCAGTATTTAAAGCAAATATTGTCAATATTTGTCCTTCGTCTTCTCGAACATGTAACGGATTCTCATAATCGACTGTTTCCTTTCCAGCAGCCAGTGCTCCAGTTTAGGCCCCTTTATCCTTAATTCTACATTACTACGGCTATTCTGAAGCTTCGTCCAAGAGATGGCGCATACGTTTCCGACCGCAACATCCATTTAACACAAAAGAGACCTGCACTGGAAAATAATCGGCACGAGACAATAAAGGCGCAGGTTTATAATCTGAACATAACATAATAATTCGTCCGTGTTTTACGCCATTTATTTTTAAACCATGGCCGTAAAGGTTAGTAAAGTGTACATTTTAGCCTATGTTGGGTATTCTTCACCACACAGCAGAAAGTGCCTTGACCTTACGCTGCGAATTTCCCACTGCTGCACTCACTCAGCAAGATTATATCCAACATCGAAGAACATTTTTCAACTACAGTTTTCTCACGGTCTAAAGATTTGACGTTAAGAATGAAGTCTCTTTTCTTGGTTTTGTTCGTTCGCTTTTGAAGTTGTGAAGTAAGGTAGCTTCTCTACGTGCAGGAGCCCTCTCCGTAGTTTCAACGCGTTCGTATTTTCTCAGGTTTAAAATAATTTCAATGCCTTTAACAGAATAAATGTCCCTTATCGTCTTCACTAATATCCACCCGAGTTCACAGAGTCACATCTTTTTTCTTTGAGATTCGTTTTAATATTGCACTCCCATCTACGAGTAGATCTTGTAAGTGGTGTCTTCCCTTCAGTTTGTCCGATTAACGTATGTATTTTTTATCTGACTGTACCGCATATCCTTTCTGTTGTATCCCTCTCTCATTATTCCTCCTTTCAAACTTTCTCTTGCCTCTGAAATTAGGCAGAAGTTTGTTCAGGTAAGTGGACTTAGTAAATCCTTCGTGTAAATAACTAAATTTTAAAGACTTCTTTCTGACGCTGAACGACTTATTAAGCACCTGCTGCCATAGGTGATAAACTATGTAATATTTATGTTGTACAGACGATAGAGATGGTTAGCCAAAGTGACGGCATCCTCTAGGGGCCGAGGCGAAACATCCCCCTCCCCTTCTCTGACTGGCGAGCTTACACTAAGATCACCTAGTGCCAAGTACCTTCGAGTTAATGGCACATTACATATGCATATGCGAAAACTACATGACGACAAAAGTTAATTTAGTTACCTGCAAGTGCTAGTAGTGCATAAAACAAGCACCCCTAACAACCGCAGATGCAAACCCTTTTACATCTGCTTTTCACCACATCAGTACACTCAAATTCAAGACTTTAATGCCATACTAAGAATTTCGTTCACCAAAGTGCTAACACAAGGTGCAATATAATACAATCTTCTTCAACATGTGCGAATGCAGAAATTTACACTTCGAAATGACAGTTTTGATAAGTCGAAAACCGGAGATTTTTCGAAGCAAATTAATTGCAGTCCACAGAGAGAACAGGTGCAAATTCTCTTCGAGATTAATCTTCGTAGCCTTAAGGCTGTGTTATTATAATTCAGACCAAGATGGAGTTAAGATCGTTACGTCAGCTGCAACGGCTACACATGAGCTAATGAGACGGAAAATCGATCATGCATAGCGAGCAGCTGTAACACGCGTGTGTTTCGGAGTTGTACATCGGCAGTTGTCTAAAGATACTGACGAGAACCACAACTAACCTCGATCGGTATAGCAGGTACCCGCCGATCGCAGTGGCCGCGGGGTCCAAGGTGTGGGCCTGCTGTCGCTCGCTTTCTGGGATTGAAAGTTCGAACTACGCCGGGGCCATGGAGGTCCGTCTGTTGTGAGTGTTGTGTGCTGACAGGTAGACGTCTCTGCAACAGGCTGATCACTCGTCCAGAGGAGTCCTACCGAGTGTGGTGTGTCTAAGTGTGAATTTGAAGCTTCGATAATGAAGACGTCCTGGCCTACCGTGGGGAAAACAGCAGGTAGGTAAAGGGGGTAAAGTGCACCCTTGTACAGGCCGTACGGCCCATATGGGGAGTAGAGGTATAGCTCTACTCTTTCTTGACCACGGCACTAGATGGGGTGAGGTGTCAGCGTCACGCCCTGGCCGCTCTTTACCCCCGGGAAAGATCCGGTACCCATTGTACAGGAGGCTGGGTGGGCTCCAGGGCCGGTCTGGACATGTGTGGAAAATCTCGCCCCCCACCGGGATTCGATCCCCGGACCATCCAGCCCGTAGCTAGTCGCTACACCGACTGAGCTACCCGGCCCACAAATAGCAGGTACCCTTTCCGAAATTCGGATCTGGAAACTCCTAGACATGATTACCCATTATTAAAACATACATTACACTCACATTTTGAAGCTTTGGGTTACTCTGATCAATACGCACACATCAGAATTCAGTTCTACATCACAGAAGACACACTGTGTTTCCATTACACGAAAAAATAAATTACCGCTGTATAATGAAATGATCACTGTTTATTCCAAGAATCATGTGACAGGCATACACATGCTGCAGAAAAGATGAATATTTTAAGCATTATAGATAATACATATATAAACCACTGCCGTCGTAAGGGTTTAAACTCCCGGTGTAAATGTTCGTACGTTTACTTACAGCGTCGTATTTGGCAGGCGGGGGGAGGGGCACTATGTAACGTACGAAATTGTTTCCTCAACGTTTTAAACATTCTTTACTTCTAACGTGTGTTACGCATAGGCCCCATATACTCCTGTGACGCCCACAGATCCTGTGCTGATTACAAGGATGGATTAGCTAACCCAGAACGGTAATCTCGTTTGATGTTGTGGTTGGGGATGGCGAAGGAGGAAAGCTGTCATCCAGACAAGGAATTTGTAATGAAGATGAATGAGTTGTGAGGTGAGAAATGGGCGTTACTTCCCTTCCCTTTGTTTGACCGTTTTGTGTTAAACTTATGTTGCACTGGCTAGGAAAAATCTTACAAAATTTATCACTTATTTAGGGTCTACGGTTATGAAATGACACCTTGTGAAATTCAGGTGGTATTTAGAGTCAAATGATGTGGAACAATGATTCCTGACGCCAAATTTCTAACACTGTGGCTATCAGAATCCTGACGTGCACAGTTTCGTTACGTCATGGCTCCTAAGATTAATGAAATGATACATCTCATGTATCTTACCATGACCGTGCTGTCAGTCGGTCAGTCGAAGGCAAATTAGCCTGTTATGACTAATGAACGATAACATCATGAGGTCGTTGTCAGTAAATTTCATCTACGAAAGTGTGCATGTCACATGTTTACGGTGTCTCTTAGGCGGTGTACAATAGAGGTCATGTGAAAAGAAATTGCACCAGGTAGCCTAACCTCTCATGCAGACTCATTATTCCGTTCAAAAAAGCAAGCTGTTGGATTCTACCCTGAACAAAGCGGTAGTTAAAAATTATTTAGTGCTCCATTAGAGTCATTAATCAGCAGACCCCGTGGCAGTCTCTGCCGAGGGTACAGGCTTCGTTGTCACACGCTTTGGGAATTAAGGGCGCAGACCATCCTTTTTGTAACATATGCCCTGAGAGGGACTGCCGTCTGATCTGATAAGAGTACTTTGACCAACCCCTGGTCATTTAGAACTTGAAACGTTGGTACCCACTTATCAGTCTAAAGGGTCATCTCTCAAGACTAAAGTTTTCGTTAGCACAACAGTCAGGACATCAAAATTCCCGACAGCCTTTCACTCCACGTAAACTAACTCGTATCTTATTTGGCGGGGGAAAAAAGGGGTTTAGCTGTAACTATTTGGCGATCGCGTCTGCACCACGATGGAGAGGAGGCAGTTCGGTGTAGTTCAAGGGTTTTGTTGGATCCTTCTTTATCCAACTTCCCGCAACCGTTAGCCTTAAGGTTACGGATTAAGCGACGCAATTCCCTTGGCATGAGATGAAAGCTGTAGATGCAGCAGCTCTACGCACAAGTCATGGTCCGAACACATGCCGGATGGCGGGAAGCAAGTACTGAGGTCCAAGAGCGGTGTTTATGAACATTCGAATCTTCTGGGATGTCACACAGTGTTGACTGGTAAATATCTACTGACGTTTCGGAGACAACACGCTTCCGAAACGTCGGTAACTAGTCGACACGGCGTAACATTCCAGGAGACCTAAATGCCTGAATGGTAGGAAGTCAGACGGTCGTGCTCTTCAGTTAGCGTGGACTTCCATATGCTCATGCGTTTGTAGTCTTCCTACTCCTCCAGCTCGATCTGGACCATATGTTCTCTTGCTGCTGTTCGAAACCGTCTCAGACATGACTGCAATTGCCACTGTTTTATTACTGACACGAATTAACACTTCACGACGAATAAGTATGCTGAAGAGATCGCGTCGTAACCTGATGGGACTTTGTTACGAGTACAACTCTACATCCCTCATGCGCTGAGGATTAGATTAAAAATCACACACAAGTCTGTACTAAGGCTATGTATTGTGCCACCTGCATGAGACTCTCATTGTTACTGTTATCTCTATAGCTTTGGATAATGGACAATTTCTCCTCATATATATGCAGATACTTAGACATTTTCCTTCCTTTCCACACAGGAAACATGCCGTATAGACTTTCATGCGCTTTCCAGAGTTTCAGAGCGGATCACTAAAATGGTGTTTAACAGAGATGGTTTGTAACAAGGTTTACAATAGTCATCGATACTGCTACTGCTCTGCTACTAATATCTCAATTACTACAGTCGTTATTAGCAATGTCATAGCTTTTTTTTATTACGCCTGTTGAAATACAAGACTCTTTTTCTTACACGTAGTAAAAGAAAATTCCTGTCCGGATTCGTAGTAATGTTTCAATCTGTATCCAATAAGGGCCTGAATTTCTGAACAGGCTAAATTGAAATTTGTTAATTACACTGGCCAAATACTGGGAATACTTTTATCTAATATAGGATTTTAATCTGTCATTTTTCTCGTCGTATCAAAAGCAGTCTCCTTCTTCCCTCAGAAGGTGAATTACATTTTTCATCACGCGGGTGCAAGTCAAAAACAGAGTCAGTGAGAATTCGATGTGAGAGAGAAACGCGAACTGAAACAATGTTGTGGAGAAATAAACCCTTATAGATGTATTTGAACCACGTAAAGTTCTGAGAACAACCTGCAAAAAAAAATCAACTAGGGTTAATAAAAATCTGCTCTTTTCTCAGCTCACCACAGTTTCCTGTTCGTAAATCTCGGGGAATTAAAAGCTGGCCTGTCAAACTGCCGACAAGTAACTGTATATGGCTGCTTATTGTGACTGTTTTATAATTACACCATTACGCTTTTGTCATACCGATGATACAGGAAGAGTCTCTAGCTAGAGGCCCCAAACTACTGTCTATAAAAAATTATGTTATTGAGATAATGAAATGAAAATTTATATACACATACCGGGAACGAAGCAAAACAGGACCTACTCATAACCGATGCTGAAACTGGTCTCCTTTCACATCCAAGCACACTTGAATGCGTTTCTCCAAATTCTTAAATACTTTTCCCAAAGTGTCAACGTTGACGGCTTGAATCTCTTGGCGTATAGAGTCTTTGAGTTGTTCGATTGTGTAGGGTGTATTTTTGTACACTTTGCCCTTCAATTGGCCCCAAAGAAAGAAGTCGACAGGCGTTAGATCGGCTTCCCCTTGTCTCTAACTTTTTAACCAATTTCTGGATGGAACACTTCGATGGTGCACGTCTTTCAACAAATTCCGTTCGAAATGCCGTCTGGCATGCTTTAAATGAACCTGTTTGCCAGTATTTACGAACGAGAAAC
>Ga0123352_10014132_pt1 | contig 12699 bp, 11 predicted proteins | sample TergutLab28metaG_FD_89700 | JGI IMG/M metagenome (GOLD analysis project Ga0123352, IMG submission 89700) | Labiotermes labralis P1 segment gut microbial communities from Petit-Saut dam, French Guiana - Lab288 P1 | ecosystem: Host-associated > Arthropoda: Insects > Digestive system > Gut ... | reverse complement strand
TTGATAAAGAAGAGCTTGCAGTCACCATTGAAATGGAGGAGCCTGTTACACTGACCTTTGCATCACGATACCTGAATTCTTTCACAAAGGCAACATCTCTTTCTAATGTGGTAAGGCTCATCAGTTTTGCCAGATTTTAATATGTAAGCTTAATGGGATTTGACCTTTGTATGCAGTGGATGAACATACACAGTTTCATACATATGTTTCACCTGTGCTGTGGTACATTTTATTACATTTTTAAGAGGATGGTATTTAGGCACAAGGCAGAGTTGAAAATTTTCAACAAGCAAGAGCATTGCCATATTATAGCAACATCGTATATGATGAACTAATAATTTTTCTGAGCTTTAGAAACGCTCAAACACATATGGGCTGAAATCATTTATCAGCTACGTGTTTGTCATGCCCTGAATGTTTATTGGCAGAAACGTTTTGAATTAACCTTAATTTCTGTGTTTTGTTTTTTAATTGCATTTAGTAGCTGAGGAAGGGTAGCTGCAAACACTGGACTAACTTTCCTTAAACACTTTTTTTTTTAATAGAAATAAGCATTTGTACACTGCAACAAAAATCAAGCCCTTACATTTTCATTAAGTCTGAAACCAGACATGGATAATAGTGCAATATTTGTAATTTCCTTGTATTCATATGTGACTGTTCTGTATGTTACCTTAATTATTCTTCTGGCATTACAGTCCTTGGTGGAACTTCAGCTTCTTTCAACATTGCCCTCCACTTTCCAGTTTCCAAATCTAGAAGCTTCGCAACAGAACTTTTTTTTTTTTTATGGGGTGGGGTTGTCAGCCCCATGCCCGACCCCCAAACTGGAGGACCAGGGTATCACTTTTTGTTGGGTCACCACCTTTGACCTCTCTGACATGGGAGACCCTAACAGTAGGTACATTACTGCCAGCATAGCTGTCAGGATAATTCAGTCATGCAAGCCCCACCACTGTGCCAAAGTATGGATACCTTAGGGGAGACATTTCATATTACATATATATATATATTTGCAAGACTGTTATTATGCAAAGAAAGCAATATGGATGCCTGGTTTGAAGAGAAATGTATTAATGTTGACTTCGATCAGTTGTCAGTCTAGGATCTATGGCAAAACGAAGGTAAAAACTGCTTTGAATGGGCATCCAAGTTTGCTGGCAAATGGGTGATTGTGTAAAGGTGAAATGTACCAGTTCAGTCCTTGGTACTAACTTCTTCCCCCCCCCCCTTTCTTTTCATGTGCTATGTTTGCAGGTATATCTGTTATTTTTCTGTGACTGTTCATTGACATTCCAGTTTAGAGGTTCCTTGGTTGAATGTGAGTAGAGAACAATTTTACTGGCAAAAAACACATACTTTATGAGAATTTTTGTTTCTTAAAGAATACCAATTATAGTGTATGAATTATTACGTTATCACTGTAGTGACCTTTATTCAAGCTGTGGCATCTTGAATATGATGTCCAGAGTTTCTACCACAGATTACACCTCTCCTTGTATGGACTGAATTTGAGGTTGTTCAAGACAGAACCCTAACATTATGTTACTCTTCATTTCACAGTTGGATAATTCAGATTACTGCAATTTTCCTAGCCTCTTGGTAATGTGGATAACTTGTCATTTACTTGATTTGGAATTCAGGCACCATTTATTGCATTTTTTGTACTTGGAAATACATTATTGTGTCAATTTGTTTCTCTTCTAGGTTCAGTTGTCAATGTCACCTGATGTGCCTTTGGTAGTGGAATACAGAATTGGGGAAATTGGGCACATTCGTTATTACCTTGCTCCCAAAATTGAAGATGAGGATAATAATTAAACTTAACATTTTTGTATTGTAATTAGGGAGAATTTAATTGTGCAGAGGACAATTCAGTGGCTTTTGATGAAGCTGAATGTAGAACAAAAACTGCAGCTGTGTACATTAAACAGATAAAATTCATTCCTCTGCAAATGTATAAGGACCAGCACTGCTGAACATTTTATATTAATCAGTAATGATACACCAGCAGCAAATAAATACTTGACATGAAATTGACACATTGTAGTTTCTTTTTTATTGATAAGTCTACTCTCATCCATATGTACATGTTGTTTCTAATTAAGAAATTTAACTGGAAGAAAAGCTGTGTGAAAGGATATAAAAAAATTTCTGCTTCTAGCAATGATAATTAAGGTATTTTTATTTGCTTTTCCTATGTAATTTGTAGCATTTTCAGTTGTATAATCAGATATTAGGAAACCAACATTATTAAAGAATGAAACTGCTGTGTTTATTTCATGTGTGAAGCAGTTACTACACGTGCTGAAGATTTACAATTAAATGAGAGCAAACACTGCAAAATGTGAATGACATTATTAGACAATTTTTTTGAGCCATGCTTTACCATAATTATGGGAGTGCTGTAAGGGTGCTAAATTTATTTCTGATTCATGCAGTGTAATAAAAACAATAATCTGCATAAAGGAAGAGTTTGAGGTTATGATACACTTTCATGCAGTAGTAAAGCAAAGCAACTATCACCTGCATGGTAAATGAGTGAATCTGAGACAAGCCCCTACTAAATGTATCTGTGCACCATCACTGTAATATCTGTTGTCAGCAGATTATGGATTTTGATTTATAACTGGCAATATCATGGCAAATTTGCAGATGCTTGTGGCTAAAGGCAGTATTTGTGTCTTTCATACTGATTTGCATCGAACTTTTGATAAAGTTAGTGTAGGTCCTGACCCTGGCACACATTTGCGTTTTGTTGCACTGACACCACAAAATGATGCCAACAGTAGAAAGTGCTACATCTTAAAATCACCACCACCATCACAGATACCCAACACATTTAACATCAGTGTACATATTTTTAACTTCAGATCAAAGAGACCCTTTGTTTTAAACTCAGAATACAGAGAAATTAATTTCCCATTCCAGTAAATATGGTACATTTGTTTGGTTCTTTGCACTTTTCCATATTTGAAATAAATCACTCCATCTCCTTTTTGCAATTAATTTTGTATTCATTTAGTCTAACAATATTCTGTTCAGTGTACAATGGTAAGTACTGTTTTTATAATTGCAGCATAATAAATAGTTTTATACAGATGACATAACTTCATTATTTGTGTCATTACAGCACAGTAAAAATCATTCAGTTGTATTAGCAACATACTTTGTAGAACTTTAACTATGTACTTTATTGTAAGATGTTTAAAATGGCCACTCAGTCGTACCATTTTATTTTTTCTACATTGGTCCATATGAAATTTTAGGCAAGATATGTACTACAGAGTTCATCGGACTTCCTTGATTTAATGACAAAACTGGAAGTTTTTAAAGTTGGATATGTTATAACATTTGCAACTTTTATGTAAACGTAATTTTACTGATAAAGACTTCAGACTATTTAACCTTCAGCCAACTGAGGTGGGTTTTTAAATTTTAGGTCATGGTTTATGAAATAGAAATTATTTGAGCAGAAAAGTAGAATTATGCAGTCAGCAGAATTGTGTAAAATGAAACATAATTGCATCACAACTTAAAAATGCAGAAACTTTCTTTGTCCAAATATATAAAATGAATTTGGGGGGGGGTGTGTCATACATACATTCATGTGTGGCAACACCAGAATTTAAAGTTTAAAATCGGTACATGTAACAAAACCGCCAGTTTTCAAAACAGTTTCCAAGTTGAAGTAATAATTAATACTTCCCTTCATTATACAGGTGAGCCAAATGTCACAGCAAATGTTATCACAGTTTTCACTTAGAACACAAAATATGCATGTGTAGGCCCTATATATTTGTAGCCACACTGGTGCATAGACAGCTATGTTTCCAACCTTGAGCAATCAGCTTGGTGTGCCAGTCGAGTTAGGATACTTGAAGTGCTAATTCAAGTTTCCCGTGAACAGGATGAGCATGATACATTATTTCATGTCTAACTGGAAGTGGTATGTGGATTGTCAGAAGTACACAAATGTTTCCCCAAGTTGCACATTCTGGATATATCAACAATATGCTACCCAGTTGATCATATTCATGAAACAGGAAGAATAATGCTTCTCATTAATGAAACATTGATTGATATGTCTGATTTTAATGTCATAACCCAGAAAATCCCTCACAAAACTGTCTAAGCAAACTCCAAATTGCACAAGCACAAACAGTAAGTCTAGAATATACTGTGCTGAATTAAAGTCCATTAACCTAAACTGAATGAAAGAAAAAGATAGTGCTACAGTGAGTGGTTCCAAAAGCTCATCTGGAATAGTGTCAACATTGTGGATCAAGTTCCTGTAAAACACTATACACATGAACAGCCCTCACACTCTGGGGGAACTTTGTCCAAATACTGTTGATCCACAGCAAACACAACCCAGACAACACTGTGACATGTCAGTAAACATTATAAAACTGATAGCATTAGAAAGATTGGGGGAAATCTTGTCTAACATAATCTATGATGTCACACACCATTAAGTTAGTGGGTTCACATAGCAGCATAAGGTGAGTCACAGTATGGGTTGCATACCTTGTGGCTCACTCTGTATAAAATGGAAATCTGGTGTCATCAAGAATATACTTTTCAACAAAGTGATTTGTAAAACTGTAAGGAAGTTTGCACTGCAACATGTCAGACTCGGTTTGTGTATCTACAGTGGTTCAGTCATCATAACACACTGCAAACTGCAATTCCAGGACTGTGTTGGAAAATCTGGATTTTCCAGCTGTTTATGACCTTTGTTCAAGAATCTGGCCTCACTTCTCTCATCACTCTAATGCAAATGTGTGGGAAGGTAATGTGATAGGAGTGCAGTCTCTGTCAGTACCATGGTTTAAAGAGAAGACACATCTCACAATCAAGTAAACAGTATCTAGTTTTACATAGACTGCAGGCATTAAAGTATGATCAATATGATCTTGTGCCCACAAGCACACAATACTACTAATATGACCTACAGTAGACTTATTATACATTCTTCCATGAATGCTGAAAGTTGTGTCCAGCAGGTTAGTCAAAATATTTAATGTAGATTCATATCTTGAGAAACACCTTTGGATATAATAATAAAGAGATTTCCTGCCTGTAATTCTACTATGACTAGATTTTCAGTTTACAGGCTCTTTGTTCATAGACTTCACCTAATGTCAGTGCCTAAATAATGACTAGCTTCATTCTCACAGTGTTTAAGTACCCTTCTACATAATCAGGAGAGAGCCGTTTTACTTAACTATATTCCTTACTAGCCAGGCAGTAAGTAGACAGTGGTACAAAGAAAGAACAGTAAAAGCCGGTTTATTTGGCATCCCTGGGACAAAGAGTTTCCAAATACCGCAGTGTTCCGGACATTATAATGTTATAACTAATATATGTGTTATGTGCCTAACAACTTCAAGATGAGACTTGACCGTTTCATTTGTCACTCTGTCCTGTCTTCCCCACCACACTTTCCGTTCCCATTTCATAACTAGTTGTACAACATGATTAATTTAAGAAACCGGTCAGTTATACTGAATTGCTGAAGAATATGACCTCCAGGAAGCCGGAATGACAGTGCAGTGGCCGTGGGCTGAACACACAAATCATGGTTCAATTCCTGTCAGAGGCAGGATTTCTCTGCTCCAGAGCATCCAGACCAGCTCTGGGACCTCTCCAGCCTCCCATTCAATGGGCACCCAGGGATTTTTCATTAGGGGTCACATGACTGAGGCATGAAGCTGATCATTACCCCATCTAGTGAAAGGTTCAAAATGAATGGAAGTATATTTCCAATTACCCCTGTGCTTTTACTTTAAAGACCTGCTACTTCACTGTCACCTCAGCCTTGCCTCCTTATTCTGCAAAGGACAGGCTTGTATCATCTAGTGCACCTGATCAACCTCGACAAATTTAGAACTATGGACTTTTATTAAAATTGATAAAACAACTGGCTTTGGGAGCTAGCAACAGGCCTCTTACCACAGCCCCAGCTTGAATCCCAGGATATTTTATTTGGGATTTAAGGTATACAAAGTGGCAAAGGGACAGGTTTTTCTTTGGGTGTTTTAGTTTTTCCCAATCAATGTCATTCCACTAATCTTCCACACAGGTACATATTTCATTTGTGTACCATTAATTCCATTGAGTATCATTAAGAACAACACAAGAAAACATTAAACAAGCATACACATTCCACTAGAAGTAACCGACCTTTGCACCTTCTCCATTCCTACCACTAATAATACCAGAACAGTGGCCATATTAATTTCACAGTACAAATCAGCATCCATTTATGTACAATCCTGAGGTCTTCTTTGTAACTGGTAGATGTGATTTGCCCTTGTGCTTAATTTAACACCACATGAAGTCACTGTTCCCTGCATTCATAATCCCAGTATTAGATGAAAGCAAGTGCTCAGCTTCACACTTTGACTGCTTCACCCTCTGGTAGAAAGAGTCCCCAGTATCTACTGAATATGGACTATGTAGCTTCCACAGCCAGTCAGATGCTGTACATCTTTGGTAATAAAATCTTTGAAAAAGACAACTTCTGGTACAGGTAATTTTTTTACAGTGTAAAACAACATCGTAGCCTCAGCTTTTGATTTGATGGTGATCAATCTTAAATATCCTTACAAATTACATAAGAAACAATTTTTTATGTCAGTAATTATAATATGATGGAAAAAATCTGGAAATATGTGTGACAAATTTAATGACTGGAATGTTCACTACGAAAGTCCATGCACCAAAGACGATAACTAAATTGTATAATTATTAATTTACAGTATGTGCTAGCCTCATCATACAGACTGGAACTGAACAAATTAGGGATCATAAATTCTTCACCAAAACTTGGTATGAGTTCTACTTTCATCTTTTAAGGCAGTTTGAAGTGTAAGAACTTGGAAGTCAAAAGACAGGTACTTATTCTACACAAACCAAATGGTTTCAATTACATATTATTTGTATTGAACATAAATTATTCAAACTGCCTGCCATGCTAGAGTAGGATTTAAATGCCCACTGTGCCAGGTGAAAAGTTAACCTCTGCTTCTTGGCTCTACACTATAATGAAGCTCACTCAACTGTGGAAGGGCTGACTATGCGATCATGTAACGTGCGTAAATGGCGCAACAAGTTGCTTTTAACATTGAAAACTTTACCACACACTGCACAAACATAAGGTTTCTCTCCAGTGTGTGTACGTCGATGGATCAACATTGATGCATGAGATGGGAATGTCTTGCTACAGATCTGACAACGTTTGCGACCACCTCGCCGAAACCTAGAAGCATGGGCTGCAGAATTGTTACTCAATGCCAACTGTTCCTCAGTATGAGAGGTCTGAATATGACGTACCCAATCTGCAGGGCTTGCAAATACTTGCTGGCAGAGTTCACATCGCAAAGGTGGAAATTCTGTATATCCTTGTTGATTCATATTGCTGCCAGTCTCCAAGTCCTGGAGCATTTGTGATAAAATAGAACATTAGTCAATTTCTTATTTTTACAATAGAAACCGCTTTGTGTTTACGATAGATACTATGACCGAGTATACAACTGCCACTAACTATATACTCCATTATATTATCATAAATAGTTGTGTTGATGGTAACTGTATACCCAATTTTAATACCATAAACACAATGGGATTTAGTATAGTATGTTAAAAAATTTACCCGAGACTGCCTGCCTGCGCGTCTGCCACGCTGCTGTTGCTGATTCTCAGGATGTGCCTCAATATGCCGCACCCACTCAGCAGGTGTGGTGAACACTTTCTGGCAGAGATCACAACTAAGAGGGGAATACAATGCCCCATCATCATCATCATCATCATCATCATCATCATTATCACCACCATCTGTAGCATGGAAGATTTCCTGCAGGTCCATTTAAAAAGGCACAACAGTTCAAAGAGTACACGTGGAATCCAGTGCCAAGATAATAACAGTAACTTAAGTGAACCCCTGTACAATACAGTTCTCACTCTGAGCTATAATTTACTCCTAATTATATAGCCATTGGTCTCCATATGACCAATTCATATTAATTTCCACTGTGTAATTTTTTAAAATTTGTTCTTTATACACACAAATCCTTATAATGTGTATGTATGTCAACTAGGCTTTCATCCTGTTCTTGTCTCAACCAATGCATGGTTTTGGGAAGCAAACTATATGACTGTCAAATGATGGCATCAGCAATCTGAATTTTCTTGGCTTAAGAGCCTGTAACATGTATCAAATAATAAGCTCAGTTCCTACATTTTAAAAGTGCTTAAATTTTATTTTACTTTTTTCCCCTGCTTTAGCTATGGGTTGTCTACCTTGCTTGAAAGAAAATAAATAATGGTAGAAACCTGAAGAAGGTGGCAGCAGCATCCTCTGAAATATTAACACCCATTTCCCATAATGCATCACATTACATCCCAGAAGACTGTAATCTTAATATATTTTCCTCTGTGAAAATATCAAATCTCATATAATTACTATTCTTTGTATACTTACGGGCTTGATTGTCATCTCAGTATGCATTTGATCATCAGTGCTATGTGTCACTGCCATTGGCATCTCTATTTCTGTATCCTCCCACTCAATTGGTTCTTGCTTAACCAATAGCTGCATTGGGTCTATAGCTATTCTGTTTTCAGTGTTACATTTTTCAGCAGTAGTTTCAAAAGCAGCTGCAACCTTTGAAATGTCATTCATTTCTGCACTTGAATTACTTTTTTCTGTCCTACTATTTTTGCTACTTTCACCATTAATCTGACAGATTACATCACCCTCAGTCAATGTACTGTCTGATTTTGTCTGACTTGATGACTCACAACTTTTATCCAGTTCCTTATTTGGATCATCACATAGCATACTACTTTCACTCTGAACACAAGCTTTCATCATGCCATTGTTATCATTTTGACCATGCTCTGAACTCTTCTCTCTGCCATTTGTACATGATCCAGGTTTTTTGGAACTTGCCTCATTAGCAATATCACTTCTCCTACAGCTCTGCGGTTCTGCAGATGACCTTTTGTACCTTTCCTGTGTACTTTGGTTTCCATGGTTCCCTTTCTCTCTACACAGTCCTCTAATCCCCAAAATATGCGCTGCTCTCAAAATTCCATCCAGCTGCCCATAGCTAACAGTTGCTTCTCCACTGTACATATATTCAATAAGGATCCTCAGAATACGATAACTGATTTCTGATGGTAAAACAACAACAAGAGGAAGATGACTGTTTGTACCTGGATAAACTGTCTGGAGAAGCTGTTTCATATATGAACTGCAAGCTGATAAAATAAAGCGATGGGCCGCAATTTGCCGGCCATCGACCGTTGCAAGAGTTATATCTGTAAATGACTGCGAACGGAGTAATGTAGCAATAGAGGTGTGAAGGTAGGCTCCGTAGCTGTGCCATTTTAACTGGAAATTCTCTGCTGCAGCAATTGCCATACTAGGAGTTCTAAGGAAAAAATGATGTTGTACAGTGCAAAATTTAAATCATGCGCACAAATTAATTAAACCTACTGACATACAAATAAACCAATCTCAGTCCACAAATATATTTTCCAGAAAACCTCAGTTTCATACATATAAACAAATTGTACGATATGAAAGTAATGCAAACAAATAGCAGAATCAATCAATCATCCAAGCCATAAAAAGTAAAGTTATTACCATTTCACTACTATGTAAACAAAACATACAGCAGAGTAGTAAATGACGCCAAAACACCCTTTGTTCCCACTGACCTCTTCAAATCTGTCAATCCACACATGCGTTCGGGCAGCGAAAAATCGATGTCGACGCCAGATGTGCGCATTATCGATTTTCAAATGTAACAACCAATCGTATGCTTTCATTATCATCGATCGGTATTGGTTAGTAGCAGACGATTTTATTCCTCCATGTCGTTCATGCAAGATGGGTACATAAAACAGTGAAACAATATGGTTCTGCCATTATTTAATAAGAGTTACATAAAACCACAGCTAAAAAGAGTGTGTAATAGGTTAAGCGTACTGTATCCAGATAAGGCCATAACGTTCGTGAATAGCACTTATAGTGAGATATTACTTTTTAACACGCATGTGTAATGTTCCTAAAACCAGTGGTGAATTGTTTTGAATACGTGGAGGAGGTGTGGTGTCCGTAAGAAGTGGGTTCTATTTGAAGGTGGTAGAGCTACACCTGTCAGGTTGACGTTACAAATGCTGAATACACGATGGAAGGTAACAGTGATAAAATATGTAAAGCATATGAACTCTTATAATTGTGATGCTGATTCTTCGTGTTTAGTAGTATGAAAGTTAACCTCAAAATGCATTATGAGTACGATGTTTTGTTGGACCAAGGATCAACAGATTTTTAATCAGTGGACTTCAGCGACACTAAATATAATATAGTTATGGGAGAGTACGTAGAATGTCGCCTGTCTCTTCCTTATCTAAAAGAAGTGTCAGTTTCAATCAAGTTGTGGGTTGAGATTGCGGCCGTGCATGATCAGACGGTGTTTTAAGATTCTTTGTGTTGTTATAGTTTTGATTTGCATTTTGTTCTTATTTCGGTACATAATAAGAGAGTGAGGTATACGTCACCATAACAAACGTGAAAATATGGGACGACAAGTATGGCATACAGCAGTATAAGCTAAACGTACAGCACAGTAAGACCAGGCGACAACTGCCCAATTTGGTTGCGGCAGTGGAAGCAACAACCTGAGTGGTTCGACTGCTGCAGCAAAATGTAGCCGTTCTCGTAATAATCTTATACATTACGAACGTGAAGAATTTTGATAATGAGGCACCTTGATTTCTGTTACAATGAAGACTTTGTACAAGTACCTGTTCTGTCCTACCTTCATTTATTCATGTTATTCAATTCCATCAATCCATTACAAGATCTAAGAGACCTGTCAGATGTAGATTTAGTCATAATACAATATATCTTACACTAATACATAAAAATTTAACAAATAAATGACAATTATAGTTAAAATTGTAATGAAATTTCATTAATATATAGATTGTAATTACTATAAAGGTATTATTTTTAATAATAAAATAGTAATAAAATGAAATTAATATGTTACATAGAAAAGTAATTCACTTATATTAGTAGCCATTAAATCAAAGATTCTAATGAAGAGAAGGAATGTGTCAGAAGAATTTTTTTTACGTTTGTTCGATATGACTTAAAAGTTTGTACAGTCACTATTTCTGAAATTGTTGACTTACAGTTGATATATAATGCCATTTTGTTGGTATGTTTTTAACCTATGACTGTACCTTATTTGAGGTGCCTGATTATAGTGGTTCATTTGCTGTCACCATCAAACCGAATGTTATTGAAATATTTCACATGGTGGATGTGTATTTATTTTACATTACAAAAGGGAAGTATGTAATGTTAATACAATCGGAACATTATTTATTGTCAGAGCAAACAGTAATTATGTTGCGGAACCATATACATGCTTCTGTAGCTGAGAATCTTTAATTAGGTAAGTTCTTGTGTAGCAAAGAAGGGAGATGGTAGGTATATTTATCCTTTTGATAGTAGGTAAGGGATTATTGAAAAACTTGATTACAGTATAGTGCTTTTTTTTTGTTATCTGAGGGTAGTATTTGGCATATGAAATTCATATCTTTGTCTTGCACTTATGTAGTAAATATCTGTATTTGTTCAATATTGCGTCGGCTAGTATTTGGGAGATACCCGGTTCTGATCTGAGCCAGAACACTGACTGTCCTGAGTAACATTTTCATCATTTCTTCAATCCCACCAGGCAAATTCTGTGATGTTATACATTGAATCAGGCCATGACTGCTTCCTTTCATACCCTTTCCAGTTCACATTTACTTTTATCCAACCTTTCAATCCTATACATTATGAGATATGGACAGCATCATTAAGTAAGCTACAAACAACAATTTTTTTTTCTGTTCTTAATGTTTCAGCTTCCTCAACAGCAGATGGCCTTCCCACATTAATGGAAGGCTTGGTAATAGCAGTGGATAGGAAGTCAGAAAATATATCAAAGATATTGGACTCTCTTATTTCTCAGATACAGGCTTCAGGATGCGGTAAGCCAGATTTATTTTACAACAGATCTTGTTCTTTATTACTTCACGTTAACATGTATTTTAAATTAATGTAAGTTTTATTAATGACAACCATAGCCACATGTACACCATGTTAAAATCTGTTGGTTTAAGTATTTTGAACCAGTTTTGGGTATCAGGCTGCTATGGCCTTATAAAGTTCATTGTTCTTGTGGTGATTGTAATCACACTAAACTGGCAATGCTACTGGGTAAGACTGGGCCAGTGGATAGCAAAAATTGTGCATTTGATACCATGACAGTTCAGCACATTACCTATGCAAATATGATGTGTAAGTTTTACATTTAAAGCAGGGGTGGTAGAAATACTGACCAGAATTGGTCTCTCACAAAATTCGGCCCAGCCACTATTAGTGAATTTTATTCATTTTGTGCTTTCTCATACATGGTATAAAGAAAGAATGTAATCAGAGAGACAACTAAACATAAGTGCAAGTAGCAACATGTAGATGTGAATCCAAGATTTAGGATCCTCTGCACATGGATTGCTTATTTTAGTTTAGTGTTCTTACAACTGGGAACATGTACCAAAGCTGAGTGTGGCATACTCCACATTCAGTTTAATATATTGTAACACTGCAAGAGCATGAATCTG
>Ga0123352_10014129_pt1 | contig 12700 bp, 7 predicted proteins | sample TergutLab28metaG_FD_89700 | JGI IMG/M metagenome (GOLD analysis project Ga0123352, IMG submission 89700) | Labiotermes labralis P1 segment gut microbial communities from Petit-Saut dam, French Guiana - Lab288 P1 | ecosystem: Host-associated > Arthropoda: Insects > Digestive system > Gut ... | reverse complement strand
TCCCCTTAAAAGTTGAGCCCTCTTGGGCCACCAGCAGGGAGCTTCAAAAAATACTACATATATCAACCAAACACCCACGCAAATGGGGGGGGGGGGAAGTTAAAAGTATAAAAAAACCAAAATGATTAATAAGTGATTAAAATATCTAAGTATCTTCCAGAACTATGATGGTTTGACTGTATTATACAAAATGACTATGCAGATTTATATGTAATTATAAAATCATTTTCAGATAAGGCAGACATTCCACAAGAGAATAGTTAGATTGAAAAGTGGACTGAATTTGATTCTGGAAGATAAGGCTACAGATACTTTAATCAAATGTCAGCCATTTCAACTTCTTTCAGTTTTTGCAATATCTGTATGTGCATATGTGTTCTGTTGATATACAAAGTACTGTACCTTTACAAACTTTTCTTTGTAATTACTTGAAGCTCTTTGATAACAGCCCAGATTAGCTGAAACAGAAGACAATTAGGGGTTTATCCCTACACAGTGTACTGTGTTACTTCAAATTTCTGTGACTGAATACAGAAATGCACAGTAATATGCGATTCCAGCTACTACGTTCCGTTAATTGTAGCATCATCTTCAGAGAATTATGGAAGAAGAAAAAAATGTTCGGTTCCTTCACACGGGGGGACCGCGGTAGCACAGTGGTTAAGGTGCTGCACTACAAATCAGAGGGTCGCTGGTCCAATTCCTGATGGTGTCACTGGAATTTTTCATTGACATAATCCTTCCGATTGCACTATGGCCCTGGGGTTGACTTAGCCTCTAACAGAAATGAGTACCAGGAGTATTTCCTGGGGGTAAAAATGGCCGGTGCGTAAGGCTGACAAACTTACCACCATTCTGGGCACTGTCACGTAATTTGGGAACCTTAACTTCCTGGAACCCTCTGGGCACCTTGGGCCTGTAATGGGATTTACATTTTTCACCTTCACACAGGGTAATGTCTTGACCCACAAAGAAAACTTCTCAATGAGTGTCCAAGAAGAGATATTCAGCAAATGGCTGACAACATGGAGACTGAGGCATCCTAGATCTCCATGTGATTATTACTTGGAGGAGACAATGAAAGACTGAGTTTATGTGACAATCCACATTCGCTGCAAAAACTGAAAGATAATATTGGAATAGAAACTGCCAGTACTGCAGTATAAAAACTCTGTTATGAGTTGACAAATATGCTCCCAAGTTGCAAGGCCTCCTTAGAAGCTGGAAGTAAGTCAGCACTTTGAGCTTCTTCTAAGAACTAAGGCAAGTTAACTGCTGGGGGAAAAAACGGACTCTTAACTGCCTGCGGACGCACGCTGTGTGCGCGACAAAACACCTGTGACAGCTGCCGTGCTCAGAGACACGATTAGTGAGATGCTGTGTGCAAACCATATTTTAAAAACATGATGTCAACATCTTGTTGTTCACAGGAATGACATAACAAAGCTGGACAAAATAAATCCTTATTTCTATGACAATTGTTAAACCTTGTGTTGAATGGCTACTTCCATGGTAAATAGAGACAAGTTGCAAGAAACAGCCGTGCTTATACGGGAAATAAAAGTAACAGCAGACTGTCCACATAAAGAGGAATAATCATGAATCCGATGGTTAGGAAAACATGAACAACTAATGCTCTACCGGTACTAAAGACATTAAACAAGCCACAATCATGAGCTGTCAAAGGATGTTTATCACATCTCACATTAATTTTTTAAAGATATGGTCTCCCCACACAGGCTGGTAAGTGGTTACCGACATTTTACAGCAATGGTGCCTCCATCTTCAGAGTCCACACTCAAGATAAAGGCAGCATTTTCCTCCAAAATACTGGTATAAACATGTAGCAGGCTATGTGGTATCACAAAGCAAGAGAGCACAATCTCTTTCTCCATCTCTATTAAAAATATCAAGTGCCATTCGTGTGAATACAGGGACTGAAAGTATTAATTATGAAACGTTACTCTAATGTCAACCCCAACACAGCCTTATGCCACAAATGTCATACCAGTCTTGTCAGTCAGAGCGATCTCAAATAACAACCATCTGCATAGCCTAAATCAGGAGTCTCACACACAAATCGCACACAACTCAAATGAACAATTCTGAAATTTTAGGTGGGATGCATTTCATTTTAAGCAACACAGATGGTAATTATTTTAATTAAAATTATACCAATCACTTAAGACCATTCTATACTTTCAATAACAGGACCAGAATATTGTATGCTTTCTTCTGGGTAATTCCCCAGCATTCCACAGGCAGGTAGGTAGGTACCTGCCTATGAAGATGGAACAGAGTGTTCCAAAACGTCGGCATATAAAATTCAGACGACATGGAATTACCCAGAAGAAAGCAAACAACATTAAGAACACGGCAAAAGTTTGAAATCATGAAGACCAGAATATACTAAAATTCGGGGCTTAAAAAAAAACTTTTTTACTGCACTGTTATGTATATGCTGATCGCACATGTCGTGTCTTTACCATCCAAGGATATACAATCTTTTTAAGCCTTCAGGCCCATGACAAACAACATATGAATATCAGTGAGATGGCTGCATTAAATGAACTGGCAGGCCACATTTTTTAAACTCCTGGTCTAAATTTGTAAAAATAATCAAGGAGCTCATAATATGAACATCAGAGATGAAAACCGAACTGCAAAATCCATCCACATGAATGAATGTTTTTTGTCTTTCTGAAACCAAAACATGACCAAAAAAAATTATGCACAGTGGAACTTCCTTAGTATGGTTATCACAAGAAAAACATATAAGTGTGGGCACATATATTGTAATAACATTTGCAGGCATATACTAATATACAGGTAAAAAAAGATATGTTGTCCCTGTGCTAATTAAGCACAATAGCCAAGAATAGGTAGGGCTCCACATGCATAATATCGGCACTAGACGGAGAGTGGTCAGTTTTGTGCCCCAGCCACTTTACCCCATGGATAAGAGCCTCTGTCACATACTGGACAGGATGCTGGGTAAGGCCCAGAGCTGGCGTGGACAATGTGAAGATGAGACAATGTCTCTTGCCTTCGACAGAAACTGAAAACTAATTCCTGGTGTCTAGCATATTGTACAGAGTGAGATATCTTGACTCCTAATATACAAAGGATGTCTTGATAAGTACAATTCAATAGATTTGCAGAGTACAACCAACAAGATGCGACATTTCACAATTTATTTATTTCTGTAAGATGCTCTACAAGTTTCAGATGGTTTTTCCACCCATCAACAGGAGCTCAAAACTGCCCATACAATGTCAGGTGTTTGTCAGACCAATACTGCTACCTGTTGCTAGCCTGGCCAGGCTAGCAGCAGGTAGCAATATTGGCCTGACAAATACCTGATGCTGTATGCGCAGTTTTGAGCTCCTGATGATGGACAGAAAAACTGTATGAAACATGTAGAGTGTCTTACAGAAATAAATTGTGAAATGTTGCATCTTGTTGGTTGTACTCTGTGAATATATTAGCGATGCATGGACCTATGAATGTTAAATTTACAGTTCAATAGGTCATAAAAATTAGATGACAAATCACCACAATGTTCAACGTAGCTCATATTCTGCCACAATATGGTTACTTTCAAACATATCCCCAAGAATACTGATGAATCTTTTCCATCTTAACATGAGTTTAAAAATCCCATTCCGGTAGAAACAGGGCGTTTGCATTTGCATTCACAAACAGCCATTTTAATTTCCTCATTATTATAGAACTGGTGGCCTCCCAAGCATTGATTCAGCAGTCCAAACCAATAAACTGTCACAACATGTAAGCTTCAGGCACAAAAATGCATCGCCACACATTGCACAGGAGCTGCTACGCTTGATTCACCGGGAACTTCTCGACAATCCACAATAGACTTTGCCAATTCTACAAAAATGAGGAGGCGTCAATGGCTGTCTGTGAATAGTTACAAATGAAAGGGCCCAACTGCCAGTGCAATATGAATTTTTGAATGTCATGCTAAGATGGTACAAATGCAACAATGTGCTCAAGAATTATGCTGAAAAACAATGACAATCCAATGTCTTATATGGGCCATATTTAACACTGTAATTACTTTTCACTCAATTTTTATGACCTAAAAATGCTTGCTTATTGGAAACTCCTTGTATAAATGTAACCTTCAATAGTACCTATGCAGTGTGGCATGCAGCACACAAACACTGTCACACAGACTTGACTTTCATAGGGCCATGCATCGCAATATTATTTCTGTAGTAAAACCAACCAGATGCACCAATGTATCAAATTTATTTTATTTTGGAATGACACTCTGCGTGTTTCAGACGGTATTTCCGTCCGTCATCACGAGTCTTAATACTGTATTCACAGCAACAGGTATTTGTCAAACAGATACTGCCGTCTGCTTCCTAGCGGGTACGAGATGCAACTGCTTTCTACATGTTTCGAATGGTCTTTCCATCCACCATCAAGAGTTCAAGACTGTACATACAGCAACAGGCATTTGTGAAACAGATACTGCTGTCTGCTTGCTAGCGGGTACAAGATGGGTACCCGTTAGCAAGCAGACAGCAGTAAATGTTTGACAAATGCCTGTTGCTCTATGTACAGTCTTGAACTCCAGATGATGGATAGAAAGACTGTTTGAAACATGTAGAGTGTCATTCCAAAATAAAATAAATTTGATACACTGGTGCATTTGGTTGGTTTCACTATAGAAATAATCATCACATAGATGAACATTCTTATTTTTTTGGCACATGATATATATATGTGATATGAAGCAGAAATACGATGAAAACTTACGAAGTATGAATATAGTGAAATATTAGTAATACTTTATTTTTAAAAAATTTAAAAACTTTTATGGTTTTAAATAAACAAGGCATGTCAAGCACAACAATGAAAATCCACATGACATTAATGCATTATGCTAGGGGAAGAGACAAATATACTGTGCCTCTCAGGCATGGATAAAGATACAAGACATTTGTAACACAAAATAACGTAGAAAAGACGCCTGTAAAATCGTGAAACCTGCACAGTTTTGTGTAACAATGATGTAATTTAGAATAATAAGATTACACAACATAACAAGAAAGGCAATGTACATAAAACATAGCACTGAGGCAAGTTTGTGGAAACTGCTGCTGTGAAAAAGCAGTAAGTATGACATATTCTCATATTCTGTGTGTGTGTTTGTAGCCCTAGGTAGTCAGCATGCAAAGCTCATGTACTGTATTTTATTGTCAACCGAGGCCTATCCGGTTCTGGCATATTTTACCGCATTACCTCACAAACGACACAATTTTCAGAAAAAAGTTAATGAACGTATAATCTGTGTTTCAATTTACTACCCAGTATTCTTGTCAGATTTTAATTAAACTTGAATTCTTGACAGATTTTAGAAAAATCTTCAAATGTCAAATTTAATGAAAATCTGACTGCATCAAACCGAGTTGTTCCATGTGGACGGACGTGATGAAGCTAAGTCACCTTTCCCAGTTTTGCAAACGTTCCTAATGATGGCCGTGCAGTGTAGCATAGGCCTGCAGCCACCTGACTTGCTGGGATCACAGGTTCAGAGCCTGCTTAGGGCATGAATGTTCATCTCTTATGTTTGTTGTGTGGGTGGCGGATGTGGCGAGCTGATCGCCCATCCTGAGGAGTCCTATTGCATGTGTGCATGTATGTCTAATTTTGTGTGATCTAGAAACTTAAAAAATTAGGCACCCTAGGCTTCAGTTGGGGTGTTGGGCCACAAAAAAAATATGTACAAAGATGAACCCCATTAAATGAGCCAGAGCACAAAGGAAACCAGTTTAGATCAATACATTAATTTAAATTTGATATCTAATTACATAAATATAGAATAACAATGCTCATGAGCACTAATTAAGTTCATGGTACTATGAACTGGACTAACAAGGGCCCAACAAGCCAAAATGCACTTGGATGTGGGAAGAAAACAAAGACTGCGATAAAGTACAGATGAAAGTTATTGTTATTACAAATAATAGTAAAATGGTACAGTTTTCTCTGTGCATGCCACGAAGGTGAGGCAGCAGAAGTACAACTCCACTCATTCCCAACCTCAGCACTAGATGGAAGGGAATGGTCAACTTCCCACACTGGCCATTTCACCACATGGGAAGAAATCCCAGCACCCAATGAATGCGACACTTGGTCAGCTCCAGAACTAGTGTGAATGTTTTATGTTTCGGAAAGAGAAAAAAATCTCTTGCCCCTGCCAGGATTCAAACCCTGGATCATCCATTACATAGCCTAGTCACTAAAACAACAACATTATCCTGGATCCTAATATATCACAGTGAACACAAAAGTTAATTTAACCCTTCAAAGAGGTCAGAAATTTAATTTGAACCACTGCCCAGGATAGGTAAAGCAATCCCATTACAGGCCCTGAGGGTTCCAGGAGTTTTCGGCTCTCAGATTTCAAGACAATCTGCACATGGTGATGAGGTTGTTAGCCTTAAGCAGCGGTTGCCTTTACCGCCCAGGAAATATTCCCGGTACTCATTTCTGTTAGAGGCTGAGTCAACCCCAGGGCCATAGTGCGGCCAGCAGGATTATGTCAACGAAAAATTCCAATGAAACCATCGGGAATCGAACCCGTGACCTTACGGTCTGTGTAAAACTGGAAGCTACTTGACAATTTCACAGATGGGCCACAACACATAAAAATATTTAAAGACCTACAGGGGTTTCTCCATGAAAACAGCGTATTTTGTTGGTTTGAATTTTTGTGGTTGAATATAGAAATATGTGGTAATATGCTCTGCCATGAGACAGTAACAGCTCATTTAAACTTCAAATACCTGAGCCAATGGGCTTACAATATCACACAGGTGCAAAGGGTGCAACAAAATGAGCTGTTCAGCAGAACTAAACAAAAAGGTCATACCATACAAACAAAAAGTGAATTCACAGTTTCTCATTACTCAGCATACGAAGCACACCTAGCCACTGCTCCACAACACATTCCTACACAACATGATATGCTGCCACAACACCTCGTTTGCAAATACGAATTGAATTGTGAATAATGTAACATAAATTTAGCAAGGAACAAAGCTCCCTGACGATGATCTGACAAGATCGAAACATGTCGGAGTGTTTTAAAATGTTTTCAAAGTGTTTTATGTGAAATTATATGTGCATTCGTTGGTTGATAAATTGAAGTGATTCACACGAGTGCCTTCTTAATGCATATTAAGGCATAACATTGTGCCATTAATGAGGTTATGTTGCAAATGAGAGGAATTTCATGTGACAGCGACTAAAACACAGCAAGATGTTCGAATGCTGAATGACGTAATGTCATGTTACACCACATGCACAACAGACTAAATACTGTCAATTTATGCATATCAAAATTATTTTTGAACACTTTTCTTAAATAAAAAAAATGGCATACTCAAAGCATGATATAAACAGTGACAATTAAAAGGTAAAATAAAATTTATACATGTCTGTGATAATATTAAAATGAAAACAGAATTTGAAGATGTGTACTGAATTTGTCTGCATCAAGCTTGTGAAACCCGAGTTCCACAAAAAGAAGAAAATTTCTTGACTGAATTAGCTATCATTCATTATTATTATAAGATTATTCCACTGAGTCCATTACCAGTAATACAAATCTGTACTCTTAACTCCAGATTCTTTAAACAGATATCCTGCTTTTTTAATCCAAATTACCTAACATCTTAAAAACTACAGTGTCCACAACATCACACATCATGGGGAAAGGGCCTATTAAATTAATTTAATTTTTGTCGTCTTTCAGGACAACATGTCACCAAGCTTAGAAGCACACATTGCGAACAACTAGTTATGTGCACAGGATGGTTGGTCACAAACAGGAGTCTAGTACTGTGTACACAGCATTAGGTATATGTTATACAGTACTAGACTCCTGATGACAGACAGAAAATCTGTCCAAACATGTAGAAGTCTATTCCAAAAATAAATTTCAGAAATTATTGTATCTCATTGGTTTTATTATAAGGAAATATCACGATGCTCGGTCCTCTGAATGTCAAAGTTACAGAGGGATACAGTAACGATCATACAGGAAAAGCTAACCAGCCCTCAGTGGCAAGACTGTTAAACCAACTGCAACCGACAAACTGGTTACTGACAAACCTCATGGAGAATGTCTGAGCACTGGAGATGAATTTCAAAAAGTTACCACTGTAAAAGTTAACGCAACACTTGATAAATCAATAAATCAATTAGAAAAACATCTGGGGAGTTGCGATTTCAAATAGCACCATACAGATACTGTTGAGTAAATGCAAAATTTATTTGTACAAACTGCGGCTTCTCTATCACCTAGCAGATGATAATCCAGGCAGATGTTTTGAAAAATGTTCATGGCTTCTGAAAAAAAGAATGAAGCAAATCCAAACTTCTCCAAAGGTGATTTTTTTCCCTGATAAAGCAGATTTTTATGTAAATGGAGATGTGAACATGCAAAGCTGTTGCTAATGGTCTGAGGAAAAGCCCCACAGCTGTGTGCCACATAAGGGGCAAGGCCCTGACCAAGTGACAGTTTGGTGTGGTACACAAAATGATCATGTGGTCAGATGATTTATGATAACGATGTATGCGCAGAATAGTTCCTAACTACAGCAGAGATGATTTTATGCTACGGCACAAACAGCTTGGTGCAAAACTAGACTGGTTTATGCATGATAACACACAACCACACTACGCACCTTCTTCATTCAGTTTGGTGAAAACTTTCAAGACAGGTGGATAAAAAATAAGGTACTGTGGAATGAGCACTATGATCCCCAGGCTCAAATCTGATAGATTTTGCTGTCTGAGGATATCTTAAATTAAGAGTTTATTTAGTGAAATTTCACAGGTTCATAACACCTCAAACAACAAATTCACAGGAAAGTCAGCTCTGCCAGCCCAGTTATGTTCAGGAACATTCAAAGAAAATTGTTTTCTCATTTACAAACATGTTCTGACATTTGCAGGGCACATTAAAAAACTGATGTAACTATCCTTAAAAGAAATGTTTTTCCACTGACGCGTAACTCTGTGGACATCCTGTACTTGAAATCATCCACAGAGCAAATATCAGCAGATAAGGTTATCATGGAGGGTTCGTGAAGAGTCTCTGAAATGACAGTACATAAGCATGATCATTTCTTTTATGCTGCAGCTCAGAATTTGTCTCATTTTTTAGACGACCTTGAAACAAAGGCCTTATGTTCATCACGAATGAACAATTTTCTTTCCTTTTCACTGGGGTTGTAAATGAGACCATTTTGAAATCATAAGTGCTGGGTTTAAGCCACCTGCATGAAGTGGCTCTGGTAATACAAGTACAATAACAAGCTACCTACAGCGTGTATCTTCCATCGGTTCCCTGAGTGCAGGGAAATACAGCTTAACACCTGCATTCCTGAACACAAATGCATGTGGGAAAACCCGTAGAAATTAATTTTATATATTTAGGCAACAACAAACTTTACTGCGTTTAAAAAACATGCTGCACTATCTACATTTCATTTTCCATAAAACGCCATTTATTTCAAAATTTTATCTTTTTCTGTCCAAATAATACATTTCATTACACATGCAACTAAAATTTAAATACCCCACCCTGGTCAGCTAAAGGGCGAGTCAGCCCCAAACTTGAGTCATCTTCTTGTAATAAAACTGACTAGATGCACTAATTTCTCAAATTTATTTTCGGAATAATACTCTATATGTTTTGGACAGTTCCTCTCTATCATCAGGAGTTTTTCACTGTACACACAGCAATGGTATATGTCATACAGGTTTGCTGACAGCTTGCAAGCTGTTAGCAAACCTGTATGACATATACCATTGCTGTGTGTACAGTGAAAAACTCCTGATGATAGAGAGGAACTGTCCGAAACACATAGAGTTTTATTCCAAAAATAAATTTGAGAAATTAGTGCATCTAGTTGGTTTTATTATAAGACTTTATCACGATGCACAGTCATCTGAACATCAAATTGAGTCATCTTATCTGTGCCGAAACTTGATACATTCGCAAAATTGTGTGTTGTCTCTCACACACAGCAGGCCAGTACATGTGAGAGATGTTTGCTGTTCAGCAGTGTTTGGCTGCAATTTGCAAAGTATATACGTGTCATGGAGAAAATGCTGCCGACACTTTTGTAAAAAAGGAAATACCCTGCACCAATGGTGCTGTGTAAACAAACAAATAAACTGAATAGTTAAAGAAATAGTGACTGTCAGTTTAGTGCTGGACAAAAATAAAACATGAAAGTTTGTATTTTTCTTGAATGATGCAAGTAATGTAAATAGCCTAAATAACAGATGTGTTATCAAAATCGCCTCGCACATCTTGAAGTTTCCTTTATGTGATATGGCGTAGTTAAGTGCACACAAAACCACGCTTATGTATTAAATAAATATTGGCACAATTAAATAATTAAGGGAAGAAAAAGTGTAGGCAAATCCACATTCTTTGCAGAACTGAAAGATATTATCACATAAGGATCAGCTAATATTTCGAGAGAAGAAATACATCACGTGTCAAAATGTGTAAGACCTGCATACAGTTGCAGGTCAGCATTTTGAGACTCTTCTATGAAATATGGTAAGCTGAATTGCAGGGGGGAAATGGACTTTATAAATTCCCGGCAGACGCAGGCTTCATATGTGATAAGGTTCCCATGACAGCTGCCCTGCTGAGGGCCCAAGATTAAAGACAGGGTGTGTAAATATCCTCCACAGCTGACAAGTCCAGTACGGTTATTGTTGACTTGTCCAGAGCTTAGTATGTGCTCACAGCTTTCTGTCACATCCACATATGCCCTCTCAACGCCTGTAAGTAAGTCCACACTAGTTGACGCTTCATACTACAGGCACCTCCACCTCCCCCACGCACCTTACATAAAACCTGACTTACACAAACTCAACCGTATGTATACTCTTCCATTACCCACATGTAAAAAGATGCAAGATGCATAAATATTGTATTGTGCCTGAAATGCAAACATCCAATATTTTTAAAAATTATCAAACTTTTATTTATTCACCAACTGATGCACCAGTGAGTTGTCTTAAAAAACAATATTAAAATTTACATTAAAACAGCTCCAACATGCTTCAGTGCTACAGTTACACCGTCATCAAGGAGCGAAGTAATTTGTGCTTAATAAAGTTTCAGTTGTTAAAATAGTCCATTAAACAGTAACTTTAGTAAGCACAAATTAATGCGCTCCCTGATGATGGTGTAACTGTAACATCAAAGCTTGTCGGAGCTGTTTTAATGTAAATTTTAATGTAGATGTTAATGTTTTTTAAAAGAACTCACTAGTGCATCAGTTGGTGAACAAATAAAACTCTGATAATATCAAGATGCACAGTACGAATGTGAAAATTTTTAAAAATGTGCGAATCCAAACAGGAAGACTGAACTGCACACGCTGAGGTACCTGTATAAGAACTACAGGGAAAGTAACTGGAATATGGGTACACATCCACTATCCGTGCATTATTTGCGAACACGTGTGATGTGCATGAACATACAGGTTCAGTGCATCTAGATGGATACAGTGTATGTCAGCCAGCATCCTCCAAAAGGCAAGTACCTTATAGCAATGATGGGTAGTGAGTAGAATTCCAATATATGTAAAAGTAGGGTTTTGTATGGTTTGTGGAGTGGAACCCCTAGGTAAGTCAGCGAGTGTATGTATCTCACCTTCACATATATGTGGATTAGGGTTACCATTTTTCAACGATTCACAACACAAGTGGAAAAATCCTGGTAACTGAGCTGGAGGTTCACAGAAATGTACTTCATGGAAGTTACACTATGTAATACTCGTTTCTGTTAAACATCATCATATCATACCGAGTAGTAATAGTAGTAAATTTGAAAAATAAAAGTGACGTTCATATGAAGGGAAACTTTCTAATGAAGTTCCACTGTATTGCACTAAAACGTAAAAATCCAGTTACAAAATCAGTTGAATGAACTAAAACTTGTGCACGGTCCCATACAGAAAATGTATGTCATTCATTTGGTTCTTGAAAATCACAAAAATAGATAATGGATTGCCTGAACACCAAAAAAAAAAAAAACACACACACACACACACACACACAAGCACCATGACGTCACTCAAATGAGCAAAGCACCAAAGTATAAAACATTTCAGCTGCCACAGGACACAGACGACAGACACAAATCTTGAAATGAATTTATCAAATGAGAAAAATAATGGGAAATTACATTTTAAAAAGAATCTGTGTCCAAATTGTACACACAAGCTTGCCAGAAATGAGATTCTAATAGCATTCACCTGATCGCGTAAATTAATTCCAATTCTTTGAGTGTCAAATACATTTCAAACCATAGAAATCTGCATTTCCATTACTGAATGTGAATACTGGAGAGGTATCACAAATATAAATTTCAGTTGGCATGGATTCCTTAAGACTGTACAAAGACTTCTTCTAGCAGTGTCATAGATTCTGTACAACATAACACAAGAAATGAGGAAAATAACCATTTTCAATGGTTTTCACCCTAAACTGAAATGCACATGAAGGGGGGGGGGGGAGGACAAAAAAAAAAGAGAAAAAAAACACATATGAACTCAAAAATTTAAGATAAAAAAAAAAACCTTATCTAATCAAAATTTACAAGTAACAAAAACAACAAATATTT
>Ga0123352_10014128_pt1 | contig 12700 bp, 3 predicted proteins | sample TergutLab28metaG_FD_89700 | JGI IMG/M metagenome (GOLD analysis project Ga0123352, IMG submission 89700) | Labiotermes labralis P1 segment gut microbial communities from Petit-Saut dam, French Guiana - Lab288 P1 | ecosystem: Host-associated > Arthropoda: Insects > Digestive system > Gut ... | reverse complement strand
AATGTATAGCGGGGGTATGCATAGGAAAAGTGAGTAGAATATGTAGCAGGGGTTATGTGCTGGAAAAGTGAGTAGAATGTATAGCGGGGGTATGCATAGGAAAAGTGAGTAGAATATGTAGCATGTTTTATGCATAGGAGAATTGAGCAGATTGGGAGCAGGTTTTATATATTCGAAACGTGAGCAGTGCATGTATCAGGTGTCAGATAAAGTTACCACTATGTCCAAAAATATCTCTAAAAATGCGTTTCTGCGGAAACAAACTAAGTAAAGTTTTGAACATAACTTCAACTAAATAAGCAAATACTGTTTCTTTATGAACTGCCTATCAGTTTCTAGGCATTAAATATCAGAGCCAGGAAGAGGAGCGAAATATATTCATAAGCAATAAGCAAATACCACAGCGTTTGTTTTTCAGCCATAATTACTAGTAACACGCCTTGTTCTATGTTCTTCACAGATATAATAAATATATGTCTCTGCGGCATTACATTGTGAAATACTGACAATGATGATTACGGCCAAGTCGCCGGATGGGAGAACTTGAAAACACTGAAATTATAATCCCTATATTTCCTTATTCAATGTAACACGTACTCCCGAATACTCATTACAGATATCTCTATCTTACAGAGTACAGAATTTGGGCGCAGTTGGGATTTACTTGCTTAAAATTTCACAAATATGTCTCAAAAGTGTATTGGTTCTCACCATCAGGTGAAAAGCTAATTTATCTGAATAGGTTACAATGAAGGTTAGCAAAATTGCAAAAAGCGACTATTAGCTTTGTCATATTTGCCTGTCCGTCTGCAAGGAACAACTGGGCTCCCACTAAATTGATTTTCATGAAATTTTATTTTTGAGTATTTTTTCAAAATCGGTCGAGAAAATTCAGGTTTCATTAAAATCTATCAAGAAGGACAGTACGTTATATGAAGACGTTTGAACCTTTATGACTATAGCTTGCTCAGTTCTTCGTAGAATGAGAAATGTTTCATAAAAAAGTTATAGAGAAAATCCAAACACATATTTTGTGTTCAATAAATGTCTTTTTTCTAAATTCGTGCCGTTTGTGAGATAATGTGGAAAAATATTGTACAGACATACAAGTCAAAGACAACAATATAATACGGTGTATGCACATTGCATGCTGGACAACTAAGGCTACAGACACACACTCAGAATGTGTAATACTTATTGCTTTTCCACGGCAACAATGGTTCCATGAAAGCCCATCAATGTTACGCACACGCGTGTCTTGTTAAGACACTATTTTTACGTTTTAGTTGAATTGGAAATTTTCCGCCTTATTTCCAATAGGTTGAAATTCGGGATTTCGTTAACACTATTTTGGAATCGCCTCTCTAGGCTACTCTTACCTTGCATTATTCCAGTTACATTGTAAACCGCATAAAACAAATGCATACATATTCTAATGGCTCATACATAATTTTGTTGATGAAAACAATTTCTTCTGTACTCCAATCTCAGTATTAGACAGGAAACATGGAACAAATGAAATAAAATTACGTCATAGTCATTGCTCGTACCAGCTAATTCTTTTTGCTAAGCAATCATAACACAAAGGCAAATAATGGGAAGAAAATAATTCTTGAAGAAATACACCGTCCACTATCCACAGACAGTTCGTAATTCAAGCCACGGAAACATTGGTGTACGGATTCAGGGGAAAAAAATGGTTTTCACCAAAGTAGCAAATTTTTATACAATCACAAGCTACAAAATGGGAAGATGCCACATAATGGTCTTGTAGATATCTACTGAGTACTGCTTTAAGTCTTTCATATATTGCATCAGTGATAGTGCTAAATCTGAAGTCACTTACTGCTCAAAATATCTTAACGTCCAGGCATGATTATCACACATATTGCTATATAAACGTAGAGGTGGCAGGTAGAGAAGGGAAAATGAGGACAGGGGAAAAAGCCAAGAATACAACAAGAGGAATAGTGAGAATAAAGATAATAAAATTACGACAGAAGGAAAAGCGAGGAAAAGCAAGAAAATGAGAATATGATGAAAGAAATGCCAAGAATAAGAAGGCAGGGAAAGGAAAACCGGAAGTATTGGTTCATCATTTTACCTGAAAATTGTGGGTTGTCCCTCCCTTAGTGTCGGCTCGTTTATCGTATCTAAGCAGCCCATTTCCCGACAGCTCCCACGGGCCGCGCAGTAGCGATGTAAGTCACAAACGATAATTGTCGAATAAAATAATCACATATAAGAAGAAAGCGACGATAATGAGGAATCAGAAGAATATAAAAATGAGAAGTGTAAAAAGAAGAAAAAAGCGTAAAAAATTAACTTCATACAATCCCAGAATTTGTGCTGGCAGTAAATTTCATATCACGCTTAGTTCTGGAACGGTTGAACTTGGATTGGTTAAAACATTCTAAATGAACCAACCAATTCCTTTACAAATTTATACGAATTTTAATAGAAATGAAAAGAAAATATAGACCTAACTGGAAAATTGGGTTAGGGTCGAAATTCTTTCTTTCAGAATTTTTCGGTTGCTATGTAACATCTAACAGAAACTAGCATTACTGTCGTATTGGATGTGACGGTACACATGTTGTTAGACAAGGACCGACGTTTCGGAAGAACCTGATAGTTACATCCTCAGGAGTATTCTGTCTACCAGGTCGCGAATGTACCAAACCAAACGACGTCACATCCCACAGGAATATAATCTCGATACCGAATACAGTGAAATGTCCAAATTTCAATTAACTGAGAGTTGATTGTGTCTAATTTTAATCTCAGTTTTTGCAACCTCTCCTGTCTCTTTATTGCTCATTCACAACCTGGCCGTTACAATCTGCGTTTTACAGCCCGTATTATCTGGCTACTAAAAAAACATAACACAAGCTCTGTTTTAATGCTCTCTCATTAGAGATGGAAATATACTTTGTGTTTACTATTGTAACGAAGAACGAATTTCAATCGAGATCATGCCTACCAATCGGACATTTATTTGCCTTGAATCCTAAGACGAAGGGAAAAATGCCAGTGATTTGGGAACAGTTGGATACGGAATGCCAGTTCTCGAAGCAACCCGCCTCCTGCTGTAAAGGTATTACAAGGCTTTTGGATGGGGAATCGACCGGGTCGGGCGTGGGGCTGTCCACTTGTTCCATCTATTTCTTTTTTAGAAATCCTGGAGGTGTATCTTCATTCCCTCATATACCTTCGTCTCGTGGTGATTAACTGCGCACAGGGACAATTTTCTTAATTCTTTAAATTCTTCTCTTCGAAGGAATTTGAGAGTTTCTGCAAAATAACGATACAACTATTACAGTCAATTTTTAAATTCGTGCGAAATAGTTACAATGTAGTGGAGAAGATCAAATTAAACTTGTCTGATAGCTTCGAAGTGTTAATCCATAACACAAATATCACCGAATTCTTATAATAAAACCAACTAGATGCACTAATTTCTCAAATTTATTTTTGGAATGAAACTCTACATGTTTCGGACAGTTCCTCCGTCCATCAGGAGTTTTACACTGTACACACAGTAATGGTATATGTCATACAGGTTTGCTGACAGCTTGCGAGCAGGATCAGGATGGTTCCGTCCTGGCCCTGCTCGCAAGCTCTCAGTAAACCTGTATGACATATACCATTGCTGTGTGTACAGTGTAAAACTCCTGATGATGGACAGAGGAACTGTCCGAAACATGTAGAATTTCATTCCAAAAATAAATTTGAGAGATTAGTGCATCTAGTTGGTATTATAAGAATTTATCACGACGCACGGTCACTTGGACGTCAAAATCACCTAATTCCTTTCAATAATTTCGGAGATGCAACATGAGCAAATACGAGAACATAATAAAAGCGATTTCTTCCCCTCTCTCCTCTTGCAATCCTACCTTTCAGGCGTGTGTCCATATATGCATTTGCAGTATTGCTGTTCGAAGGTTTATCAAAGACTGCCTTCCCAGAAATACGTAAAAGTGCTCACATGTTTCCTACATTGTCAACGTGTCAGAAAGCAAGCATCAGAAGTGCAGTGTGGAGTATTGCCACGTTAAGCAAAGGGCTAACAAATGCCACTATTTTATGAATTAAAGTAAAGATTATTGCGGTCTACCTTGGATTTATTCTGTAGTTTCCTTAAAATATTTCTCGCAATGTTAGAACGCATGACTTTCTACAGTCTCTATTTCAAATGGTTCAGAAGTGTGTGAAACAGGGCGTTCATGAAGCAGCGTTGCATGAGATAAGTTGAAATATGTCAATTACTTTCCCTTCAAAATCACAGTGTTTTAAAGTTAACACCAAAACTATTATGTTGTCTTGGATGGAGATACGCATTTTATTCAACTAAACCTAGGAAAGAAGAAATTACTCACCGAATAATACGTTAAATCACCTCACGTTAACCTTGTCGGACTCATTCCGGATCCCTAAAAAAATAGCTACATTCATAGTGGCCGATGTAGTTTATAGCAAACACTTTCCATAGATGTGAATTGTTATGTAAAACGTCTATTGCAAAATGGAACAAAGCCATCTCTTTGGTGCAGAATAATGGCCAATAAGCGGACGATTTTCTGCCTCGTCATTTTGTGTGTGTGTGTGTGTATATATACATATATATATATATATATATATATATATATGCATGTGTGTGTTTTGAACTGGAGAGTAACAAGCGACCGAATGTGAAGTTTTCGTAAAAAGGGTCCCTTTCACCTTGCTTCCAGTCTTGTATTTTCTATGATAATGGCACATGATACAAATCTCTTCCCCACCGTCAACGGAAAAGATCCTTTCCACTATAGCCATAATTAAGACCAGTCTGATTAGTTCGGCATGTAATTACAAATAACACGTGAAGGCAGCATGTAACCTTTGCTCACTGTGTCTACACTTGCTAAATGCACCACCTGAAAGGTTCTTGCTAGCCCTGATAAGTTCCTGTGCAGTGCAAACCCTTCATATCACGCCTCCTTTCCATTATTTTAAACAACCATTTGCATACAGTTCCGTTATTACAGTAGCAAATGATAAAAGTTTTTCTATTCTACCTGATAATCACACTCAGTGCCCCATCGTGAAATAATCATCATTCAAAACAGTCTCGCCGCGAGAACCTCAAAACTCGTTCGAAACTTACGTTTTCAAACCCTGATTGAGATGAATGTGTTTAAGCTGGAGTCACAATGCTGCTAGCAGCAGTGTAATAATGAGCAGCATTTTTACCAGACGACCTATGATTTAACGTAACTTTCATTCTCAACGCTGAGAGGCTACATATTTACATACTTTCACTATACCATCCACAATTTACACACATACAATGACTGCTGTTTTATATGCGGCCCTGCAGCAGCTGGGAAAACAAATATTTTAAAGTTGACTTACGGTGAATCTGTGTGACAAACAGTTTCAAAAACAGGCACGTTACACAGTTTATTCCAGCCTAAGACCTCTCAGTAGCGCCCACTATAAATAATTCCACACGCTGGCCAGAATGATATAATGCACCATACACATATTAGCATGAAATATTCGTCTGTTCAGCCACTTACAGTTTGCTGGCAGTTTTAACTGACCAGACACCATTAAATCTACTTCATAAAATGAAGAATGATTTGTAATTTTCTTGCTTAGGAAACCTCAACAAAAGCTATTTTTGCATAGCTCATTTCCATACAAATCTTCTACGTAACAAACGTATTCGTTTAGCTTAACTGTGACTGGATCCTGACAAAATCATTGGCAGAAAAGTGGCCGATTGTCAGTAGCTGAGACTATAGGCCTATAGGGTAGAATAGTAGAATTATTTCTGAATTGAAAAGGACCTGGAAGTAAACTGTCGCAGCCCAAATTATGACACGTCTTTGCTTCGACATTTACCTCGACAGACGTAGCTAAACCATGAAAGATATCGGCGAGAATAAATGTTCTCTGGTATGGAATCCAGTCCATTCCCAAGACTACGCTCTTGCAAACATAAAGACTTCCCAAAACGTATGCCCCTATCCACCATATACAGGAAGACATATCCCGGAAACAGTAATTGTAAAACTGGTTCGATATGTGAAAGAGATTTAAACACCTTAGCAGTCTTATGTTTATTGGACCGTGCATTATCTTGATAGTTGAATAAAGAGAGACCAACTTGATGTCACTTGCTTTATTATTTCAATATTTAATGCTAAACATGTTTCAGATGTTAATACATCCATCCTCAGGAGCTTGCGGCTTATTTGTTGAGTTATTTCATGGGTTGTATTGCTCTAGTACGATGTGTGTTGGTGTTACGTTGTGGTTTGGCTGCGGTGGTGTGGTGTCTGTATGCAGGCTGAAGCACTAGTGCTTCAGCCTGCATACAGACACCACACCACCGCAGCCAAACCACAACGTAACACCAACACACATCGTACTAGAGCAATACAACCCATGAAATAACTCAACAAATAAGCCGCAAGCTCCTGAGGATGGATGTATTAACATCTGAAACATGTTTAGCATTAAATATTGAAATAATAAAGCAAGTGACATCAAGTTGGTCTCTCTTTATTCAACTATCAAGATAATGCACGGTCCAATAAACATAAGACTGCTAAGGTGTTTAAATCTCTTTCACATATCGAACCAGTTTTACAATTACTGTTTCCGGGATATGTCTTCCTGTATATGGTGGATAGGGGCATACGTTTTGGGAAGTCTTTATGTTTGCAAGAGCGTAGTCTTGGGAATGGACTGGATTCCATACCAGAGAACATTTATTCTCGCCGATATCTTTCATGGTTTAGCTACGTCTGTCGAGGTAAATGTCGAAGCAAAGACGTGTCATAATTTGGGCTGCGACAGTTTACTTCCAGGTCCTTTTCAATTCAGAAATAATTCTACTATTCTACCCTATAGGCCTATAGTCTCAGCTACTGACAATCGGCCACTTTTCTGCCAATGATTTTGTCAGGATCCAGTCACAGTTAAGCTAAACGAATACGTTTGTTACGTAGAAGATTTGTATGGAAATGAGCTATGCAAAAATAGCTTTTGTTGAGGTTTCCTAAGCAAGAAAATTACAAATCATTCTTCATTTTATGAAGTAGATTTAATGGTGTCTGGTCAGTTAAAACTGCCAGCAAACTGTAAGTGGCTGAACAGACGAATATTTCATGCTAATATGTGTATGGTGCATTATATCATTCTGGCCAGCGTGTGGAATTATTTATAGTGGGCGCTACTGAGAGGTCTTAGGCTGGAATAAACTGTGTAACGTGCCTGTTTTTGAAACTGTTTGTCACACAGATTCACCGTAAGTCAACTTTAAAATATTTGTTTTCCCAGCTGCTGCAGGGCCGCATATAAAACAGCAGTCATTGTATGTGTGTAAATTGTGGATGGTATAGTGAAAGTATGTAAATATGTAGCCTCTCAGCGTTGAGAATGAAAGTTACGTTAAATCATAGGTCGTCTGGTAAAAATGCTGCTCATTATTACACTGCTGCTAGCAGCATTGTGACTCCAGCTTAAACACATTCATCTCAATCAGGGTTTGAAAACGTAAGTTTCGAACGAGTTTTGAGGTTCTCGCGGCGAGACTGTTTTGAATGATGATTATTTCACGATGGGGCACTGAGTGTGATTATCAGGTAGAATAGAAAAACTTTTATCATTTGCTACTGTAATAACGGAACTGTATGCAAATGGTTGTTTAAAATAATGGAAAGGAGGCGTGATATGAAGGGTTTGCACTGCACAGGAACTTATCAGGGCTAGCAAGAACCTTTCAGGTGGTGCATTTAGCAAGTGTAGACACAGTGAGCAAAGGTTACATGCTGCCTTCACGTGTTATTTGTAATTACATGCCGAACTAATCAGACTGGTCTTAATTATGGCTATAGTGGAAAGGATCTTTTCCGTTGACGGTGGGGAAGAGATTTGTATCATGTGCCATTATCATAGAAAATACAAGACTGGAAGCAAGGTGAAAGGGACCCTTTTTACGAAAACTTCACATTCGGTCGCTTGTTACTCTCCAGTTCAAAACACACACATGCATATATATATATATATATATATATATATATGTATATATACACACACACACACACAAAATGACGAGGCAGAAAATCGTCCGCTTATTGGCCATTATTCTGCACCAAAGAGATGGCTTTGTTCCATTTTGCAATAGACGTTTTACATAACAATTCACATCTATGGAAAGTGTTTGCTATAAACTACATCGGCCACTATGAATGTAGCTATTTTTTTAGGGATCCGGAATGAGTCCGACAAGGTTAACGTGAGGTGATTTAACGTATTATTCGGTGAGTAATTTCTTCTTTCCTAGGTTTAGTTGAATAAAATGCGTATCTCCATCCAAGACAACATAATAGTTTTGGTGTTAACTTTAAAACACTGTGATTTTGAAGGGAAAGTAATTGACATATTTCAACTTATCTCATGCAACGCTGCTTCATGAACGCCCTGTTTCACACACTTCTGAACCATTTGAAATAGAGACTGTAGAAAGTCATGCGTTCTAACATTGCGAGAAATATTTTAAGGAAACTACAGAATAAATCCAAGGTAGACCGCAATAATCTTTACTTTAATTCATAAAATAGTGGCATTTGTTAGCCCTTTGCTTAACGTGGCAATACTCCACACTGCACTTCTGATGCTTGCTTTCTGACACGTTGACAATGTAGGAAACATGTGAGCACTTTTACGTATTTCTGGGAAGGCAGTCTTTGATAAACCTTCGAACAGCAATACTGCAAATGCATATATGGACACACGCCTGAAAGGTAGGATTGCAAGAGGAGAGAGGGGAAGAAATCGCTTTTATTATGTTCTCGTATTTGCTCATGTTGCATCTCCGAAATTATTGAAAGGAATTAGGTGATTTTGACGTCCAAGTGACCGTGCGTCGTGATAAATTCTTATAATACCAACTAGATGCACTAATCTCTCAAATTTATTTTTGGAATGAAATTCTACATGTTTCGGACAGTTCCTCTGTCCATCATCAGGAGTTTTACACTGTACACACAGCAATGGTATATGTCATACAGGTTTACTGAGAGCTTGCGAGCAGGGCCAGGACGGAACCATCCTGATCCTGCTCGCAAGCTGTCAGCAAACCTGTATGACATATACCATTACTGTGTGTACAGTGTAAAACTCCTGATGGACGGAGGAACTGTCCGAAACATGTAGAGTTTCATTCCAAAAATAAATTTGAGAAATTAGTGCATCTAGTTGGTTTTATTATAAGAATTCGGTGATATTTGTGTTATGGATTAACACTTCGAAGCTATCAGACAAGTTTAATTTGATCTTCTCCACTACATTGTAACTATTTCGCACGAATTTAAAAATTGACTGTAATAGTTGTATCGTTATTTTGCAGAAACTCTCAAATTCCTTCGAAGAGAAGAATTTAAAGAATTAAGAAAATTGTCCCTGTGCGCAGTTAATCACCACGAGACGAAGGTATATGAGGGAATGAAGATACACCTCCAGGATTTCTAAAAAAGAAATAGATGGAACAAGTGGACAGCCCCACGCCCGACCCGGTCGATTCCCCATCCAAAAGCCTTGTAATACCTTTACAGCAGGAGGCGGGTTGCTTCGAGAACTGGCATTCCGTATCCAACTGTTCCCAAATCACTGGCATTTTTCCCTTCGTCTTAGGATTCAAGGCAAATAAATGTCCGATTGGTAGGCATGATCTCGATTGAAATTCGTTCTTCGTTACAATAGTAAACACAAAGTATATTTCCATCTCTAATGAGAGAGCATTAAAACAGAGCTTGTGTTATGTTTTTTTAGTAGCCAGATAATACGGGCTGTAAAACGCAGATTGTAACGGCCAGGTTGTGAATGAGCAATAAAGAGACAGGAGAGGTTGCAAAAACTGAGATTAAAATTAGACACAATCAACTCTCAGTTAATTGAAATTTGGACATTTCACTGTATTCGGTATCGAGATTATATTCCTGTGGGATGTGACGTCGTTTGGTTTGGTACATTCGCGACCTGGTAGACAGAATACTCCTGAGGATGTAACTATCAGGTTCTTCCGAAACGTCGGTCCTTGTCTAACAACATGTGTACCGTCACATCCAATACGACAGTAATGCTAGTTTCTGTTAGATGTTACATAGCAACCGAAAAATTCTGAAAGAAAGAATTTCGACCCTAACCCAATTTTCCAGTTAGGTCTATATTTTCTTTTCATTTCTATTAAAATTCGTATAAATTTGTAAAGGAATTGGTTGGTTCATTTAGAATGTTTTAACCAATCCAAGTTCAACCGTTCCAGAACTAAGCGTGATATGAAATTTACTGCCAGCACAAATTCTGGGATTGTATGAAGTTAATTTTTTACGCTTTTTTCTTCTTTTTACACTTCTCATTTTTATATTCTTCTGATTCCTCATTATCGTCGCTTTCTTCTTATATGTGATTATTTTATTCGACAATTATCGTTTGTGACTTACATCGCTACTGCGCGGCCCGTGGGAGCTGTCGGGAAATGGGCTGCTTAGATACGATAAACGAGCCGACACTAAGGGAGGGACAACCCACAATTTTCAGGTAAAATGATGAACCAATACTTCCGGTTTTCCTTTCCCTGCCTTCTTATTCTTGGCATTTCTTTCATCATATTCTCATTTTCTTGCTTTTCCTCGCTTTTCCTTCTGTCGTAATTTTATTATCTTTATTCTCACTATTCCTCTTGTTGTATTCTTGGCTTTTTCCCCTGTCCTCATTTTCCCTTCTCTACCTGCCACCTCTACGTTTATATAGCAATATGTGTGATAATCATGCCTGGACGTTAAGATATTTTGAGCAGTAAGTGACTTCAGATTTAGCACTATCACTGATGCAATATATGAAAGACTTAAAGCAGTACTCAGTAGATATCTACAAGACCATTATGTGGCATCTTCCCATTTTGTAGCTTGTGATTGTATAAAAATTTGCTACTTTGGTGAAAACCATTTTTTTCCCCTGAATCCGTACACCAATGTTTCCGTGGCTTGAATTACGAACTGTCTGTGGATAGTGGACGGTGTATTTCTTCAAGAATTATTTTCTTCCCATTATTTGCCTTTGTGTTATGATTGCTTAGCAAAAAGAATTAGCTGGTACGAGCAATGACTATGACGTAATTTTATTTCATTTGTTCCATGTTTCCTGTCTAATACTGAGATTGGAGTACAGAAGAAATTGTTTTCATCAACAAAATTATGTATGAGCCATTAGAATATGTATGCATTTGTTTTATGCGGTTTACAATGTAACTGGAATAATGCAAGGTAAGAGTAGCCTAGAGAGGCGATTCCAAAATAGTGTTAACGAAATCCCGAATTTCAACCTATTGGAAATAAGGCGGAAAATTTCCAATTCAACTAAAACGTAAAAATAGTGTCTTAACAAGACACGCGTGTGCGTAACATTGATGGGCTTTCATGGAACCATTGTTGCCGTGGAAAAGCAATAAGTATTACACATTCTGAGTGTGTGTCTGTAGCCTTAGTTGTCCAGCATGCAATGTGCATACACCGTATTATATTGTTGTCTTTGACTTGTATGTCTGTACAATATTTTTCCACATTATCTCACAAACGGCACGAATTTAGAAAAAAGACATTTATTGAACACAAAATATGTGTTTGGATTTTCTCTATAACTTTTTTATGAAACATTTCTCATTCTACGAAGAACTGAGCAAGCTATAGTCATAAAGGTTCAAACGTCTTCATATAACGTACTGTCCTTCTTGATAGATTTTAATGAAACCTGAATTTTCTCGACCGATTTTGAAAAAATACTCAAAAATAAAATTTCATGAAAATCAATTTAGTGGGAGCCCAGTTGTTCCTTGCAGACGGACAGGCAAATATGACAAAGCTAATAGTCGCTTTTTGCAATTTTGCTAACCTTCATTGTAACCTATTCAGATAAATTAGCTTTTCACCTGATGGTGAGAACCAATACACTTTTGAGACATATTTGTGAAATTTTAAGCAAGTAAATCCCAACTGCGCCCAAATTCTGTACTCTGTAAGATAGAGATATCTGTAATGAGTATTCGGGAGTACGTGTTACATTGAATAAGGAAATATAGGGATTATAATTTCAGTGTTTTCAAGTTCTCCCATCCGGCGACTTGGCCGTAATCATCATTGTCAGTATTTCACAATGTAATGCCGCAGAGACATATATTTATTATATCTGTGAAGAACATAGAACAAGGCGTGTTACTAGTAATTATGGCTGAAAAACAAACGCTGTGGTATTTGCTTATTGCTTATGAATATATTTCGCTCCTCTTCCTGGCTCTGATATTTAATGCCTAGAAACTGATAGGCAGTTCATAAAGAAACAGTATTTGCTTATTTAGTTGAAGTTATGTTCAAAACTTTACTTAGTTTGTTTCCGCAGAAACGCATTTTTAGAGATATTTTTGGACATAGTGGTAACTTTATCTGACACCTGATACATGCACTGCTCACGTTTCGAATATATAAAACCTGCTCCCAATCTGCTCAATTCTCCTATGCATAAAACATGCTACATATTCTACTCACTTTTCCTATGCATACCCCCGCTATACATTCTACTCACTTTTCCAGCACATAACCCCTGCTACATATTCTACTCACTTTTCCTATGCATACCCCCGCTATACATT
>Ga0123352_10014127_pt1 | contig 12701 bp, 5 predicted proteins | sample TergutLab28metaG_FD_89700 | JGI IMG/M metagenome (GOLD analysis project Ga0123352, IMG submission 89700) | Labiotermes labralis P1 segment gut microbial communities from Petit-Saut dam, French Guiana - Lab288 P1 | ecosystem: Host-associated > Arthropoda: Insects > Digestive system > Gut ... | reverse complement strand
GTTGAATAAAGAGAGACCAACTTGATGTCACTTGCTTTATTATTTCATTATTTACTGCTCAACATGTTTCGGATGTTAATACATCCATCCTCAGGAGCTTGCGACTTATTTGATGAGTTAATGTTTGGGTTTTATTGTTCTGGTTCGATGTGTGTTGGTGTTATATTGAAGCCTGCATACGGATATCACACCACCACAACGTAACACCAACACACATCGAACCAGAACAATACAACCCATACATTAACTCATCAAATAAGTCGCAAGCTCCTGAGGATGGATGTATTAACATCGAAACATGTTGAGAAGTAAATAATGAAATAATAAAGCAAGTGACATCAAGTTGGTCTCATTTTATTCAACTATCAAGATGATGCACGGTCCAATAAACATAATATCCTCTACTTATATTACTGATGTCTGTTTAATGCATTCGTACATGTAACTCCTATTTAGAGTTCTATCTCAGGATGTCTTCAAGCGTTAGGTGATTACAATATTACTATTCCACGCAGCCAAGGCCTTCTGGAGAATTTTGTAATTCGTCAGCTAGTCAAGACAATACCCGCACTTTGTTTAACCCGAGTGTTCATTACAATGTTTAGCACAGTCTAGCACTTGTTCCTATCGTGAGCCAGATTAATCCAGTTTACACCCTCGCATCCTATTTCCTTGAGACATGTTTTAATATTACCCTCCCATCTACATGTAGTTTTTTCAAGCTGTCGCTTTCCTTCACGTTTCTCCATCAAAAGGCTGTATGCATTTTTCCTGTCTCCGGTAGGTGCCACATGCCCTTCTTTTTCAATTTTCCTCGATTTTATCAGCTAGAAAAATATTTGGTGACTATTATATTCATCAATTTCCTTACTATGTAATTTTCTCCAGCCTCCTGTAAAATGGGTACCGGGTCTTTCCCGGGTTAAAGTGCGGCCCGGGCGTGCTGCTGACCACACACCCCCTTCTAGTGCCCAGTCATGGAAGAGTAGAGCTATACCTCTACCAACCCTCTGGGCCAAACCGGGCCTGTAACGGGATCACTTTACCTTTTTAATGTCATAATTCAAGTAGCTTCCGACAGAAAATAAATCTGCGTCTTTATTTCATTAATATGAAGGTAAAAGAATCTTGCTGTTGAAGACGACCTTAAATACAGGCCAAAATGTGTCTTGTTAAATGTATCGTGCAATAAACTACGCAGTTGCAATTTACCGCATTCGTAAAAATGTTGTGACTGAACAGTGCAAAATCAAAATAAAATTTAAAAAGAAAACCTCATATCAAGTTAGAAATTAATCGACATTATAGAACTTGACACAGACGAGGTGAACGGTGGGGGTAGAAGGGCGCAAGTATTACACAGATATTTACAGAAAACTGCATTTGATTTTATTTTGCTCTTTCCATTTTCACGTAACTGTTGTCTTGCCATTGTTCGCCGTGAAGTTTATATGGAGGCGAAATTTGGATCCTTATAAAAGAGGATAAAACACGATTGACATCAATCGAAATGAAATTTTTCAGAAGAACAGCAAGGCACACCCTTCTTGACAACAGAAGGAATGAAGAAATTTTGGGAGATTGGAAAGCAGAACCAGTTTACAAGAAACTAAGTAGAAACAAATAAAATAGACTACACGTAACAAGAATGAACAACAGCAGGATGTCAAAATAATGCTGAGTTATAGACCAAATGGAAGAATACGACTTGGAACATCTTTGAAGAGACTATAAGACGAGGCCGAGACAGGTCTTTCAAGGGCTGACACATGACGGATAATGAGGATGATGACGATGATGATGATGGAGAATAGCGGAAATAGCTGACTTCAGTGCAGTCCTTTCACGTATGAACCACATGCAGTATGCAAAAAATCAGAAGTCAGGTTGGTCCGGGATGAATTCCCGCCAGAAGCCAGAGATATTTCTCTCTGCAAAACGTCCAGATCAACTCTAAGGTCCCCCATTACAGTGAACACCATAAGCTTCTGCCGCGGGGGATAAACAGTCGGGGCGTGCTACTGACTTCTAACCTCCATTTATTACCATGGTTAAGAATGAACGGCGCTGCTGTATAAGATCAGACCCACATATGCCGTCATGGCGCCCACAGACAACTTTGCCTTTGCTACAACAGCGAAAAAGCAAGCGAACTTTTGTCTATCAAACTAAGGCGTGTCACTGACAATGTCTGCACCCAGCGTGTGCAGACTGAGTTATTAGACACCACAGTCACGAAGAATGACGTTACACTTCAGTGTTGTGACGGTTCTGTGTTGTGGGCTCGGAGGAACACAGCGGATCCTCTAATTCAACACTTGGTTACTAACGTACTGAGGTAGTACGTTGTTCATTTGCATTGTACATAATGTTATCTGTATTTAGTTAGTCAGGTTCTAGCTGTCTTACGGTTTCCAAGAGCGTTTCAACCGGCCGACGTGTGCTTGATATGACCTGGGGTAGGTTGCTCCATAAAGCTGCATAATGACCGAGGTGCCACCCCCGGAACTGGCCGCGATATCTCTTTTTCACGGAATTTATGGTAGATCTGGGCCCCAGCCACTTCATGTTCAATGTGTGTAGGTGAAGCGACTAGAACATGAGGCTCAGCACTTGATAAGCTTAAATACGCATGTGTGTGGTTTGCTGAAACTGGAGTGTGTTACATGCTGCAGACAAAGCGTGAACATTCAGACAACGAGAATGAGTTCGACTTTGGAAACCTGGGGTCCGCCACTAGGGATTACGGCTTCGGAGGCGACTACGGGGGCAGTGCGTACCCTCGTCGCAGCCATCACGGTGTGGGATACAGTATCGGCAGCGGCTTGGTTTCCATCGCTCAGGGAGCAGCTGACCAGGCCAACACCGCGATCCAGAACCAGCACGTGGCAGGCGGGCAGGCAGCTTTCCAGGCAAAGAACAGCCTGGCTCAGAATGCAGCTGCCGCTGCAGCTACTGCACAGGCCGCTCTGGCAGGCAAACAGGTGATCGTGAACAACCTGGAGCAGCAGGTCCGCGATATGCAAGGTCAGGTGGCATCTGAAGCGCAGCAGCTGACACAAGCCCAGCGTGCAGCTGCAGCAACGCAACAGGCTGCACAGCAAGCCCAGGCACAGGTAGGCAGGACATATAGCACGCAAGACGATAAACCTATTTCACCTAAGATTGTATGAAATATATGAAAATGATTCAATTATAAATTATGCTTTGTATTAATCAACGAAGACAGGTATGTGGAACAAGTAGCAGCACACATATGGAAGTATGAAGAATTTTGGTATGAAGAATTTCAGGCGAAACGTACATTTTTTTAAGACATTACAGCAGATGAGCGTAATGGAGAGATACTTGAATAAAAAGTCAACAATCAAGGGAAAACGTAAACTGTGTAGAAAATACTGGTGGGAACACCACAAGGGAATACATTTTTAAGACAAACGTAGGCTGGAGTACATTATCGGAACGTTTCTCACGTAAACTAGAATAGCAGTTAGGTTACTGAGGAGCACTTGTTTCAAATAAATCAAAGACAATGCTCATAATTTGTAGAACCAACTGTACACGCACTTAATGTATCCTGCACAAGCTATCAGTTCTCCAACATGTTTCGGTACACCACAGTACAATCATCAGGGAGCCTTTATAGTTGTCATCACAACACTATCAAATGGTCCGTTGTACCTACAGCTACAAAGACTCCCTGACCACTGAAAAGTGTGGTGTGCCGAAACATGTTGCAGAGTTTACAACGTGTGAAGAATACATTTAGTGCATATAAAGTTGTTTCTACAAACTAATTATCACACGATGCCCGGTACCTACAACATTAAAGTAAAAACAAGGACTATAAGTTTGAATTTAGTTTATATTAATGAAAAAATAATGTAAATGACATTGTAGCGGAACCTCAAATAGAGAGATAATTTGATATACTTTATTATAAAACGGAGAACAGTATTAAACGGGTCTTACAGAATAGAAACGAGCAAAAACAGACTCTGTGCAACGTTCGATCATCCATTTTTATTGTTCAAAATACACAGAAAACGTCACGACAATAAAAAATTAAATCTTACGTGACACTCCTACTGCACAGCCCATATTCTTGTTCGTTAATGACGTCACGTGAACTTCAATTCTGCAGGTTCGGTCGCTGACTGCTTCCCTAAACACAGCACAAACGAATGCAGACCAGGCGGTAAGGGCTGCCCAAGAGGCAGCATCTGAAATGGCGTCACAGGCCAGCATGTTGGCTTCCGCCAAGCAGCGCCTGGCTCTGGTGTCGGACCAACTGGCTGACGCACGCGCAGACTTGGAAGCCACTCAGAATGCAGCACAGCGCGCCGCCTCAGCTGCACAAACAGCTCAGGCCAATGCTGCCAAGCATGCCGTTGGCTTGCACGGAGGATTCTACGATGGAGGATTCAGGGGAGGCTTCCATCATTACTAGTTTTATCCACACTTCTCTCTTCCCAAGCATCTCTCTTGCTGTATTCATTCTTCTTTCTCATCTTCCTCTTGCCTAGTACTTCACCCTTCATTTTGTTCTTCCTTCCTTCTTTTCCTGTCCATCTCTTTCTTGGACTTCCATTTGTCTTATCACTTAGATATAAAAGGGATATATTAACTACCAATGGAAACCTTTCATATTGTAGATATTTCAAGGACATCTATAAATATTTAGACATTATCAGAAATTAGCATCTGCTATGCTATTAAATCTTTGTGCAAGATGTTCAAACTGTATAAAATGCATTGCTGTTTTGGATATGGCTTACTTTTGTAATACATGTTTTTTACATAATGGTCTGTTGCTGGATTAAATTTATTTAATGTGACTACATGCATATTCTTGCAAGGGCATCTTTTGTAATAAAGAAGACCTTGTTAACAGACAAGTGTGTTATCTTTACTCTGATCTCTTTTACGCTATAAAAAAACATAAGGTAGACCAGCAACCCATAAAGATGGCAGCCACATGCCTTCATAAATAATGCAAAAGCCAGACATAATAGAATTTTATATCAAGATACACAGAGACACTGGGATTCTTGTGTCAACTATCTTGCATAAAAATGTATAATCCACACACACACATTGATGACTGATAGAAAATACTTTTAGATTTATTCACATCAAAATTCCATTTAAAAAAAGAATGTGGCGATGGTAATGTTTCTTGAAAATCATAGCACAGAATTTCTTAAAACACAATCTTACTGCCACCAAGATGAACTAATTTAGCAGTACTGAATAACGTGCGACTGAAAGTCAAAATATTGCAGTATATGAAGCATGTTACAGCATTACATACCATAACACAGGGCACCCAAAATAACAACAGATTTCTTACCACAAACTTTTAACAGAATTTGGCACCTTTTGCTGATAGCTTGCTGTAACAACTTATTGAAACTGCCATCACTAAGCAAATACAATTTGAGTTAAATATGGTGCATTCAGGAGGTTCCCAGTTTGCATTTCAACCTTGGCTTCTAACGGTTTTCCTTAGTCCCTCAGAACAGATATGAGACTTTACCCTAAATGATGCTGTGACTGCCTACTGTCAAGACCCCATTCATTACTCTCATGCAATCTCTCAACAAGTCTGAATTACTGACAGCATTGCTAAGTAAACTGCAAACTCAAATTTTAAAAAATGCTTGCTTGTGAGTAAAAATTTACAAATACAACAAAGACACAAGTCTCTTTAGGTTGAAGTTATTTGTAGTTTAGTACTGGAAGTCTGCACTCTTTAAAATTTGGAAACATGGAGTTTTGTTTAAATTTCAGTTTTCAGATGACCATTAGCTGCTTATCTCTTTGGCAGTTGCTGCCACTTTTCTTAGAAAAGTATCAAGTTATTCAACATTTTCAGTTACAAAATTACAGGTCTACACACGTATTACGCTATAACATCATGGCACAAAAACGTTACTACAACACGTGATCTTCTTTTACTTTCCCAATTAAAATTCCCTATGCATTTTTCACAGGCCCCATTCAAACCACATGTGCAGCCATCTAACTCTTCCTCATAGAATCAACTTGCGGTTTATGCATAGATTGTAAATTGCGATAATGAAATGTATTCATTTTCTCCTATCATTTGCTACCCTATATTTCCGGCTTGTATCCTACATGGTTGCTGGTCCCAGCAGCCGCTCACTTCCTGGAATTGTGGGTTCAAATCCTACCAGGGGCATGGATGTGTGTCTCTAATGAGTGATGTGTGTTGTCAGGTAGAGTTATCAGTGTTGTGCCAATCACTCATTTAAAGTAGTCCTATTGAGTGTTTTGTTTCTGAGTGTGATAATGAAGCCTTGATAATGTGGAAGCACTGGCCCACTAGGGGCTGTTGCACCATGGGGGAAAAATTCTGCATGGTGGATATTTCAATTGACAACAACATTTGAAAGAGGTTATGTAGGCCAACATGTGACAGACATGTAACAAGTCCATGACACTTCACCATTTACCAAAACTCACTCAACAAAGCATTCCTAAAACACACAAAATATCACGTTTCAGTGCACTTTCGACCAAACAGCCAAGGGCCTACTTTAATCGCAATCATTGTGAAGCTTATCTGGGTTTTCAGATGCTTTTTGTTTGTGGATGTTAGGAGGGTTTATGTGCAATATCTGATTATTTTATTATCTTCACCATCCATTAGTCCGGTTGGCATGTGAAGTAATATAGGGCAATATGAAGTGCCCCTCCATATGTTTGTCAGTTGTAACTAATACTAAGCCTGCATAAATAGCATTTCATTTTTAAGTTCAGCTGTAATACATTTTACCATTAATTGCCATCTAGTTTGTGGATTAACGTTCAAAGACTTAATGGAATGCAGGAACAAGAATGCTGTCCATTTATCTCCATCACACACTATGCTGTGCGTCATGGTACCCCACCTCCTGCCTTCAAGAAGCAAAATTTTACTGTAAATATGATTCACTGCATGAACATAATCTCCATCACATACAGTGTAAAAGAAGAAATAAATAATATATACCTATATAAATATAAATGGATTGGACAACATTATTATAGTTCCAAATTTAACCATAAAGCAGGAACATAAACATACACACATTTACTGGCTTCATATGCTTGGAAACAAGGAGGAGCATGGGAAGTGTAATTTTAATTTGTTTTGTAACAACACTGTCAGTATGTAAGATTATACAGCTAGAGCCTTGTGCAGATGCAGATATGCACAAAAATATTTTGACAGCAGATAAAGTTGTATACAAGCGCATAGTGCCAATGAGGCTGCGGATATGAGAAACTTGGCCAAGTTCCAATGAGCATCCAGCAATGAATCTTCATTGGCTGCAACATGTGCGATGGCAATAACCGCGACAGGCGATGTGTCTAAGCACAGGTCTAATATGACTCAGTCTACTGAAATATCTGATCTACTTATTTCTGTCAATAAGAGAAATAATTCCCATGTATTAACAAAGTCAGCCTATTTCATTCATGCCTTCCCAGTATCAAGTGATGCCTCTGAGAGAAGCAGCTCCACTGCTGAACCCATGATTCCACAATGACCATCTGTCTCAAACCCAGCACAGTTGAGGATGACACAACAAAGCTGCAGATAAATACTTTATTTTATTATTAATGCAGTTGTCTTGGTTGTTAACAGACCATAGCTACAGTTATCTTTTGCAGTGCTGGGTGCAGTGCTGTCTTTCATAAATTATAACCAATAATTTCATAACCTACAAGAAAGACAAAAATTTAATCAAAACTTTTATCCAATTCTTATTTATAAAATATATGATATTATTTTGATAGCTTTTAATGAGCTTTATGCAAAACAAACTTGCACATGTATTTCTTAATGTAAAAGCATTGTTTCTTACATTTCCCTCCCATCCTGTAAAATGTAGAAACCTTTACAATGATGAATTTTATGGATTAAATTCATGTTAAAATTATTCCATTAGGAGGGGTCTGCCATCGTTTTTAAGTTTGCAACATAAGGTACAGTTCCATCTGTGGACGCAGTACGTCAAGCCCCTTTACACTCTCATGATGAGACTTTTTACCAGTCTTGACATATTCAGATTTGTCATCTTGGATGTCCCCTGTAATGACAGGATTTGTCTGTACATTGTCAGTTTAACATGCTCAAGTTGAAGGCAAACTGGAATGAGTACTGATGAACCACAGTTTGATCAACACAATTGGGGAGGGGGCCACATATGGTGAAAAGGATTGCTAGATGCAGAAGTAATTTTATAAATCAAAACAACTTTATCAGTTTTTTTTTTGTTGTTGTTTTTAATTTTTGTCTCACATATGTTAACTACATTATGGCATGGCAAAACTAGTGTAATAGTAATGTATTGTACTATGTTACGCACACATACTGTTCGTTTTGGAAGTGTCCTGCACCTTTGCTTGCACCTATACCATGTATTGTCTGCTTCACAAAGACTAGAGTTAACACTAGGATTTTGTTGTTAATCATATCATTTCAATTTATACCTCAGTAAGTACATCAAGATACCAGTTAGATCTATAATTTACCAGTCTGCCAATAAACAAAGTTTTGAGGCCAAAGTGCTTTTTGTTTGGAACAGAAAGCAAAATTGAGGTACGGAATTCAGGATTGAATGGTTATGTAGAGACAAGAAACTAAGTGTGGATGGTCACAGACTCAGTACAGCCAAGGTAGATGCAGCTACAATGAGGATTAATTTGATCCTGATGACCTTTAGAAGGGCTACTATGTGTACTATCAAGTGTATAGCTGCATCTATATTTACATCTAAGCCAATGACTGTTATGGCCAAAAGAAGAATTTAAGTGTTGTTTAAATAAGGATGAAATTCATACTTGAATAGTTAGTGTTTGAAAGTTGTTTGTATCCATGCCGCGAAGGCAGAGAGGGGGAGTGGAGGTATAGCTTCAGTCATTCTTAACCTGGGCACTTGATGGAGAGGAGTGACTTGAATAGAATGGCCATTCAATACATGATGTTAGAGATCATATTTTTCCTTCTATCCTGGAGGTTTAATTAGTATATAGCCTCTATTACATTCCCTTCTCTTTAAATGTCTCATCATCACATTGTAAACTTCATTAATATATTCAAACATGAGCCAGGTGATATTTACAATGTACATGAAATGCATTATATGTAAGACATGAACTGTAATTTTATATATAATGTAGGTAAATGTCAGTCTTCATAGTGTTTGTATATTTATGAACAGTACTTACAGTCATAAATAAATACACTCGTAACAATTACACCTACAGAAAATACAACACAGAAGGTAAAATAGCCAAGGTTGAGAACTAAACATATCGGCTGAGGTACTTGGAAGAACCATGCGACTCTTTGCTGGGGCCAGTGATGGGAGGGAAGAGCACTGCTGGTGGAGGAAGAGATGACAGTTGTCCTGGCTGACCAGTCTCTGCATTTCCTGGGACCGGAGGAAGAGGTGAAGGTGTGTAGTCAGACCCTGCAGAACTAATCACATGCTTACATAAAATTCAGTAATGACATTTGTTTAGCCACAGTGCATTAGAAATTTCTGTATTCTACATTGAAATTTATCCTTCTGCTTGATAGTTAGATATCCCTGCAATTATCTCTTCTTTAGAGTGTACTGATGGAGCTACTTCAGACTTTGACTTTTCTGTACTGTAATCATTCAATCCATGCATTTCTGTATGTTCGGTTCATAATTAAATTTCAAACAATATTCCTTCAAACAGTCATTGGGATCCTGGAGGTAAAGAATCAGCATGTCACAAAACCTTTTCCTGTACATGAAAACACAATGTACTCAAAGGTGGACATGCACACATAATAAGCACAAAACATTTATTTTTTTAGATATACACAAATTCTTGGACTGTGTCAACAATATCTGACTGTATATCAAGTTATCTAACATGGAATTAAATACTTGAGTAACATAAAACTCACATGTAACAGATTTCTGTCTCTAACTTTGTTGCCAGAAAATCAGTCACTGGGTGAAAATTATAGATGACTAAATAACTAACAACATGAAAGTGCTAATGAGTTTGATTTCCATTCAGAAAAAAAAAAGATCTCATAACATCTATAATGTGGAAATATGAGAAAATTCTGTTAGAGAAGACATAAAGTACACAACTTTTCAACATACATAAAATAACATTTTCTTACAAAATATGTTGTCATAATCAGTTAATGATTTGCAAATACATAATTAATTTTCAAACAACCATCATTTTCCTGTTTATACATGCTGCCTTTTACTCCAAATTGCTTCAAATTTTTTGCTCCGTACTCCAAAATTTTCTTTCCTTAACAAACACTAACAAAGGCAAAAATTCCTCGAAGTAGCAATTTACCTGTTTGGTGTTGTCATACTGATGTCACTTCCTGCATGATCTGAATTGTTATCAGCATTGTATCTCAGAGATCGCTGGAAGAGTGGCTCAGCACTGGATGCAGAAAGAGGACAATGTAAATATATCATATTTAGCATGCTTGATTCTCATGGTTTGTAGCTGTACACTGTCACCCAGAACAAGGTGTCTTGCATGCTCGTAGGAACACTTAAACCCAAAAATGGACAAATACAATCCTGGGCCTGTTGTTTCTGCCTTATATCCTCACTGCCTACCTACAAGACCTGTCCTAATGTTATCATCCTATGTCCTTCTCAGTCCTTATGGATATTAGAGCAGGAAAGGTTTCAAAGTTTCTATATGCATTCCTTGACATCCCAATCCCAGCATTCTGGGTAGCGTATATTTCACTGTCTTAATGATGTCATTTCTATAACACACTAAATTCCTTGTTACATATAGTGCAAACCCTGTTTAAGGTTTATTTGGGAACAAGTGGATAAGAATACTAAATCAAGGAAAATCTTACTGTAAAACTGAATTCTGAGATTTTTTTACTCATATTTACTGAAATTTAAGGTTATGTGACAGAAACATTACCTGGAAGTTCCATTCTAATTCTCACTTCATTTTTTTCATTTTTGACGACTTTCTTGAATGCCTTGTTTGCAAACAATAATGAGTTACATGCACATGAGCATGTGCATGCATACACACATGTACATGTGCATGTATGTGTATATATCATATTTACTTGAACGTACGACAACCAAATCTAAGACGACCCCAAAAATTACACGTCTGCCACGGGAAAATGTATTTATCCAGATCTAAGACAATCCAGCAAAAATAAAATGTCTGCTAAGAAACAATATTTTACTATTAATTTCATACACTTAACACACAAAGCATGTCAGATTCTATCTGCCTGTACCAATCAGTGTCACTGTCACCATCTTCACAGCCAGTGCCTTCATCTTCCTCACATCCACTCCTAACATTTCCCATCCCCTTCACTGCCATTCCACAACATATCATCATCAGTACCATCCACTGCATTGGATATACAGCACTTCTTAAAACCCTTCACAGTCACTTATGGTGAGATGCACTGCCATGCCATCATACACATATACCCATTGTATAGGAGGTTGGGTGGGCACCAGGGCTGGTCTGGAAATGTGTGGAATATCTCGCCTCTACCGGGATTTGATCCCTGGACTGTCCAGTCTGTAGCGAGTCACTATAACGACTATGCTATCCCAGCCCACAAATCACAGAATATATAAATTAGAATGTTCATGTAATATTTGTAGAATGTTCATGTGGACAGGAGTTTAGGGGACTGGATATACTGCCCGTAGCTTGTATACATTTGGTACACAACTGAAAGTGTGTTATTATTAGAAGAAACAAAGAACATGAGGAGCAGAACACAGAACTTCACAGTTGTACTACTGCTACTGCACATTGAAAAGACTAGATCTTCATGTTCAGTTCTGGACCACATATCTTTTTTCAAGAAAGCTGGTGTGAATATGGGAATACTAATTTGCACAACAGGGCACCCAGTCTCACAACAAAATCAGACAAGAGCAAGTTTCCTTAAATAGAAGCCAAATTATTTTCTGCTCAGACATATATTTTACATATGTGTGTAAAAGGGGAAAAGTATTTCATATTAATGTTTATTACTCTGATCACAACAGTCCCACTTAGCCCTGTCCTTAGCCACATGAATTCAGTCCACAGACTCCTATCTTTTTTCTACAGAACCATTTTTTAAATTAGTCTTGTGTGTATGCCTAGCTCTTCCAAGTGGTCCCTTTCACTGCAAACAATAATTTTTTAATTCAGCTGAAGCTGGGGTTTTGTTTGTTATTAATTAATTACTTAAAATTATATACACATACATATTATACTAGAAATTTTAAATATGTTAAAAATAGTGAAGAATGTATCACATGATTTAAAGGTTTTGCACCTGTAAATTTTCAATATGTAATCCATTTTTTTTTTTAGTTTGTATAGAAACTTCTACTATTATAAATATTCAACCCTTTTTACGCTTTGTCTTCGTACGTCTGTAGTTTTTTTAAATGGAGCCTATGTTGATTTTGATGTGAGTAAACAGCAGCACTTCTATATTATAGTTTTGTTTGCTGTCCTTGTACATTTTAGTAAAAGGCTGATCTCTGAAATTATCAACATCAACACACGAAATAAATCGTCCCTACATCAACCCCTTTCTAATTTGTCGATTTACCAAAAGGGAGCTTATTATACTGGAATCAAGGTGTTCAATAGCCTACCTCCTCAAATAAAGGAAT